>JACCDQ010491967.1_pt1 | contig 16798 bp, 3 predicted proteins | sample 7446031 | NCBI WGS metagenome assembly JACCDQ01 (sample SAMN15323442, study PRJNA562643) | freshwater metagenome | isolation source: river surface water | place: USA:Blue River Watershed | collected 2017-08-17
GATTGTTTTTTTAGTTTTCTCCAGAATATCATTTTGAGTGGCTAGAAAGAACAAAAAGAACGCTTGGTACATTTGGTAACGCACCCCTGTTTCAAAACTAATCAATTGTTCGGGAGTCAATACTTTTTTCAAAGCATGGGCTCCAAAAGCTCCTAAAATAATGGCAGCCATTCCTAAGAATGCGGCTGTTGCTGTAATTTTTTTATTCATTTTTTCAGATAAAAAGGAAAATTATTTACTCAGTTCTACAAAATATTTATAGAATAACGGAATAGTTTCGATTCCTTTCAAGAAGTTGAAAATTCCGAAATGTTCGTTTGGTGAGTGAATTGCATCACTGTCCAATCCAAATCCCATGAGTATCGTTTTGCTTTTCAATTCTTTTTCGAATAACGCAACAATAGGAATACTTCCGCCTGAACGAACAGGAATAGCTGGAACTCCAAAAGTTTCGGTGTAGGCTTTGTTAGCGGCTTGGTAGCCAATGCTGTCGATTGGAGTCACATAGCCTTGTCCGCCATGATGAGGAGTTACTTTTACGGTTACTCCTTTTGGAGCGATACTTAGAAAATGGTTGGTAAACAATTCAGTGATTTCCTCCCAATCTTGATTTGGAACCAAACGCATTGAAATTTTGGCGAAAGCCTTACTCGCAATCACAGTTTTGGCTCCTTCGCCAGTATAGCCACCCCAAATTCCGTTGACATCTAATGTGGGACGAATGGAGTTTCTTTCATTAGTTACATAGCCAGTTTCGCCATAGACTTCTTCAATATCCAACGCTTTTTTATAGTTTTCTAAACTGAAAGGTGCTTTGGCCATTTCGGCTCTTTCGGCAGCAGAAAGTTCTTCTACTTTATCATAAAAACCAGGAATAGTAATATGATTGTTTTCGTCATGCAAAGACGCAATCATTTTAGTCAGCACATTGATTGGATTAGCTACGGCACCGCCATACAATCCGGAGTGTAAATCACGATTAGGTCCTGTAACTTCTACTTCTACATAACTCAAACCGCGTAGTCCTGTCGTAATAGACGGTTGTTGGTTTGAAATCATTCCGGTGTCTGAAATTAGAATGACATCATTTTTGAGTTTTTCTTGGTTGCGTTCTACAAACCAACTCAAACTTTTGGAACCGATTTCTTCTTCGCCTTCAATCATGAATTTTACATTGCAAGGCAAACAATTCGAATTAATCATGTATTCAAATGCTTTGACGTGCATGTACATTTGTCCTTTGTCATCGCAAGCGCCACGTGCAAAAATAGCGCCTTCAGGATGTATTTCGGTAGTTTTGATTACAGGCTCGAATGGAGGAGAAGTCCATAATTCCATTGGATCTGGCGGTTGCACATCATAATGTCCATATACCAAGACGGTTGGCAAATTAGGGTCAATTGTTTTTTCGCCATATACAATTGGATAGCCTGGCGTATCGCAAATTTCAACTAGATCACAACCTGCTTTTTCTAAACTTGCTTTTACGGCATCGGCGGTGTCGAATACATCTTGAGAGTAAGCAGTATCAGCACTTACGGATGGTATTTTTAGTAATTCAATTAATTCATTGATGAAACGTTCTTTATTTTGCTGAACGTAAGACGCTATGTTTTCCATAATTGGGTTTCAAATTATACAATCAAAAGTACAAAAAAGCAGTGAAATATTTTTTGTTTAATTTGCTTTGTAAATTAGAACTTATGTGTATATTTGCACCCACAATTGCGCGGATATGGTGAAATTGGTAGACATGCCAGACTTAGGATCTGGTGCCGCAAGGCGTGTAGGTTCGAGTCCTATTATCCGCACTTAGATTAACTCTTAATCGCTTTATTTACAAGCCTTTAGGAGTTTTTTGTTTTTAAAACTACCCCAATAACTACCCTGTTTCTTAATTCGGACTCTTATTAATGGTTATTTAATCTTCTGAAACTTCTAACATTATTTGACTTCAATAATCTCCAAATTTATTTTTAAAAATAAAAATAGGGGGGGGTACAATAAATCAACCATTGATATTCTACCTGCGGGGGAGGGTCAGTAATGCCAGTAACACAAATTTAAAATATATCATTTTTACCATATAGTAATTATGGTATACTAATATATTAATATCATAAGTTGGAAATCTTCAAAATATTGCCATCATCGACATGCAACCAGTCATCCTCAAATATTTAATTTGTTAAAGCCAGTTTTTTATAGTGTAAATCGTCAGCAAAAAGTGGACTGATTTAATTCAAAACTAAGAGAGTATTTAGTTAATAATTTAAAGTTAATTATTATGGTTTGATTTTTTTTAAATACGACAATGAAAAACCAGTTTTTTTTGAAATTATAGTTTCACTATATTTCATTTTTCGAAGTTTTTTGACTAGAACTTTACGCTTATTTGAAATTATATCTCCAGGTTTGTGGGGTTTTAAAATATCATATAATAATTTGTAGTTTAAATCTAAATCATTACAAATGGAATCCAAGGTAACAGTGTTTATATTTTCGTCTATATTATTTAATATTTTTTTCTTTAAATCCAATTTGTAAAATTCATCATCTGTACTTATTGGGTTTTTTACTTTTCGTTGTTTATATTTAATAGATATGAAAATTATTGTTGGCAACATTATTAATCCGAAGAGTATATAAAATAACCTATAAGATTTTTGTTGAACCAATTTGAATTTAGGTTCGTCATTATTAATTGATTTAATGATGTCGTCATATGAAAATTTGTAATAACCATTTATAGATCCAAGATATAAGGTGTCTTGTTTTATATTGTGTGCTAAACTGTTAAATTCATCAATTACAAACTTATAATAAGTTTTTTTGGTTTTAATATTGTAAATTATTAATTCAGAATTGGTTGTTATATATATTAAATCATAAAACAATCCGACATTATGTGTTTCAGTAAGATTTTTTAAAATTATGGTAATCTTACCATTATTATAAAAAAGCAATTGATTGTTAGTCAAAATATAATAAACATCTTCTCTAATCAGAAAAATATCTTTTATATTTTCATTTACTTTTTTAGAAATGATTTCGTTATTGATTAATGAATAAACATAAACAAATTTAGAGTCAAAAAAGGTTATTCTATTGGTTTTAAAATCAGATTCGATTTTTAAAAACTTAAAATAACTATTATTACAACTTAATAATTTAATTATTTTCTTTTCCTTTAAATTTAATCTATACAATCCTAAGGTTGTTGTGAGTAAAAATTCATTATCAGATATTTTAATAATATCTCTGGAATTTTTGATTTTTTTTCTAAATATTTCGGTTGTAAAATCTTTGTTATTTTTATAATCTGTTACTACTGAATTTTTTATATGAAATAGTCCATCGTAACAAATAAAAGTTTCATTTTCAAATTCACGGATTTTACCAGAAGTGTATGATGGTTGTAATAGTTTTTTGTTGTTATATAAAACCCCGTTGTAAGTTCCAATAAAATTTTCAGAAAAACATCTAGTACTTCCAATGGGGTAAAAATTATAGTTTTTTCTTTTGTAAACTAATAATTTGCCTCTACTACACAAAAAGATTTTATCTTCTGTTTCGATTTTTGAGACGGTTTCACATTTTAGATAATCAGGTAAAAGATAGTTATAATTTTTATTAAAAATAGGATTCTCATTATTTTTAAATTTTCCATTTTCGAATTCAATATAGCCTTTAATATTTGGATTTATTAATTTGATATTATTATCCTCATTATATAGATATATACCATTTGAAGTGCCTAAATATATCCCTCCTTTTTTTACAATTCCATTATAGTAATACCTATTGGAAAATATTTTTTCTAGTTCTATAGTGTTAGAATGAGCAAAACAACTTATAAATAAAAGAAAAAAATATGTCTTTTTAATCATCATAAAAAATTAAAATTAAATTAAAAATTAATTTTACAAATTATTGATATACAATGTTTTAAATATGTAAAATTATAAATATAGAGATAAAAATTATTTGCAAATATAAGGGCTTTTTTTTTAAATCATATAATAAATTTATTTTTGTATTTTCTAATTTAAAGAAAATTATATGGTTAAGGGTAAATTTTTTTATTACAATTATTTCATTTTTATTTTTTTAATTAATATTTATTCATACCCGCAATCTGTTGGTGGTTCTGCAAATTCAAAGGTCTTTCAATTGAGTAGTACCCTCAATTCAAATTATAATACAAATGGCTTTTTAGACTTTTATGATGATTATCCTACCTTAAGTGGTAAAGGGCTCGCTTCAAATGCTGTAAACGGAAATATTGAAATTCTGTTAGAATGGTATCCCGTAAATACCGCACAAAGTAATACTTTGTGGGAACAGTGGCGAGATAATGTTAAAAATGGAGGCAATGGTTTACCTATTTCTCAAGTTCAGCCTGTTTTAAATCTAAATAACTTAAGAAAAAATTTACAGGGAGTTTTACGTGCCTACCCAGGCCCCAAATTCTATGGTGGGGAATATTATCTAGAAAACAAAGTACCAATAAAAAATTCTTCCACGAATGCTAATGGGATTATAAGTTCAGAAATTTTCCCTGTTTGTAAATCTTTCCAAAACAACAGTTTTTCTTAACCCTTTAGGGGATGCCCCTATGCTGTTAATTTCAATCCATCAAAATTAAATGTATCTCAATTTGTTTATAAACATGAAAAAAATATTTTTATCTTTAGTTACATTCTTTATTGCCCTTAACTCTTTTTCTCAGTCTTTAAATTCAGGAATTTTTCAATTATCTCCTCAATTAAAAAGTAATTATGAACTGAATGGTTGCTTGCAATTTTTAGATGACAATCCTTCCTTCTCAGGAAAAGGGGTTCCAAATAAGGAATTAATAGTAGAGGTTTTTCATGTAAATGATAACAATTTGGCGTTGTGGAATAGCTCCAAAACAACTAAAATGTTGAATGCTTCTACAATAATTCCAACAATTGATTTGGTTAATGACCAAGCATATATGTGGAACAATTATACTACTTCAGTTAATTTATTTTCACCTATTTTTAATGATAAATATCCTGGAACTCCCCCAGGTATTTTATCATATCGATTAAATTTTCCAGATATTAGTTCTACTGGAGATTGGAGTTTTACAATAGGAAAGGGTACAGCAGGTCAGGTATATCCACAAGGAGCGTACAATAATTATACAAAGCTATTTGGTGGGGATGAATACATTGGGGCTGGCTATGTTTTAAAGCCTGGAAAATATTGGATACTTTTTGATTATGAATTTTTATACCCACTAGAAATTTTGCCGCAAGCACCTGTTGTTACTGGTGTTACTAAATTAGTGGGGACTGCCAGAAATGTATTAGAATATGATTACAGTGGAATTGGTTTTGCTGAAGAATCTGAAAACTTTTGGCAACCAATAACCACCAACACATTTAAAGTATACACGTCTGAAAAAGCTAAAATTGATGTATATGCAAAACCTATAACTTCTCTTGTTAATGGGAAATTACGCATTACTTACACTGCTCCACCCGGAGGGTATTTTAATAATTTAAATACAAAAAATGTTATAGATGCATTGAAAATATATTATGGAAATTATTTATTTCTGCCTACTAGACCAGATGATTCGGGCGCAGTTACTTCTACATTCGGCGGTGTCGCATACGTTCCTAATTATTTATTATCTTTTTATGATGCTAATAACTCTCTATTGTCTGGTGAACCTAATTCACTATTAAATGTGAGAAAAATACAGGTGGATTTTGTTGTTGATCCTTTTGTACTCTATCAAATTCCAACCTCTTTATCAACCTTTGATCCAACTCAATTTAAATTAATGGGCGCACCTGCGTCATGGTATTCATCATTAGCTACTAATAATGGGGATAACATAATTACATTAAATAATTATTTTGATGCTGAAAATGATAAAGTATTAGTTGTTACCTCAGGACCACTTGTTTTGTATTCCAATAAACCTTCTGTAGAAGGCTACATTACTCCTAATAGCAGATTGACTAAAGTTTATCTTGATCTAAATGGCATGACCTATGTAGCTGATGTTAACTCAGTGGGTAAATATGCTTTTGATCAAATTCAACCATTAAATTTTGATCAAATTTATTATGGATCAATTTATGGTAAAAATGATAGAGGTGAGAAGGGGGAGGTAATCACTTTCCCATTGAAGGCAAGAGTTAGAACTGATATTGCAATAAAGTCAGAAACTTCTTCAACGATTCAATTTGGTTTTCTAGAAACTTTACTAAATAAAAGATCGGTAAACTTTGTTAACGAATATTCCCCTAAGATAATAGGGGAGGGAACTCCAAATTCAGTTTTTGAATTAACCATACACAAGGTTAGTTCCAATAACAAGTACACACATATTGACAGTCCAAATCCCTTATTTTCTAATTCTGGAACAGTTGATGTTAATGGAAATTGGAGTTATGAAGTCCCGATAGATCCTTTGACTAGTTTTAGAACAGGAGCAGGAGAAACTGTTGCCTACGAGGCTTCTGCTTTTCTTTATCCAACAAATAGAACTTTTACAATAACTGAAATATCTGAAACTCAAATTACTGGAAAAAACGCTACTCCAGGTTCAATTATTACGCTCCAGGATAAGGATGAAACAACAATAGCAACAGCAGCTGTTAATAGTAATGGTGAATTTATAATCAATACTCCAGATAAAGGTACTGGCGCTGGATATTTAACAATAATTGCAGATTATGACCGATCTGAATTAACTTTTTCAGATGGTGTATCTACCGTTAAATCTAATACTTCATTAATTTTTATTGTTCCTTCAGGTATTACCTTTGAATCGATTGATAATAATCAAGATGTAAATAATTCTGTATGGCAAACCTATGATAGACAAATTAAATTAAGAGGTAAAAATGCATTTAATGGGATTTCTTATACTGTTAATATGCAAGGGCCAGGTATGAATCATGATTTTACAGTTCTTGGCACTACTGCTCCGCAAGGTAGCTATTCAATCCTTTTGAATTCTCAAAATACAGAAAGACATTTTGGTTGGGAATACACAGATCCTAACGTTAAAGGTTTTTTAGATCCAGGTATTTATACTATTTCAGCTGCTAATAAATTTATTGATATTGTTTCTACTGATGTAGGTGATTATCCTATTACATTGAGTTCTGCAGCTTATAGCAAAAAAATTAATGTAATCAATCAGGAATCTGTTCCCTTAACCTTTGATAATGAATTTAGATATACATTTGAAACAGGAAAATCATATTTGCCCTATGCAAGTATTTTTGAAAATGGTGCTGTAGCAGCTGCAAGTGAAGTAGATGGTAGCGGAGTATATAACAAATCTGGAAAAAAATTCACAAATAACCCCTCTGGAAATATTACCCTTTCAGGTAAAGGTGTGCCTAATTCTACTATTGTTTTAGATTTTAAATATTTTACTCCCTCGGCAAGCAATGTAAATGTTGTTGTTGGTAGTGACGGGAATTGGAGTTCTAATATAAATTTATTCAATAAATTACCTAATCAAACAAATGATAATTATTGTATTATAAAATATAATTATCAAGTAAATAATATTCCTGTTGAAAAAAGATTAATAATAAATGCTATTGCTGATTATCAAGCGCCTTCAGTACCTACGATATATAGTACCAACTTTTATTCTACTCTTCCATCAATTAAAGGTAATGCTGAGCCAAATAGTTTAGTTACATTAACTATAAATAATCAAACATATACCACTTATGCTTATGATTATACAGGAGAATTTTTCTTGCCAATAACTACAGCATTAACTAAAGGACAGCAATATAGTATTTCTGTAACTTCTACTGATCGGGCAGGAAACGTTTCTCAATCAGCTGTTCAAAATATTACAATTCTGGCAGACTATCGCATTTCTTATCCCGAAAGTAGTGGGCTTGTAAATGTATTTGATTTGACTTTATTTCCAGAATTATCTTTAATTACAAACGGGAATGATCCTAATAAAAAGGTAAAACGAGTAGAAATAGGTGTCCCAGACGATTTTAGCCAAGACACAGAAACTATCGAATTCAATAATACTAACTCAAAACCTATTGACAATGCTGGTTTTGTCAACGGTCTTAACCGCTCAGGAGTACCTGCATTAACACATCCCAATGATAAATCCTACATAAGAACTAGGCTAGATGTAAATACAGACATAAATTTATTAACTAATCCTGATAATACATCTTATGATAACTATAATCCTAATGGTCATTTAGGTTATCCTACTGGTGGGGTGAGATCTTCTATCTTTTCAACGGTAACGGGCGAACAAGGGAGTAAAAGAATTATCGATTTTGGGGTAACGCAACAATACACCTATAAAGGAGTAGACTATAACATCAGTACTTCAAATTCTTTTTATTTAGAGGAAACTGATAACATTGCAAATAGATATTTAGAAGCTTCGGTTATTAAATTTAAGACTAATCCTAGGTTTCAGATTGAAAATAAATGGGTTATTGAAAATGCCTATGATATTGATGCTACAACTAGTTTATGGAGTTTATTTCCAATTCCAGGTTCAGGAAATAGATATTTTCAAATTTCAAAGGGACAATTTTTAGACAATACCAAGATCAATAATTATTTAAGTAAAATTAAGTTTGGTTCTACAGCAGCTTTTAATGTTGCTGATCAAATACGTACTAAGAGAACCTTTGAATTTCGAATTATTTATGAAGATAATACCGAAAAAGAATTTACGGTAACAATTGATATACAAAATAACGAGAATCCGGCAGAAGTTACAGCTGACTTTAAAACTATTAATACATTTGATACGCATAGATCTGACCGTTTTGATTTTTTAAATGGTATTGTCCAAGATAATAAAATACAATTATATGATAAAGATCTAGAAACGCAATGGAGGGTAGATTTGATGAGTTATTCTTTGGTTAATCAAGTTACAGGTGTTATATCAAATACAAGTCTTAATCAAAATAATAATTATTATTATAATACCACTGACCCAACTGCTCCTATCGCTTCCATATCATTAGGACAAAATTTTACATTTAGCAATGATTTTGGGAATTTCACATTTAGTTTGAATCAATTAAATCAAACACTGGATATAGTACCTAAAACTCATCATGTTTTTTCTGTTGAGGAAAATTTGGTAAATCTCAATAAGTTTGATAAAAACATGGCAATTGTATATAAATTTAGATTATTCAATTTAGCCAATAATTCAGATTCCTACGAAAGGGTATATAGTTTTTACCTCACAGGAGCTACGGATGCTCCAATTACGGAGTATTCAACCGATCACATTCCTAGCCAGTTAAATGAAACACATTTTTTAAATGTTACTACAAAAGAAAAAGGATTTAAGATATTTACGAATAATTACTTTAACCCCGTCGACGAATATCGTTATTTTAAAGAAGTAAATTTTACAGCAAGGAATTTTGATCCGTATTTAAATGAGGGTTTGCTTATTGGAACTCAATTATTAGATTTTTCAGATCCTTTTATTAAAAGTAGTCTTACATATACTAAATCAAATAGTAATTTTTCTTTTTCTGGATCGACTAGCCCATACACATCTTTAAAAGTTAAAATCAAAAATTTAGCGACTCTTGCTATTTCCACGGTTTCTGTAGGATCAGCCAATTCAGATGGGGTGATTTCATCAACCTATTCTTTACCTGCTAATCATACGCTTGTTAGTATGGAATTAACAAATCCCAAGGGCAGAATTTTAAGAACGGGTGGTTATTATCAAGACAAACTTTTTGAGCCTTATTCTACTGGTGGTGAAATCTATTACAATAATTTTACTGGTAGTTCTGTTGAAGGTAAATTACGTTTTCCTCAAAATTATGAAATACCTCAAACTACTGCGTTTTTTAATAATCTGAAATATGACATTAATTACCGTGGAAGTAATGTGTTAACTACTGGAATAAGAGAAATTGTTTTCAGTGATATAAAGAAAGATGTAAGTAATATTGAGTTTCCAATTTTAACCCAACAAAATAGTACTACAATTACGCTTTATGATAATGATGACGAAAGTCATACTAGTCCGCTTTTGTCCTTAACTCGAAGTTTACCAGCAAGTACGATTCAAAACTTTGAATTTTTTGCAATAGAAGATCCATTGGCAACTACGAAACAAATTTATTCGGAAAATGGGGTTATTTATATTCGATATCCAGCAGGACAACCACTCCCAAAGTTATTGTATACTCACAATGGTTCAAATCAAGGTCCAACTCCTAACTCAGGTAAACTTAGTTTCGAAAGAGCTTATCCATTTAGTAAAACAGTTACTTTAGATGTATTAGGAAATGCGGAACCAATTTTTGAAAATCGTGGACCTAGAAGTCTTTTTGCTGCTAACCCTTTAACAACAAATGGAACAACTCCTTATGTTCTATTTGCTAATGATGATGTTGCATTATCAGGAACTGTTCCAACAATAGCTAATTACAATGGCTATTCTTTGGTGATATCTCCAAATGAAGGAGGGGCAAATTCTGTTATTAATTCATTTGATAAATATTCATTTTTACCTAGTTCTAATATCATTATTGATGGACAAAATAAATTAGTTTCATCTGGAACTATTATTGGCGATTATTCAATTTCTTCACAAAATATCTCTATAGTTTTTAATACCAACGCTACATTAGTAGAAATTAATAAGGTATTAAATTCCATAACTTACACTATTAATGGTCAAGATCCTAATGAAGTAGCGGTTGCAGTCGGTTGGATTTTTTCAAAAGGAAGTACCTCTTCTGAAGGGTTGAGAGTGTTTTTTAAAATTCCAGAAAATGATCCCCCTAAATTTAAATTTGATAGTAAGTTAGATCTTCAGTTTTATCCAGGCTTGGAAAGTGATTCAAAGAAATTATTTGAAAATGGGAATGAAATTACTTTATTATCTGCCATAGAATCTAATCAATCTATAGAACGAATTGATTTTTCTATGGAAGCATTAGATGCAAATTCAACCCCTAATTATTTATTTTATAAAAATTCAACCCCTAAAGAGCCCTCAGAATACTTAGGGATTAATACTACTTTCCATCGATTAAACTATCCAGATGGAAGTAGTAGTTATAATCCCACTCCTATACCCATAGTTCAAGATGGTTTCACTATCAGTTATACATCGACTAATCAAAAAATTAATTTTAATATCCAGTCAAATTCAACTAAAACTACAAGTGAATGGATAAATTTTTTACATAGTTTGCGTTATAAAAATACAGCAAAAATTGCAGGAGACACATATAATTTTGCTGGGTCAAGAGTCTTTAAATTTTCTTTAGTTAAAGATAATGGTAAAGACGATACGGTTATTGAAGCATATCCAGGGAATGTGAATACAACTAGTTTGACGGCTTCGAATTTGATTAATACCTTGAAAATTGAATTAGTAGATATTAAACCAAATCAGCCCCCAACCCTTTTAAAATTTGCTCCATTAGACAAGCCTACAATTCAACATGAAGCAAATCGTGATGTTTCCAATGCGCTATTTACAAGTTTGCAGGTAAATGGGGGTTTTGAAGAACCAACTGATTATGTTGAATCCATTACATTCTCAATTACTGGAATTAAAGATGCAAATAAGGAATTTTTATATTTGGGTACGACTCCCTTGAATTTATCATCCACTAGTAGCGGAACGGTAACCTATGGCAGCTCTTCTACTACAGTGGCCTATAACCTAGTTGCAGTGAATGCTTCCTCTGCAACGTTGACTTTAACCAAACGGCTTTTAAATTACAGTAGTACGAATACATCTGCTAACAATTATGGTGATTTAGTAGGGTTGATCAAGTACAAGCATACCAGTGAAACACCTACGGAAGGAATAAGAGAAGTAGCACTTACCAGTATTTCAGATGGGGATTTAACAACCTCGGGAACGGATTTGGTTGCAGGAATTCTCAATCCTCCTGCGTCTGTTTCTACTGCTGTTCGTATTAATGTGATTACTCCGACAGCATTGGCTGCTACAATAGCCTGGGGAGACAATTACAACCTATCCTTGGCCGAAGGTGCAACTTCAGCTCAATTGACTATTGCACTGAATGGAACCTTCACTCCAATCACCCCATTCACAGAATCTTCTGTTAGTTATGATTTGTATCAAATTTTAATTCCAGATCGCTTTGAATTTTTGGACATTTCAAATGCCTCTAGGTTCTTTTTAGCGACCTCTTCAAGCTATCCTGATTTAAAAAGCAAAGTAACCGGAAAGGATGCCTATTACCTAAAAATACCTGCTGGTCAAGCCATCACTGAATCGATAACCTTCAAATTAAAAGTGAAGGAAGATCAACTCATCAATACAGTGAATTCTGCAACTCTTGAGGTGAAACAATTAACATCCATTTCAAATCCAGCTGGAGCCCTATCTCCCAACTATAATTTTTCCATTAATCAGCCAAATTATGTATTTAAGGGATTGTATGTCAGTGCAACAGATAACGATACTCCAACGCTCACGCTTAGTCCATCCTCTACTTCCGTATATGAAGGGGAATCGAATAAAGTAGTCAATGCTGGATTGAATATATTCCCTGTGGTATCCACTGGTGGGCCAGAGGTAGTTAAGATTTTAGTGGAAAGGGTAACTGCTGCCGGCGCACCTGATACTGATGCCACAGAAATCAGCGGGTTTCCAGCATCATTTTATCTTTCAAAATTAAGGTCAGGAGCTGATTTTGTCACAAGCCTATCCAAAAATATTAATTTTAATTCATTGCTGGATAATACGGCAGATGGTAATCAAACCCTTTATTTGAAATTTACAGTAGAGAAGACTTATGGAGTCAACAGCATACCTGCAACTCCTCCAAATCCTCCTATTTCAATAAATATTGAAGATCCGTCGACCTACACTTTATCATCGGGATCAACAACTGCTTTTACTGGGTTGACTCAAACTGCCACGATTGTAGTTAGGGATATAGATGTTCCTTTGATATTATCTGAAGGGAATGTTGTAAGTAAAAATATCGATGAGGGCGCTACCCAAAACTTTAAAATCTATCTAAATGATATTCCAAAGAATATCACAATAACCAATAATCATCCATCTTTATTTCAAATTACTCAAACTAGTTTAACATTTGCTGGAACAGGAACACCATCTGCAATTAATCTAGCTGTTACAGCTACGGAAAATTCAACATTTGGAAACTTTACAGGGACTTTAACTTTGTCCGATCCAACAAACTTTTATGCACAACCTTTAATTTTAAATGTTACGGGAATTGATAATGATGCTAAAGTAGTCATTTCACCGGCTACTTTTCCAACAGGTTTAACTTGGACTGGTTCAAATACAGTAACTTTTACTGTAAAGTTAGCATCCAACCCAACGGAAAACGTAACCGTTAATTTGTCTGTCCCTGCTTATGTAATTCCAAATCCCCCAGGATCAGGTTTTCCTGGCGAAAGTGCAATGTACCCCATCAAGCTGGGAACTACACAAAATTTAAGTTTACAATTTACCCCTGCTAATGGAACTACAGCGCAGACTGTTACTGCATCCATGTATTTGATGGGTACCAATGGGAATTCACTGGCTTCAATGGCGGGAACTTTTAATTCTGCTATAAGAGCGCTTACGTCACAGGCTATATCCATAAGTACAAGTGCCTCCACAGATGCTGTTTATAAGGCCTTGCCTGCAACTACTTATCCATACTCAATTGCACAAAGTGGAGGGTCTTCTGGTGGCTCTTCATCCTCTGGTACAACGCAATTCGAAAATTCATGGGGTTGCATCCTCCAAAGTGGGGAGGATGCTGCAGATGGTATAGTGTTTTTACGTCCTTCTGGAGGTCCACCTGCTGGTTCCGGGGCTACCTATAAGGTGGTTTATTCCCTAAAGGGAGGAACTACCCAAGAATATTCAGTTATAGACACTAGAACAAGTGGATCTAGTCCGTTGCAGTTCACGATACCTGCTGCGTTTTTACAAGGTTTAGCTGATGCCGACTATCCCAATGGAATAAAGTTTGAGTTTAAGGCTTCTCTAAGTGGAGACAGCATGAGTTTCGGTAGCTCGTCTTTTTCAATTGATAGAACTCAAGCAGCTGGATCAAATAACGACGTCGGTTCATCCCTTTGTCCAATTACACCTGCGCCCTCCGGTACAACTCCTCCCTCAGGAAGTGTAAATAACCTGGTCATGGGGGCGCCACATAGTTGGACTACTATTTTGACAGGTGGAACCGATAATATCTTAGATAATTGTGAAGCTTTAGTAGACGGCACGCTCAAATTTTTAGTGGATCTGTCTAGTTTGACAGGCATTACCGATGTCACCCAGGCCTACTTGAAAATGTCGCTTGGTAGTTCAAGTGCCTTGTTTTCAGCATCCAATTCGGCAGCTCCTTTCCCAGGAGCCCCCTCCTCCGTAAGATTATTTTCAATAAATGTACCTTCAGACTTGTTGCAATCATGGGTGACCCAAACAAGTCCTGTTACACTACCTACGATCTATATCAAACAGGGAGCGCAATCAAGCGATGGATCGAATTCACCAAAAGGTTCATTTACACATGCGTTGTCCGTAGATAATACGAAAATTTGTTCATCCTCTTCTCCGGCTTCTCCAACAATCTCTACGGCATCTACAACCACCGTCACAGGAACAGCAGTAGCAGGAAGTACAGTAACTATTTATGCTGCATATGGTACAACTTTATTAGGTACTGCTACTGCAGGTTCTGATGGTAGTTATACCGTAACTTTATCTCCTACACAATCTGCAGGAGCTACAATAACTGCTACCGCTACGGTTGGGGCAAATGCATCTGCTCCTACAACGGGGACAATAAGTGCTCCGCTGCAAGTCCTGTCATTTGGTGCTGGAGATCAATTGACCATCGATGAATTAGCTACAGGCATACCTTTCTCCACGTTACAACTTTCAGATGCCACAGCAACGATTAGTATAACAGGAGGAAGTAGTGCGTCCTTGTTCGCTGTGGGTACCGATAAATTAACTGTTGCTAATCCAAGGCGCTTGAATAAAATGTTAGAACAAGGTGCCTTGTCACTTACGCTAACCTTATCCAAGGCAGGATTAACTCCGGTTAGTAAGACATTTACTATTTCTCTAAGAGAGATTGAAGATGGGGATGGCATACCTGCTGTCATTGAAAAATTAGCCCTATCGAAAGGTGTAGGTTTAGACAACTTAGATGGGGATGATCTTCCGGATCGATTGCAGGCCAGTATTGCGCATACACCTTTTGGATTAAAAACACTCTTTGACAAAGCTAGTGCATATGGCTCAAGTCAATCCAATCCTGCACCTACTGCCGGAGAAATGGCCGTTATTTGGATTGGGAAGAAAGATGCTGGAAATAAACCCGACCCGAATGCGAAATTGATAGGTCTTAACATGCGAGCTAAGCCAACTGATTTGAGTAAGGGTTTTCAATTTGGATCAGATATCATGGTGTTTTCTGCTGGTTCAGAGGGAGCTACTGCCATTGCGGACGTAGATCCAACTAGAGCTGGCACTCAAGTACGATTCTTTATGGAATTTGGTACACCGCTAGAAGGAAATACCTATTTCAAAGAAAAATCAAATGGTACATGGGTTCCATTTATGGCATCTGGAGACTCGGATGGAGCGGTCTTGACGATCAATGGAGACGGAAAAATTTCAGCTATCCAGATTACCATCACGGATAATTCAGAATGGGATAGCAATCCTACTCTTGGTGTGATTAGTGATCCAGGTGCTACTGGTACTGCCGTCACTGAGTTGACTGCTCCTAATACCAATTACAACATAGCCACAGGTTCTCCAATCGTATTTAGCGGAACGGGAACCTCCGGAGATGTATTGAAAATTGAGTTTAATTCGGATAGATTTTATACCGGGGTAGTGGCTTCAGACGGAACTTGGTCAATTTCTGAAAATGTTGCGGAATGTTTGCCAAGTGAAACTATTGTAACTGTCCTAGATGATCCAAACAATGCGGGGCAAAAATTATATGTATTTGATCACCCTGCATCACAAAAGACTTTTTACTATTTAGGAAAAGGTACGTATACTTTTAAAGCCGTACCTGCTGCTTATCCAATAGGATTTATTGTCAATGCCCTAGATGCCGAGGTTACCTCAGGTACACTAGCTGGTAGCCGAACCATAAATTCGGTAACTTATAATTTCTATAGTGGAGATGTAGTGCTCCAGGTGAAAAGAAATTTTACTTCACTTAGCTATGAATCCTTATCCAATGGGACACTTGGTGGCACGAATAAATTTAAGTTTAACGATGCATGCACTAGACTGTCAGATGGAACCTATACTCCTTCTGTCAGAGCTACAAATGTAAATACACAGGCTACAGCTACTGTAACTCCGACTTATGTAATTGATAGGACCGCACCAACAGTCGTTTTGACTCATAGTGGTTCTGATTTACTTGTACGAGATGCAGATACGGAGACGATTACGGCAACCTTTAGTGAGGCGATGACTGCTGCACCAACGATTACGTTGACCTTAAGCAATGGCACGAGTATCACCGCAGCTGCTTTAAGTGGCAGTGGAACTACTTGGACCTATGCATGGGATGTACCAGCAGGGAGTGATGGTACAGCCACGGTAACGGTAGCTGGAAGTGATTTAGCTGGCAATGCGTATGCTGGGTCAACGAACTTAGTTTTCACGATAGATAACACAGCACCAAGTGCACCAGTTGTGACTTCACAAACTACCAATGATACAACGCCAACGGTAGCTGGAACGGCAGAAGCTGGAAGTTCA
>JACCDQ010620445.1_pt1 | contig 16796 bp, 16 predicted proteins | sample 7446031 | NCBI WGS metagenome assembly JACCDQ01 (sample SAMN15323442, study PRJNA562643) | freshwater metagenome | isolation source: river surface water | place: USA:Blue River Watershed | collected 2017-08-17
TCAAAGAAGCAACAGAGACAGAAGAGGACTCTGTGAAAAAACGGCCCTCGGGCCGGTCTTTTGCAACGACGCGGAAAGGGGGGCGCAAGATCAAGAACGAATTTGGCGATGGAGATGATGGTGACGATGACTTTTTTTGGGTGTGGGTGTCAGCGCGCGGATCGACGACCTCTTCTACCACCACCACCAACTCTGCTGTTGCTTCTGTAGAGAGATGGTTTTGATGGAACCTTCACGTGATGCGGACGAAACAAAAAAAACGACGTTGGCATCACGTGAACACGATGAAGGGTGCAATGGACAAGTGTGTCTATGTGTAAGTGTATGTATGGTGTGTGTGTGTATCAAGCAATGTGTGTTCAGTGTGTATAGACAAACTGTTAACCAGTTACCAAAACAAACAAATTACCGGCAAAAAAAACCAAACAAACGTGCACGGAACGGCTTCGAAAACCACGTGTATTTTGTTGCTTTCACTGTATTGCTACCATCACTACTACCGCAACCATTGCTGTAACGCCTATTTCTGCGACAGCGACTGTTGCTGCAAATGTGCAAATGTGTGCGCGCCACGGTGTTCAAAAGTCTTCGACCAGATCAAACGCGGCTTCTTTGTTCTCGGTGTTGGCTAACGCGTAGGCATCCACGCGGCGCTCGAAGAAATTGGTCTTGTTTTCCACGCTGATGAATTCCATGAATTCGAATGGGTTGGTCACGTTGTAAATCTTCTTGTAGCCGAGCTGCACAATAAGGCGGTCTGCCACGAACTTGATGTATTGGGTCATCAGCTCGGAGTTCATGCCGATGAGGCGACAAGGCAAGGACTCGCAGATGAATTCGGTCTCGATGTCCACGGCTTCGCGCACGATTTCGTAGATGCGCGACTTGTCCAGCTTGCGCAACAACTTGCTGTACAGCAAGATGGCAAACTCGCAGTGCAGGGCTTCATCGCGCGAAATCAATTTGTTGCTGTAGGTAAGTCCGGGCATGAGGCCCCGTTTTTTCAGCCAGAAGATGCTGCAGAAGGCGCCGCTGAAGAAGATGCCCTCGACGCAGGCAAAGGCAACCAGGCGCGCGCCGAAACTGCTGCGATGGTCGCCAATCCAACGCTGCGCCCACTGGGATTTCTTCTGGATGCACGGGAAGTGGTCGACGGCGTGGAACAGCCGCAACTTCTCCTCGGCGTCTTTGATGTAGGTTTCGATCAGCAAACTGTAGGTGTGGCTGTGGATGTTCTCCATGGCGATTTGGAAGCCGTAGAAGGCGCGCGCTTCCGCGACTTGCACTTCGTTCATGAAGCGGGAGGCCAAGTTCTCCATGACGATGCCGTCGCTGGCCGCGAAGAAGGCGAGAATCATGGAGATGAAACTGCGTTCGTCTGGAGTCAGTTGTTCCCAGTGGCTGGGGTCTTCCGTCAAGTCAATTTCCTCCGCTCGCCAGAAACACGAAACTTGGGTTTCATACATCTTCCAAATGTCTTGGTGCTGGATCGGAAACATCACAAAGCGGTGATCATCTTTCGCCAACAGCGGTTCCACTACGACGTGGCGCGTGTGCGCGGCGGCGGAGGCTGTGGCGGCACCACCTGTGGAGGTGGGAATGGTAATGGTGGTAGAGGTCGTGGGGTTCGGCATCGCGGACATGTCAGCTGTTGCTTCTGCTGTTGCGGTGGCGGTGGCGGTGGCGGTAGCAGTAGCGGCGACGATAGATTGTGTTTCCATTTCTGTGCAAAACGTGGAGCAGAAGCAATGAACAACGAAAGGGGGAGGGCGGGGGAGCGTGGACGAACTCAACGACGAAAACAAACACAACACGCAAATGTGACGACTGTGGTACGGCAATCGATTGGAAACTCAGCGACAATCAACGAAACAACAACAAATGGCGAATGAAGACTTGGCTAAAGTCGATACATATCTCCAATATTTAAATTTGTATCGACGCAGTTGTTTTCCACTTCAAAACCAATGTTTTTTCGTTGAAAAGACGATATTTTCATAATTCGATGTTTATAAGTGGACGGATGTGTCGACACCTTTTTGTGCAGAAATGATCAAGCTGCAACTGTTTGCACTGTTGCGCGACCAAAAAATGCCACATTGTTCCATGTCTGCGTCCACTTCGTGGAACGTGATGTTCACGAAGCCGGCGTTTTCTAGGAAGGCGGTGACGGACTTCTTCGAAAACACGCGCATTTCCAGCACATGCCCTGGTCCTCCGTGGAAACACAAGTTGCGGAATTCTTCAACTTCCCCGTCGATGGTTCGGTTGCGCAACACGTACTCGTTGTCTTCGAGCGAGATACGATAGTCATACAAGCGCGGAAAATGTTCCACGTGTTCTCCGAATGTGTACGGAACGGAAAACACGAGCGACCCGCCCACCTTCAACATTTTGGCGAGGTTGTCGAAGGCGCGCTGCAGTGACGGATGGGGATCCACGTGTTCAAAGACATCAGAGGAAACAATGAAATCCAGTGCGCGATATTGCTCGACGTGACTGTCTTGGCAAATGTCCAAGAACGGAGGTTGATGGTAGAACGTGTTCGTGTAGTGAAATTTTTGCGCCAAAATGGCAGCCCATCCACTGTCCGACATGCCAATCCCCGTGATGGGTTGATGGTCCGGCAAGTTCTTCAGCACGCGACATTCCCCGTATAAGCATTTGCACAACACGTAGCAAATTGCGCGAAACCGACAATTGAAGCCAAAGCGAACACCTCCTTCGCGATCTTTTTCGTTTTCTTCCAGGTCAAAGGATTGACCAGTAATGTTGCATTGATACGACATTGTGCGCGCGTTGTGGTTGGTTGGTTTTGTGGATGGGGGGGGGAGCAATGGATGGTAAAGATTGGCGATGGTTTTATGTTGCTTTCATTCGTGCCTTTGCACATCGCGCCCAGTTCCTCCACACTTTTCTCTCATCTCTTCTCATCCCTCTTCTTATCCCTCTTCATTCCAACCTTTTTCGCATAATTTTGCATTCGCTGTTGTTTGGAAGTGCGGAACGATGTCGGAAGTGGACGGCAAATTGGTGAAATTGCAAGACGCGATTCAGATGAAGCGTCAGTTCCTGATGAATCGCCAGACGCACTTGAACGACGTGCAGACCCAGAACCAGTTCTTAGCTACCGTGCGCAGAGATTACGAGAAGTACTACCATTTCATCCGCGAGCAGAAGATGGAGCAAATGAATGCGTTGAAACTGTTGAACACCTACATCCACGACTTGAATGAGACCGGAGAGCTCAATCGCCAAAACATGGAGAATGCGCGCTACGAACAGCAACGCGTTTTAGACGAAATCGCGTCCGTCAAGAACGAATTGGACACCATGGTGGACTAAATCATGGGTATTCGGCATTGGAGAAAATAATGTTGCGCAACTGTATCTACACTTCCTCGACCGCACACTTCCAACCACAAAACACTTTGTCTTTTTCTTGCTTGCTTGCTTGCAATGGCCACTAAACGCATCACACATCGCCGCCGCCGTCCCCATCGTCGTGCACAGCGTCACTCCCCTCGACGCAAAAGCCAGCATCGCAGACAAGGATCCAAATGGTGGAATCCGTACGCTCAAACTGCGGGTGCGGAACCAGAATCCGCCGGGAGTTCCTCCGACATCATGGGATTGGGGAGCTTGTTTGGCACAGGGAACGAAGCAACAGAAAATCAAGAAGAATCGACTAACATGGATATATCCGAACAGCTCGATGACGTGCAAGTTATCCAAAACATGATAGTGCAGATCAAACAAACTGCAGACAAGGACAAGGAAACTCAGGCGGAAATTGACATTCAACTCACTCGATTGAAGCAGGAATTGGATTCCGTGGTGACGGACCACACGAACGTGAATAAACGAATCGAAGAATTGACGGCAGAGCTTATGGCAGCGCAAGGAAACAATTTGGCACTTCAACAACAACTCAATTTGGCGCAGACACGAGCAGAAACTTTGAAGGAACAGGAAAACACGTTGCGTCAACAAATCAGCGGGTTGAAAGAGCCACTGCAACAAGCAAAAAACGCGGTGGACCAAACCTTCACCAAAAACGAACAGATTGTCAGTGCACTTAAAGGCATTAAACGACAACGTTCAGACGACAGTGACACTGCTCCCGAGGGAAGCGGCGCAATGGATATGTCGGAAAGTAATGCCAAACCAAGTGAAGGGTCGGAAAGGGAGTACGATGATGAAATAACTCAAGATGCACAAAGTGCAAAAAAACTAAGATTGAACAGCGACAATGTTATTGCGAGCAACCGAAATAACGTACTGCCAAGCAAGACACGATCACAATCACAACAATCCGGTGGATCACGCAGACGCACTCACCGCAAACCTCGTCGACAATCACACCGTCGAGCCACGAATCGTCGTTATCGCCGCCGATAAAGGACGACAAGAAACGAATATTGATTCGGTTCCACTTTTGTCAATCATGTTTTCCCCGTTTTTTTATTTTGTCGCACTTCAGTATACTGCACAATCAGGAGCAATCATTGATCGGAAGAAAACTCACCCAACCATAGCACAAACGATAGAACAAACATCTTGAATCATGGCATCCCGTCGGCGTTCACTGTCTGCCCTTGCTTCTTCCTTGCGCACCACACTGGTCAAAGTGTTTCGCAGCCAAACCGTGTTGTTTGGGTTGTTGTTCCTGGCGATGCTCACCTGGGCACAATGGCACGCGCACCTCGACATGATCATTTTGTTCATCGCCGTGTCGGTGTTGATGCTATTCTTCAGTCGCAATGCGAGTGTGTTGATGTTGGTATCCATCTTGGTGGTCAACATTGTTGGCAGCGCAATGTACAGTGAGTACATCGGCGTCACTTCCTTCTCCTCGTCCTTTTCCTCCGCGTTACCATCAACCGCATTGGAACCGTTTGACAATGCCACTTCGTCACAACGTGCAACGGCGACGGTTTCTTCCGCCTCCGCCTCCGCCGCCGCTGCCGACACCGCCCGCGCCAGAGGGGGACAACCCAGTCGACGCGACGTGCGTCGTGCTGTGGATCGTGCGGCTGCTGCTGCTGCTGCTGCAGAAGTGACCGCCTCGAAACCCATCGTTCAGCGCCGACCTCGCGTGGCCACTCGTCCAGCCAACTCCGCCAACGCCGCGACAGACGTGATTTTGCCCCCATTGCCGGACACGAACGCCATTGCTGTTAACACCACCACCACAACTGGCGCCAACGCCGCCGGAGACGCCGCAACCCAGGCCGGATTCACTACGCGCCACAAGGACAGCAAACGCAAGGAAAGCTTCCTCGGCTCTCGTTTAGCAGACGCCTACAACTCCACTGCATTGTTCCAGCAAGCGTAAACGACTTCAGACATATTAAGAGGATGGTACACGCGTGTACCCGATGATTTGCCTTTTGCCTTTTGCCTTTTGCTGTTACCGCCGATGCGCGTGTTCGGTGAAGCGACTGCACCATAAATCAATCACCGTCGATTGGATGGATCGAGTGATTGATTCTGATTGATTGATTGCTTTGTTACTTTGGACCCCCGTTTTTTTCACGCGATGATGAACTGTGCGAATGTGATTGACGGATGGGAATTGCCGTCGATGACGAAATGCCCTCCGCCACTCAACTGCGCAGAGAGAAAAGCGAACATGCCGCGGATTCGTCTCGTGCGATGGTGGTTGAAGCAGGTTGCACACATTCACGTGTTGTTATGTTGCGCGATAGAAGAGTATGTATTGCCATGGAACCCTGTTTCGCAAGAATTCGTTGACAAAGTGCGAAAGCTTGACGTGTTTGGTTGGTTTTACAAGAAGAACGTCATGTATATTCCCTTTGAATTTGGTCCACTGGAAGAATGGGATACGTCGCATGTCACGAACATGTCCCGTTTGTTCACTTACTCGGGGGTGAATGTTGATTTGTCGAGATGGGATACATCCCATGTCACCGACATGTCCCGAATGTTTTACGGATGCAGACAATTCAATGGCAACATTTCCACGTGGAATGTGTCGAATGTGACCGATATGAGCAGCATGTTTCATGGCAGTGTGTCGTTCAATCGAGACATTAGTGGTTGGAACACGTCCAATGTACGCGACATGCAATCCATGTTTTGGTTGGCAATTACATTCAACCAACCCATTGGCGACTGGGATGTTTCTCGTGTCACGAACATGGAATCCATGTTTGCATATGCGCGGAAATTCAATCAGCCACTCGATGCGTGGAACATTTCGCAAAAGAACACGAGGTTGGTGAACCTGCATCACAGTGCCGCAGATCGCTGCCGACTTCTCTTCCATGCAACCAATTAACTTTTTTTTGGGGGGACACACACACATATTTCTTTCCATCCTCGCGATTGGTTGCGCGAACATTGATTGTGAAAAATCACCCCTCGGATTGGATGGAAACGTGGGGCTTGCCAACTTTCGCGGATGGTTTCCTGCCATCCAACCACTTGGAGAGACGAGCCAAGACGCCGCGCATGCGAGTCGTGCGATGGTGGCTGCAGCACGTCGCACAAATTTACGAAGGGTTGTGTTGCGCGATTGAAGAGTACGTCTCGCCTTGGACCCCGATTTCACAACGCCACGTAAACTATGTGCGAATGGCTTACTATTGGCAAACTGCTGATGTCGTGGTCAAAATTCCCTTTGAATTTGGTCCATTGCAAGAATGGGATACATTTCGTGTTGACAACATGTCCCAAATGTTTTGCGATTCAAACTTCAACGTTGATTTGTCGCGTTGGGACACATCCAACGTGACGAACATGTCCAATATGTTCCGAAACTGCAAGCAATTTAATGGCAACATTTCCACTTGGAATGTGGGAAACGTGACCGACATGAGCGGTATGTTTGCAGGATGTTCAAATTTCAATCAACCCATCGGTGGTTGGAATACACACCGTGTGCGCAGCATGAACGAAATGTTTGCGAACACGAACATGTTCAATCAGGATATTGGTGGGTGGAATGTGGGTCAAGTTGAGTCAATGGAAAGCATGTTTCTCGGCGCTCTCTCCTTCAACCAACCTATTGCCACGTGGGATGTGTCGAATGTGAAGCGCATGAATACCATGTTTGCATGGTCGCAGGGATTCAATCAGCCCCTCGATGCGTGGCAAGTTCCGAAAGACACAAATGTGCTTGGCGCGTTTTACGGCACTGCGCTTCACAACCAACCGCGATTCACGATAATGAATTAATCCCAATCCATTTTTTTTCGTGCTTGCACACACATTTTTTTTTGGCACAGAACCTGTCTTGTTTGGTTGCGTAGCAGCAGAATTCGTTGACACGACAACATGAGCCATGTGGATGAAATGAGAAGGTGGATTGCAACGTGTTCACCCCCGCGGCCATGCAACTACCAACAATTCAGAACCAAGACGCCGCGGATTCGAGTTGTGCGATGGTGGTTGAAGCAGGTTGCTCAAATTCACGGGTCATTGTCTTGTGTGGTGGAAGAGTTCGTGTCGCCGTGGACTCCCGTTCCGCAAGAAATCGTGGATGAAGTGCGCACCACTCGGCAATTTCGAGGGTATCGATGGACCGCGTTCATTCCCTCCGATTTCGGTCCCGTGGAAGAATGGGATACTTCGCGCATCACAAACATGTCGGAATTGTTTGAAGGGCACACGATGTTCGATGTAGACATCAGTCGTTGGGACACGTCCAATGTGCGCAACATGCACAGAATGTTCGATGGATGTTCGATGTTCAATGGAGACATCAGTCGATGGAACACGTCCAATGTGCGCAACATGCACAGAATGTTTGATGGATGTTTGATGTTCAATGGAGACATCAGTCGGTGGAACACGTCCAATGTGCGCAACATGGATCAAATGTTTTTGCGTGCAATGAAATTCAATCAGGACATTTCTGGGTGGGATGTTGGACAAGTGACGTCTATGTATGGCATGTTCGCGAGTGCATGGGACTTCAACCAACCCATCGGTCGATGGAATGTGTCCAACGTGACGAATATGTCCACGATGTTTATGGGGTCGAATGCATTTAATCAACCACTAGACATGTGGGTCGTGTCGGGTGAAACAAACACGAACCTCATGTTTTACGATGCCGAACACTTCGATCATCGTTTTTCACCAATTGTAATCAATTAACTTGCATCACGGTATCATCTCCATTACCACACTTTGTGTTTTTTTTGTTCAGTTTGTTTTTTTTTCCCACTTTCTTTTTCCAACGTTTTTTTTTCGTGTTGGAAAAGCAATAGCCGCGCTCGCAACCACACTCGCACCCCAAATATACATCATCTTGCTCTTCTGTCACCTTCTTTGTTTCCTTCTTTTCTTTCTTTTTCTTTCTTTTTCTTCCCTTCCTCATCTTTGTGATCATGGCGATGGGGCGACGTCGCACTTCTGCATTGTCCACGGCTGTTGCACCGCCATCGCGCGGCGTGATGGGTTACGCGTTGTTGTTGTTCATAGTGGCGGGCATCGGTATGTTCGTAACCAGCATGGTATCCACGTTGGCGCAGCAACAAAAGCAGCAGCCGCAACCATTGCGGCAGTCGACTGAAGTCATCATGTCGCCGTGGATGTTGTCGCCGGAGTTGTCGGCGCTGCCACCCATTGGCTACAGTACAGCAAGTGCGCCACGCGGTTGGTTTGGCGGCGGCGGCATGGACAATCCGCTGTCCATGTTTGTGTCTCCCATTGCGCCTCCGCTGAGAGATGAACGGGTGATGGTGCCCATCAATGTGTCGACCAATGTCGGTGCAACGCCATATGCAAGTTATCGCCAGGTGGGATTGCTGACCCCGTTGAATGGGAAGTCCACCGACCGCATTTTGCCACTGATGGCCAAACCGCTGTTCACGAACCGCGACAAGTGGCAATACTACACGATCAGCAACCAACAGAACCAAGTGAAATTGCCGGTGTCGCGCAATGGACGCAGTTGCACGAATGAATACGGGTGCGACAAATTGGAGAATGGCGACACAGTGTACGTGGAGGGATCCAACGAGGTGTATCGGGTGACACTGTACGACAACGGCACCAACGAATATTTACCGATGGTGCTGTAGTTTGGTGGCAAGAAGGGTTGCACATTCTCTCAGTCCTTGCATCGTCTGGCACTTGCTTGATTGCGTTGTCCGGAACAGTTAGACGACGACCATAACCTGCAGTTCGATTTCCGCGACTTCTGTTTCCGTGCCACCACCACCACTGATTATGGGATTCTCGATGTCGACGTGGTGATGTGGTTCCGGTTCCGCAAGTTCCAGTTCCGTGTCCTGTTGCTGCCGTCGGCGATGCGCTCGACAGATGTCGAGCAAAACCGTAATCAAGCACACGATGATGTTGAGCAGGCTGAGCAACATGAACAAGATGACAATAAAGCTGAGAATCGAGGACGTGGATGCCGCAACGATGGATGTGGATTTGATCCACGACCGTGGAACGGCGATAGAAATGGACATGGAAAAGCAGTGCAACGACGGCAACCACCGATGGAAACAAGACATATAAAGCGTGAAGCGGATGAGGGAAATCTATTTGTAGAGGGAACCTCGTGTTGCGCAAGAAAGTGAGTGAGTGAGTGCGCGCGTGTATCTTTTTTTTTGTTGTTGTGTTCAGACTTTCCCTGATGCATGCGCAAAGAATAATGCCAACGCAGCTTCCGTCGTCGCTGCCTTTCATGCCGTGGCCTCGCGAAGAGTGGAAGGACGATTCTTTTTTTGGGTCATTGAGTGCGGCCACAGCGATGTCGGTGGCGGATATGTGTTGGATGGCGCTGCCGAAAGGATATGCGTGTTACTTGTGGATCCACATGGACCCGGAGACGGACCGAGTGCATTGTCGCGTGCTGGACAAGGCGCGCCGCAAATCGGAGGAATACAGCGTGTGTTGCGACGAGGAGTTGGGTTACGGAAACGGCACGGTGTTGGTGGGGACGTTGTGCAGTCGGGTGGTTGCTTCATCGTCGTCTGCGCAACCCTCCGCGGGACACAAGATATCTTGTATGGCAATACACGATGTCTTGTACTACAAAGGACGCAACCTGGAGCGCTTCACCTGGGAAGACAAGTGTCATGTGTTGACGCAATTATTGGCACGCGAAGTGCGACAATGCATTTACAATCCGTCGTTTTTGTTGCTGGGCATGGCGCCATGTGGAATGGTGTCGCGCGCCGCCACCGCCGCCGCCGCCCCGGTGGATCACCTCGACCCTGCGGCGAGGTGTTTGCTGGAACAGGGTGCAATGTTGGACAACGTGTTTGCGGCAATTGCGGCGTTTCCGTTTGCTATTCACCGGTATCGCTTTGTGTCGCGACGTGCCACTTCCGCGTCTGTGGCCTGGGTGTGCGCCACCTGGCCATCACTTCCATCTTCGACCTTCCCCTCACCAACAACAGCCGCGACATCAACACCACCACCACCACCACCAACGCCAACGCCAACGCCGCCACAACCGCACTCAAACATGGCCGCAAAAATCGGGATGAAGCGCACTGCGCGGGATGCCGACTTGGACAACACATCCGGTGGATGGCAGGTGCCAAATGTGAAGATTCCGGTGCCAAATGTGAAGATTTCGGAAAGTGTGGGTGGATTTGGTGCGGGGTCAGGGTCGGGCGCGCGGTTTTGGGTCAAGGCGACGTTGCACGACGACATTTACGAATTGTTCGAACGGAGACCGTCGGAGTCGGTGGATTCGACGTTGTCCACGAACACGAACATGGCGCATTCGTTTGCGCTGATTCCGGATTACGAGTGCAGTGTGTTCATGAATGGATTGTTTCGGCGCATCAAAGAAAACGCGAACTTGGATGCGCTGGAAGAGAGTGACGAGGAGGACGACTTCGAGGACGACCGGGCAGACAAGTACGTGGATTTGCACAAGACCTTGTTCATGCGATGCGAATGGTCCGCGCGCAGCAAGAAGTGGATACCCGTGGCGCTTGGCTAGTGGTCCTACGCACGCACGCGCGCCAATTTACTTTTTTTTTCCTTTTTTTTTTCCTTTTTTTTCATGCGGAAGGCATGGCGACGGGCAGACTGAGTCCAAAGGGGTCGGTGGCGGCGGAGGCATCGTGGGTGTTGTCCAGCACGGGTTCGTAGGAGGCGGGCAAGATGGAGATGTCGGATTGGACGGACGGAGTCATCGTTGCGACCATTTGTTCTTCTAAAGTGACTTCGGAAGGAGGATTCAGCATTTCCATCTGCGCCAACTTTTGGGATTCGGTGGGGGTCGTTTGGATCATGGGGGCAATGTTGGCGGCCCATCCGTAGGATTTGCGCACCATGTCCACCGCCGCGAGCGCGCCGAGGACGCCAAGGGCTGGGTGGCTGTGCATGAACAAGAAGAGTACCCCGACGAACAAGACGACTTTGCCGACGATGGTGTCGAGGAAGCCCGCGGCAACAGGTGGCAAGGACACCCCGGACACCAGATACAAGACGAGCAGCACGAACAGGACGGCTTCGCCCATGCGTTGTTTGCGAAAGATCGAGGTTGGAAACATGGATGAGGTGGTTCAATTGGGACGGTGCAGTGTGTAGTCTGTACGTGTGTATGTGTGTAATCCTCGAAAAAAAAGCAGCACTTATAAAAACATGAGACTTTTTTTTGCGCCCGAGTTTTTGTTCGTGAGGTGCCTTCGCATAATTTTACATTCGGGGAAGTTCGCATCGCACGTCGTCTGTTTTACATCGATCCCCCGTTTTTTTGGCAGATAAGCAACCTAGTTTTGACCACAACAAGACAAGATGCATCCTTTTTTGCAGCGCGCAATCACCTCGGGGAGTTTTGCCACTTCGGCGCAGGCGTCGGCGTCCTCCACCACACCAAGCGGTTCTTCCTCTTCTTTTTCCTCTTCTTCTGCCTCTTCATCTTCTTCCTCTTCGAATCCTTCTCAGTCGTTTTCCGCCGCACAAAATGGAGCGCAACGTGGGGGAAGAGGTGGCGGTGGGTACGGACAAGCAACCTATGGTGGTCGCTCCAGCGGCTACGGTGGCGGTGGCTACCGTGGCGGCGGCTATGGTGGTGGAAGGGGTGGTGGTGGCTACGGCGGCGCAAGTCGCGGACGAGGATTCCCGAACAGCGGCAGGAACGGATTCGACGGGGCGGTGGAGTCCGCCGCGCAATCCGTTCCTTCCCCCAGCAACCTTCCATTTGGCGGCGGTGGCGGAAGAGGTGGGAGAGGTGGAACAGTTGGCATGCGCAATCCGGCGCGTGTGAAGCGTCCACCCAATCCGCACGCGGTGCCGCTCAATGCCATGATGAAAGCAGCGACGTTGATGGATGCTCCATCTGCTGCTTCCACTGCTTCTTCGGCGATGGCGCCGCAACTTCCCCCATCGCCCTACGGAATGACGCCTGTGTCGGAGATCACCAGTGCGGGATTGGACACCACCTTGGGACCGCGCGGCTATTCCATCGTGAAGACCGGTTTGTCCAGCAAGGAACTGCAGAAGGTGAAGCAGGAGTTGATGGTGAAGCCGTTTTCGCTGGGACAGAATCCCCTGTTTGCGCCATCCTTTGCCGTGTATCGAGAATCCCCCAGTCGCTTGTATGTTCCGGTGCACTACGGATGGCGGCGCTTCGGTCCCCCGCAGATGCTGGGCTTGGCCCAAGGCGAACCGATCGTCGCGCCGCGCAATCAATTGGCGCCCCAGTTCGAGTTGCGCCCCTACCAAATCCCGGCGGCAGACGCGTTCTTTGAGACGATCCGCGACAAACCGTGCGGCGGTGGACTGTTCCACCTTCCGTGTGGCTGGGGCAAAACAAAGATTGCGCTCTACATCATTGCCAAATTGGGATTGAAGACCTTGGTAGTCGTGCAGCAAGGCAATTTGGTGCATCAGTGGTGCGACCGCATCCGCGAAACCTTGCCGCATGCGCGCATCGGTCGCATCCAGGCCGACGTGGTGGACGTGGACGACAAAGACATTGTCATCGGCATGCTGCAAAGCCTGTGGCAGAAGGACTATCCCATCACGTTGTTCCAGTCCTTCGGATTCTTGGTCGTCGACGAAGTGCATCACATCGCGAGCGAGTCGTTCAGCAACGCCCTCTTCCGTGTGGTGCCGCGATACACCCTGGGGTTGTCCGCCACGATCGACCGCAAAGACCGCACAACGTACGTGTTCAAGATGTTTCTGGGCGACGTGGTGTACAAGGGGGATCGTCCGGAGAAACACAAGGTGGTGGTGCAGGCTATCCACTACGACGCGGCGGACGATCCGGCGTACCGCGACCTCATCTTGGACCGCAATGGTCGGCCGATGATGAGTTCGATGATCACGCGGATTTGCGAATACACGCCGCGCGCGCAGTTTTTGGTGTTCGTGTTGTCGGAGTTGGTGCGCACCCGGCCAGGACAACATATCATGTTATTGTCGCACAACAAGTCGTTGCTGCAGTATTTGTTGGAGGAGGTGACGCGCCGCAACTTTGCGCCAGTGGGGTTGTACGTCGGCGGGATGAAGCGGGAAGCGTTGCAAGAAACCGAGGGAAAACAAATCGTGTTGGCCACCTACGCCATGGCGGCCGAGGCCCTCGACATTCCCGCGTTGAGCACCCTGGTCATGGCGACGCCGAAAACCGACGTGGAGCAATGCATTGGGCGCATTCTGCGCATGGTACATGCCATGCCGCTGGTGGTCGACATCGTCGATGCACACGACATGTTCTTGGCGCAGCATTTGAAGCGGAAAACGTACTACCGCGCCAACAACTACCGAATTCTGTCGTGTGCGCACAATGAGTACCAACCCGATGACCTGTCCCAATGGAAGGTGGTGTTTGCGCCCAAAGAAGAACATGGGGAGACAGAGGAAGGGGGTAACAGCGGCAGCAGCAACCCAAACCTCGATGGCAATGCCAACGGAAAGCGTGGACGCTGCGGTGGCGACGGAGGCACAAAACAAGCACGCCTCGCTGTCCCCGCGTCGTCTTCTTCTTCTTCTTCTTCTTCTTCTGCATATGCTTCTTCGCATCCCGTCGCCAGAACCATGGTTTCCGGTGTCGCGGATGACGACGAGGATGAGGATGTGGATCGAGTCGATGGATTGCGCCGAGGAGTCTGTCTGTTGCCCATTCGTCGACCTCTGGCGACACAGTCCTCCCTGATTTCGCCACCTCCGCCACCACCGACCCCGGTCGCACCCATTTCCTCGATGTTGACATCGTCGTCATCCATCTGTTCTTCTAGTGTTCTTCCTCCGCCACCACCACCACCGTCATCCTTTCTGCGAGACGACTTGGTCGAGGAGGATGAGGATGAGGACGATGTCGATGAAGAGGATGTGAACGACGAAGAGGACGAGGATGAAGAGGATGACGAGGCGTAGAACTGTGCGCAAACGTCTTAACCGAAGTATTCGGCCCTCCGCGAAATGTGGAGGCGGTTGTGTAGTGGTAGGCGTAGCGTTGTCATGTGTGTGTGTTTTTTGTGTTCGTTCGATCGTCGATGTAGTTGCGCGAGGTGCGCACCTTTGCGAATCGGTATGTGACTTGTATAATTTAATTCATTCACGCGGAAGAAACAAACACCCCGTTTTTTTTTCGTTGTTGTTTTGGTCGTGTTTTCATTCTTTCGTTCTGACACGTGTATCGTCTTCATCGTTCGCATCGTCATCATTCCATTGCTGTTGTTTCGTTGGTTCCTCGTGATTCGATGGATTTCACTTCGCTGTCATCTTCCGCATCTCTTGCAACCACATCCTCCTCATCCTCCGCATGCGCTTCCCCCGCATCGGCGACGCCAACGGCGACTGCATCTGCATCTGCCGTCGCTGCTGCCACGAAAGAAATGCAAGTGGTGAAGCGCGACGGGACGTTGCAGGATGTTTCGTTTGACAAAATCCTGCAGCGGGTGAAAAAGCTGGGCAACGAAGCCAACATCCACATTGATTACGCATCGTTGGTCATCAAGGTCATCGACCAACTGCACGATCGAATCCCCACCTTCAAAATTGACGAACTGACGGCGGAACAATGCGCGGTGATGTCGAGTCAGCACTTCGACTACGCGACGTTGGCAGGCCGCGTGGTCGTGTCCAATTTGCACAAAAGCGTGCAACCGAGTTTTTGCGCCGTCGTGGAACGTCTGTATCAATTTCGAAACCACCGCGACGAACACCAACCGTTGGTGTCCCAGTACCTGTGGGACTTGATCCAAGAACACGGCGCCGCGCTGGACGCCATGATCCACCACGAGCGTGACTACCTCATCGACTATTTCGGCTTCCGCACCTTGGAGCGTTCCTACTTGTTCCGCGTGCGCAAACAAATCGTGGAGCGCCCGCAACACATGTGGATGCGCGTGGCGCTGGGCATTCACGGCAACCCCGTGCATCGCTCGGAAGACACGTTGCGCAAGATCCAGGAGACGTACGACTTGATGTCCACGAAACACTTCACGCACGCCACCCCCACGCTGTTCAACGCTGGTACTCCCCGTCCGCAGTTGTCCAGCTGTTTCCTCTTGGCGATGGAAGAGGACAGTTTGCGCGGCATTTACAACACGCTACACGATTGCGCGATGATTTCCAAGTTTGCCGGCGGCGTTGGCTTGAACATCCACAATGTGCGCGCAAAGGGCACCTACATCCAGGGCACCTCGGGGTTCTCCAACGGCATCGTGCCGATGTTGCGCGTCTTCAACAACACCGCGCGCTACGTGGACCAGTGTGTACCGCACGACACGTTGGTGCACACCGACCAGGGCATGATACCGATTTCGCAGTGCATCGCCGGTGTAACCCGCGTGTTGAATGCCAAAGGCACCTGGGAGACGGTGCAGGATGTGTTGGAACACCGCTACCGTGGATTGGCGGTGCAAGTGGTGGTGGCGCCATTGTTGGCGAAAGCGCATGCGCTGAAACAGATCTTCACCCCTGAACATCCCGTGCAGGTGGTGCGCAATACTGTTGGCACAGATGTGGAGACATTTCGCATGTGTGTGGAAAAAGGAACGTTTGCGCCTGAGTACGTGGAGGCCAAGGAGTTGGACAAGAACGATTGGTTGGTCATGCCACGTATCCATTGGTCGTCCCAACAAGGGTTTGCGCGCGAGTGTGCATTGCGATGGACCGTGCGCCAAGCTCGGTTGGCGGGGATGATGGCAGCGGCGGGGACGTGGTCGCTTCAACGCAACGGCGGCAGATGTTTGTTGCGGTTGCCGGGGACGGAGGAGGCATTGGAGACGTTGCGGGAAGCAAAAGCCACCTTGGAGGAATGCATGATACCGGCGCAACTGACCATTTCGAGTGAGACAACAAATGTCCAGGTGGAACTGTGCTGGATCGGAGAAGCCGTGCAATCCCCATTTCGCTATGCCCATTTCTTTGATGCGCGTGGTCGATCGCGGGTGCATCCCGAAGTGTGGCGATTGCCCGCGGATGTGTTGCGCGCATTCGTGAGTGCATATCAAGCGACGATGACCTCGCGCACTCTTTCGCCATCCTGGGTGGTGCAATTGCTGTGTGTCGCCCCGGACATGATTCCAACTGGGTTTGGCAACCTTGCCAATCGCTTTTTTTACACGGATACACACGTGTACCTGAAAATAACCAAGGTGCAACATGACAATTTGTGGTCTGGGGAAGGAGCGGGAGAAGAAGTGGAACCAGAAGGAGCAGAATCAGAAGAAACAGGAGAAGAAGACGGTGGAGTAGAAGGAGAAGAAGACGGTGGTGGTGGAGGTGTGATGTACGATTTGCAGATGCGCGACGAACACAGTTATTGTACCGCCTTTTGCACGGTGCACAATGGCGGGGGGAAGCGCAATGGGTCGTTCGCCATCTACTTGGAGCCA
>JACCDQ010441098.1_pt1 | contig 16795 bp, 43 predicted proteins | sample 7446031 | NCBI WGS metagenome assembly JACCDQ01 (sample SAMN15323442, study PRJNA562643) | freshwater metagenome | isolation source: river surface water | place: USA:Blue River Watershed | collected 2017-08-17
TTGTATAGTGTAGGTTCAGATCCAGTAGCAGGAGCTGTCCAAGAAATGTTAACTGTTCCAGCTGGGCTTTCTGTAGCAGATAGTCCAGTTACTGGCTCTGGAATTGTTATAGCACTTTCAACAACGTGAGTGACCTGCTCGGTAACAGTGATGTTTCCGTTAAGAAGTGTGTGAACCAATGGGTACGGAGTTGCTGCCATATTCCTAACCTCAATATCATATACATATTGAGTTCCTGCCAGCATCTGATTTCCTTCAGCTGGTGTGATTGCACAAGTAATATAGGTCTTATCTGCAGAAATATTTGCATATGCAGGAATCTGTAGCTCTGCAGCTAGACCTCTTGCAGTAGCTAGATTAAACTGTGCATCGTAACCCTCAAGGCTAAATGACGCTCCAGCGGTAGTTTTTGGGTAGATCTTAAATTCAAAGGTATCCCCCTTGTAATAGTTAAAATCATACTTTCCTGGAAAAGCCATTCTTACTCCTTGTTAAAATTATAACAGATGCTACTCTGTTGTCTCGTAAATAAAGTTCATATGGAATTCGTCTGCTGTTGTCAGAAGAATTGGTGAATTGTTATCAAACTCTGCATCCTTACTAACAATAGAGATATACCATAGGCTCATATCAGTGCTGCCAGCATTATAATGACCCTTGATTGAAAAATAGCCATCATCAGCATCGTGAAGAGTTCCTGAAGAAGCATCTCCGTGATGAGCTGGAGGGAATGGAAGATTGATGTGATATTGACCAGTACCAAAGTTAGTTACATTTGTAAATGGTACATTTAGACGACATACAACCATCTTTCCATACTTAAAGTATTCTCCAGTTGCTGGGTTTGATGTTTGTGAAAAGTTAGTTGCTGATAATACTGGTGTCCAAGATACTGGATCAGGGAATGGTGCTACTGGGCCTTCTGGTCCTTGAACTCCTTGAATTCCTTGTGGTCCTGGAATACCCTGGTCTCCCTGGTATCCTCTTGGTCCTTGTGGTCCAGGTACTGAAACTCCTGGCATAGGCACAATCTTAATAGTTGGCATTATAAACCTCCTGTAACGTCTCCAAGGACTTTGACAGTTCCAATAACTGGTGTCCAGACTGTACCATCAGTCTTAGTTCCTTGTAGATCAAAAGCCAATTCAGCTACCTGTCTGGTATAACCAGTTCCCCAGTATGCTGTTATATCTGCTGGTGCTGTTACCAAAACGTAACCTTCTCCAGTTGTTGTTGTAAGTTCGTCGATAACATCACCTTTAAAATCATAGGTGCTTGCTGTCCATGACCATCCACTCATATCAAATGGGGTTACCTCGTCATTTTCATAGAATTCTATACGTAGAGGTGAAGTGTCTCCACGGACAACTGTCCATTTAAGATTATATGGATCAGCTCCGAATTGGGTGTCTGGGCAGCAAGATGTCATAGTAAGTTAATTATAGCATTAAATAGTATAAAAAAAGACTAGCACTCAGGGTAGTGGGTATGAGAGACGAACCTGAGCACTAGTCTATATAAATTATAGCATAGTAGGGGTGCAATATAATTGTTACAAAGAATTTACATAAATGTAACATAAAAAGGGCTTGACAAGATTGAGTTCTGTATATAATATATATCTATATATAAGAGATAGAGTATAAGAGATATTAAATATATAGTATATATATTAATAATTAATAATAATAATCGCTTTACGAATTCTTAGACCTTGACTTCTTTGTCTCTGGTGCCTGATTGTTTCTAGAAATATAATCTAACAAAATATCATACATATGATCAAGTTTTTCTGACATCTGATTTCTTTTTAATTCAGCTTCTGATATTTCTCTTTCTAGTCTAGTGACCTGATCTTTTAGGCTTGATCCACTATTAGGTTTTAGCTCGTGCTTGATCTCATCAAAGTAATGTTTTACGAGCCATCTGACACCAAGACCTGCTGATGAAATAATTGCGGAGATACCGACTATAGTTCCAACCCATGCTTCAATTGTCATAATAATATAATTATAAATGCTTTTGTGGATAACTCTGTGGAGAAAAAAGTTCGGGCGATGGGGGCGGCGGATAATAGGATAATTGGTTATAAAGTTCTCGGCTACAAGGCGGCGGTATATAGAGTTCCCAAACCACCATATACAAAACATGGATAAACAAACATTAAAAATGCATAAATCCACTATGTATCTTATCGGTTAGTACCAGGCTATGGTAAAATATATATATGACGGACGAAGTAAAACCATGGGACTTATTAAATCCAAATAACTACGATAAAGATCAAGACGAAGTTGATCGTAGATTCGATATTTGCAAAAGTTGTGAGTGGTTGACTAAGCAACAATTGTGTTATCACTGTGGATGTATTATGAAGCTAAAAACTAAACTTGATAAAGCTAAGTGTCCTATTGGTAAGTGGTGAGCTTCAACATCACATCAAGGTGAACTGCGTTCACTATGTACCGTTGAAATTTAAGGAGAGACAAAATGGAAAACAAAGAAATTAACGAATTTCGTAACACAAAGCCACATCAGAATGAAGATTGGCTAAGAAATGCATATCTTGTACAAGGAAAAGAAGTTGGCGAGATCGCAAAAGAGCTAGCTATTTCTGTAAAGCTTGTACACATCAAGCTCAAAGAGTTCAACATAGTCTAAACAGCCCTCAGATGGACCATAGAGACGTTTTTATGCTCATTATGATGTGGACAGTCATAATCCTTCTTATAAGGTCTTAGAGAGCCTCACAGAGCTTTTAGTCAAAAAATTAATTGTTCTTGCAGTTGCAGTTTTCACACTTGCATTCTGCTTTGATTTGATCAGGAACGTTGTTCATATTTAAATTATAGGAGTCATTATGAAGAAATTGTTGTATGTTGTAGGTGGATTAGCTTTATGTATAGCCTGGATGGGTGTTTTTATGGCTACCGTGCAATTTTTCTTAGGATTTTAGTATGTCAAGACTAAGAACAGTCGTATATAGCTGTAAATGTTGTAAGGAAAGCTTCTATGCTCGTAGATTATCAAAGAATGAAGCAAAATCAGAGATAGAGGCTGAGCTTGAGTATACTCCTGCAGAGATGTTGTTACTTTTTAGACAAGATTTATATGATGATTATGTGATTGAAGAAGAATATCAGAACAAAATTAGCTATACCCCCGATTATTTGAAGAATCTTTGTGGTGTTTGTGGAAAAGATGATGATCCTAAGTGTAGGAAAAATTGCTAAATCTGAAAATCTGAAAAAATTTTCAAATTGGGAAAAATCTGAATATTTTGTAATTGTGTATGATGCACGTTTTGAAACAAAAAACAACCAAAAATTAGTGAGCACACCCCTGCCACCCTGTTATAAAAATGTAATAAAAACTTTTTCAAAACACGGCGTGTCGATTTGACTTTGGGCATAATGTATGTTTAGATATATATAGATAAAGAAAGAAAGGTGTTCAAGATGAACTCACTAGTAAAAGAAATCAAAGACATTGGTCGTGGTATTCAGGTTGGTGTTTGCTCAACCTGTTCAGAGCGTGTTGTAATGGGACGTTTCTCAAACGTGTTCCAGCACGAAATCATTCTTAGCCAGAAGTTCCACGACAATGGTTCACTTCTATCACAGTCAAGCAAGCGTGTGGACTACTGCCCACAGGCATAAATGTCTGACCCCTGTAATAAAGTATAAGTATCAAACAAAGGATAAGAAATGCGTAAGGTTCTAGACTTCTTCATCGATAACTCATATGTAATCGCAGGTGCTCTATTCGTAGGTGCTATTGGTGCGTTTCAGGTGTTTATGATTGTTACCCATATGTAAATGTCTGTAGTGTGTGTTAGTATCTAAGTAATCAAGAAAGGACAACTAATGTCAAATGGAATTGAGTGGGTAGTTACCCTAGTAATGGAAGACAAGACTACCCTGCGAGGTGTACAGGTTGCTTGGTATGGTCACCCTGCAATGGACTTCTTTGCTAAGCGTATGGGTGTAAAGGCAATTGCGTCTACCGCTGAAAAGAAGAGCCACTTTGATAACTTCCTAGCACAGGGGTTGCGTAAGCCACTAACCGAAAAAGAGCTTTCATAATCTACGGCGTGTCTACTTGACACTGTCAGTGGATCGTGGTCGGCCCACGCTGTCGGGCGTGTCGTTATAAGAATGTAATAAAAAATCCCCCAAAGATCGGCGTGTCGCCTTGACAAATGACCTACCCCTATGCTAGGTTAGTAGTAGATAAAGAAAGGTAAAACAAATGCTAGTTACTCTAACTAATGGTAAGTATGTTCCACTTCACTGGAATGACCGCTTCTATGAGGCTACCTGCCCAGAATGCGGTGAGGAAGTTTCAGCGATGACCAAAGATGACATTGCGGAAATTCTAGAAATACACTGCTAAATGTCTGACCCCTGTGTTAGACTAATCACATAAAGAAAGGAAGTCAAAATGACTGAAACTAACAAAGTAGACAAAGACCTACGCATTTGCGTATTCTGCTACACAACTACCTACGCTTACATTTGCCCAGAGTGTTCAGACTACAAGGGGCTAATGCCTATTCTTGACGCTGAGGAATACCTTGGCGAAGACTTGACAGACTACCTGCCATAGTCTAGACTTAGAACATAAAGAAAGGTAAAACTAATGACTATCGAAATCATCACCCTAGACGGTAAGCAAATTGACTACTCGTTTGACCCAGAACACAAAGACGCTGTTCGCAATTTCTACAAAGACCTCTATGAGAAGGGGCTAATCACTGGCTGGGGGTTGGTGTTCTAATGGACACTCAAGAACTGGAATACCTAATCGGTCTTATTGACATAATGCTTATTGATGATGTAGACTTTTCTCAGAAGGGAAACTAATAAAATGAAGTTTGTAATCCGTAGAGCCATTCTTGGCATTGTATCTATTCCGTTTGTTGCTGGGGCTTATGTGTTCCTATACCTTACCCTGCTACTGCTAGGGGCAGAGCCTAACCAGACAATTAGCGAAACCTTTTTCATTGGTTCACAGATTGGTTTTGTGTTTGCTGTAATCCTTGCTTTCTACCCTCAGTTTTCTAAGTTTGTAGAAAAGTTTCTATAAATACAGCGTGTCGAGTTGACAAACGACCCCGAAAGGGGCCGACCCCCGAAGATCAGATTTGTCAAGTTAAGAAGCTTTAAAAAGATCCACAGAAATCCTGGCGTGTCGTGTTGCAATTGTCGGTGGTATGTGATAGGTTATACCTATAACGAAAGGTGAACTTATGTACTACGAAGACGAAATGACCCCAGAGCAGATGCAGGCTGAGTGGGATGACTTCCTCTCTTGGCAGGAGGAGATGGCTGCTGAGGAGGCAGCAATGACCCCTGAGCAGAAGGAGTATCTGCGTCAGGCGGAGAACCGCCAACTCCAGGAGGAGGCTATTGGGGAGATGTACGCATCTCGCTACGCATTTGACTAATAGTCATTTGTGTGGTCGGCCCTGTGGATAACTCTGTGGATAAGCTTACGTACGATCGTTATTATTCCGTTATAAAAAAGATCCAGATCCACGGCGTGTCGTGTAGATAAATGTCTGTGGTGTGTGGTAAGTTATTGGTATGAAGAAATCACGAATGACCAAGACCGAGAGGGCCTTTGTCCTCGCAAGCAAGCCAATGGAACTAGAGGGCGAGGAACTCTTCCGCTATCTCAAGTTGGTGACCACCAAGACATTCTAAATGTCGGTGGCTTACCCTATAATTGAAACATAAAAGAAAGGTTCAAGATGAACACTAACAAGGAATACTTCGCAGAAGACTTTGGATACTGCGACATTTGCGACAACCACACCCCGTTTGATGACTGTGCCCGTTGTGGTGAAGAGGTATGCGTTTACTGCCACGCCTCGATTGGTTGCGACATCTAATAAATGTCGTAGCCACGTGCTAAGATGAAATCAAACGAAAGGTAAACTAATGAAAACCCCAATGGACTTGCCAACACTACAGGCAGAATACAACACTATGGTTTCTATTGCTATGGCTACCCTCGATGCTGACCAAGACCTAGACCCAAAGTTTGAGCGTGAACTCACTATGCTAATGCGTGTCGTAAAGTCAATGGGTGGCAAAGTTTAAATGTCAGAGGGTAATGCTAAACTAATTTCATAAACAAAGGACAGAAAATGTATAACGATAACGAACTAGTGAAATGCCCAGACTGCCACGGTCTTGGGTTGTTTGCCCCAGACCTCTACGGCAACTCAAAGTTTCACCACAAAATCCCAAGTAAACTAGATGGCTACTTTACTTTTACTCTTACCCACAAAAACTAAGGATAGAAAATAATGATGACACGCAAAGACTACATCTCAACCGCTAACATTCTAAACGGTTTCTCTAGCAAGATAGATTTTCTTGACCTAGCAGACCTTGCTGAGCAGTTCGCTGAAATGTTTGCTAAGGATAACGAACGATTTGACCACCAGCGTTTTATTGACGCAGTAATGAAAGAGGCTAACTAATGGATTTGTTTTTCGTATTTGCTTTGTTTGGTTTGGGTGCTAGTGTGATTGTTATCACTCTAACCCTAATCGTTGTTAGTTTGCTAAAGACCATTCGTGATTTGGAAACTAAGAACGAGGGCTTACAGCCACCATTTTAGCGACACGCCCCACCAGGACTTGACAAAAGCTTCTGGATGGGGCCGACCACTTTTGATCAGAAAAATCAAGTTAAGAAATTTGTTACGACACGCTTGAAATTGTCGGTGATGTCTGCTAAAATAATTGCATACCCCGAAAAGAAAGTAGTATCAAATGACTAACTATGTAGAAATCTATTCAGCCATTGCTTCACGTGCCACCTTTGGTCAGGTTGAGCAAGCGTCTAAGTGGTATCTTGACGCTGAACGTGTTGCAGAAGAGGTTGCCCGTAACCTTGATGTTACCCTTGAAATTGGTGCAACTATCGTGTCTGCCTTTAGCCCACGTGAACGTTGGGCACGTAACGTAACTAACGCTATCAAGTTTTCACTAGGTGAGCCAGTAGTTGCCCTAGGTAATAACATTCGTATGGCTAACGCTGCATTCGGCTTAGGCTTTGACGCTCTCAAGGGTCAAAAGACTAATGCCTTTGCTAAGGCTATTGCAGGTAACGAAAATGCAGTTGTCATTGACGTATGGATGTTGCGAGCATTGGGCATTGAGAAGAAGACACCTAATCAGACCCAGTATCTTGAAATGGCTAAGGCTGTAACTACCGTTGCAACCAAACACGGTATGACACCTAGGGCTATGCAGGCTCTAATCTGGATTGTTGTTCGTGGCAGTGCAGAATAAATAATCGGACTTGCCCCTTGACAAAAGGGGTAAAGTCTGGTCGGCCCTTTTCCGATCATCTGTCAAGCTAATTACGTTAATTAAGAAATTCCACCGAATTCCACAAAATGTCATACCACTATGCTAAGATTTTAGTATGTTAGGAAAAAGAAACGAAGCAAGACGCAAGGCTGAGAGTCAAGCCTTATTCAACTCTATGCTAAAGGCTGGAAAGAAGCAGGTTGTGACCCCTAAGAAATACAAAGGGACACGGGCAGAAAAGTTGCGTAATGCCCTTGACAACCAGTAATTAGTTTGCTAAAATAAATTATCACCCCAAAAGAAAGGCAGCCCCAATGGGTTCACTACAAGCAGCAGAGATGGCAGAAGCAATGACTATCGAGGATGGTCTAGCATGGCACTTGCGAAGCAACCACTATCCACCAGTACCACTATCAATGGTTGAGCCATGCATCGAGGCTATCTACGCCTGCAACGATGGCGACTATGAGCGACTAATCCAATTGCCAATTGACGGACTTGACCGTAATGGTGAGCCATTCCAAATTACTTGGCGTGGAAGCGACAAGGCACCTGCCTACGCAATTGTTCAGGGACACCACCTTGACGCATGGATTGAACTAGATGAGGAGTACGAGGACTAATGTTCGAAAACGTAATCAACGAGGAGGCCATCGAGGCCTTGACAAATGACCAAATTGATGAGATACTGGCAATGTTCGAGAAAGCAGGATACTAATGGAACGAGACCCACAAGTTGTAGAACTATTCGCAATGATGGAAGAGGGAGAGATTAGTCCAATGGAACTAATGGCGGACCTTGACATCATGGGCTTTGATGGCGACATCTTTGACTACATCTAGGACGGGATGGAATGTTGGAAATCGGAGTAGGCATTCTGTTAACGTTAGTAGGCCTAGCAGTGATATCACCCTTATTCATCGGAGCTTTGTTTTTTATTGAAGGAGTAACTAGCTTATGGAGCAAGAAGTAAAAGAATCGGACCCAATGATGTTTGGATGTATGATCTTTACTGCACCGTTTGTTCTGTTGGTTGCCTGGATAACTTTTGCGGTAATATTTAATTGGCGATAGGGGGCCGACCCCTTTTACTATCATTTGTCAAGTTAAGAAGATACAAAAATACCCCCAAAAATTTGTAGGAAAAATTATCAAAAAGTGCTTGACAACATAGCGTTTATCCCCCATAATAGATACATAAGGAAATAGAGAAACGCAACACAAAGAATAAAAAAGAATTGTTGTTATCAATTAGTTATCAAATGTGCTTGACTTTCTCTATCCCTTATGGAATAATAGATAAGTAATCAAGTTGGCTCACTAAGAAAAGGAAGCAAAATGGCAAACACCACTCCGACTGTTGGACAGTCTTTCACCACCGCTAAGTCTGGCGTTGTAGGTATCATTCAGGAAGTAGTCGCAAACAAGAATGGCTCGTTCCGAGTTCGTCTTGATGTAAACGGCTCACCTCGTTGGTCTACCGTAAAGTAATAAAATAAATTGACTTGCTTGGTTTCGGACTAAATAAGAGTGCTAAGCCAGAGTTCTTACAGGACACACCACCAGGCATAATGTCAGACCCTATTGCTACAATAATAGTAATACAAAACATACCCCTAAAAGAAAGAAGAATACTATGGCTCGTTCGCTGTCTGTGAAAGTTCCTACCGCTGCTGTAATCGCTCAGATTGAGGCAAAGATTGCTGAGATTGACACTCAGATTGCCTCGTTCCCTGCTGACTATGAGCAGTATGAGAAAGACAACGCTAACTACAAGGTTGAGGTTGCTAAGTTTATTGGTGATTACCTAGCAAACAACATTGACAAGATTGGCTATGACTATGGTTCAGACATTCGCCTAAACCTTGGTAGTGGCGGAAACTTCTCCCTAACAGTAGATACTGACAAGATTGTTGGTTTCCCTGTCAAGCCCGTTGAGCCTCGCAAGCCTAACCAGTCTGAGTGGTATGGCAACCGCCACATCAACCGCAAGGAAGTTTTGGAACAGAACCTAAACATTCTTCGTATGACTACTCAGGAAGAAATCAACGCAAGTTCTTACTCGTCTGTAATGGACTTGCTATAAACCATAGGTTTACGCCTAAACACCTAAGTAAGTGTCTAAACTGCTTCCCAAGTTGGGGTAGCGACTAGATGGGTAAAATACTTTCGCTCTAACCTGAGTAAGTGGTTAAACTGCTCACCCTCATCACACTTGTCAAAAACCAAGCTTGACATTTGTGGTGATCTGGGGTCGGCCTTCGTTATCAACCTGTTACTTACGACACGCTTACGATATCCCATAAATGTCTGACCCCCTTGCTATAATTTAGGTATAGAGAAAAGGAACCCCAATGGAAATTTTTGACAACCCACCAGTATTCCCATCAATCCGTTCGGAGGAAAGCAGTCACCCAGTTCTACAGCAGTTGAAAGACCGCATTGCTGAACTTGAAACCCAGTTGGCTACTAACAAAGCAACTACAGACGCTCTAGATACTGAGCGTGTTGAGACCATTCGCAAGGTGCGAAGTGACAAGTGGGCTTTTGAAGAGCGTGTGAAGACTGTCCTATCTGAGGCATGGGATGACCATGACCAAGAGACCATCAAGCACATTGCTGATAACCTTGACATCTCGCTTACCAAGACTAAGCAGATTGAAGTAAACGTCACCTTTACCATTGACATTGAACTTGAAATGGATGAAGAGATTGACCCAGAGTGGGACTTTGACTTCTCAGTAAATCACCACGCTGTTCAGGACTACACCTCTGACGTAATCTACTCTAAAGACATCAGTTAGCGAAATGACCTGAGCAAGTCCTAAAACTGCTCGAAATACCAACTTGACTTCTGATCAAGCTTGTGTCGGCCCCGTGGGGGTAGCAAAACCAATTAAGATTAATTAAGAAATATCCAGAAAATGCTTGACAATCTACACGTTATAGTGCATAATAGAACTATCAAAGAAAGGCCCAACCCCATGGCATACGATAAACTTAGCGGACCAATCCTTTACATCACTGCTGATGGCAACTATGGTAGCGATGACATTCTTATTACAGGTCTACAGGACTTCCCAGAGGAGTACCTCGAAATCCTTGGCGACCTACCTGACTATGAGCGTATCAAGTTTGCTCAGGCTGTCCTTGATGGACAAGATGTGTCGCAGTGGCTAGACTAAATGTCTGACCCTACCCCTATAATGGAAACACAACGAAAGGAAAACTAATGGGCTACCGCTATGAAGTTGAATACTCTGCTTGGTATGAGGTTGAGTCAGATGTCCCACTAAGTGAAGATGAGATAATCTCACAGGCTATTGAACAGCACCAAGACCTACCTAATGGAGATTGGTCTGTTGAGTTGGAGGAGGAGACAGTTGACTAAGACTATGACCAATGAAGAAATTATCAACTATCTAATTAGTGATACCGCTACCTTTATCGATGAGAAAGAGGGACTGGACATCAATGATTCTTTTGGTGACTATCTAGAGGGTCTTATCAGTAGAAGTCAAACTGTCCTAAGAATGATGGGTGTTCCAGAGGAACAGATTCCTACAGATGGCAGTTGCTAGTGGAACTGTATAAGTGCACTCACGAACACCTACCCTGCCCAAATCACGATGGGGCATTCGACTGCACACCATTCTGTTCAACCTGTGAGGGAGACCAGGAGTATTGTCCAGAGGGATGTGAACCAATTGCTTGCAACACTTGCTGTGTGTATGGCTATCACGATGTCAAACTAAATAAACTAGATGAAGACTTTTATCAGTGCGATGAATGTCTGACCCCCTCTGTATAATAGAAGCCTAGAGAAGGAAATCAAATGGCGAGACACTACATTCGAACTACAGTCACCTACTTCTACGAGAGCGATAACGATGAGTTTGCCAGTGAGGCAGACGCAGAGGCATTCGGTTGGAAGTTTGATGAAATGATGTATGACGGCGTTGACGAAATCAAGGTCGAAGAGTTTGAGAACGAAGAGGAAGAGGACGAAGAAGATGGCAACTGAGGCAGAGAACGCAATCTGGGAGTGGGTAACCAAAAACCTAGACTACGACGGATTCCAGCGTATGAAGGCAATGTTCGCTCCAATAGAGGATGAAGATGAGTAAGAAGAAGATTGCAGATTATGCAGGCATGGCCAGCAGAGAGGCCCACGAAGAGTATATGTCTCTAGATGGTCAACAGCTAGCTTACTACTTCAAGGATATTCTAGAGGAGCAGATTGATAAGTTCGATAGGCTACAGGCAATGGCCAACCAGAAATGGTACCACAAACTTTTTAAATAGATTTTCATAGGGGTATGAAACGTCCTGGTCCATGACGTAAAACTGGACCATTCCTCTACCCTGGGTCGGCCACCACCCCTCGATCAGTTTACGATATGTTTACGACACGCCTAAAAATTTTGTTAAATAGTATTGACAATGTCGGTGGTATCTGTCATAATAGTCTTATCAGAAATCCCCACTAAAGAAAGTTGAACCCTATGGCTCACGAACTAGAAACTGTAAACGGTCAAACTGCTTTTGCTTCACTACGCCAACCTGCTTGGCATGGTCTAGGCACTGTCTTTGAAGAAGAAGTGAACACTGCTGAGATGTTGAAACTCGCACACCTTGACAACTGGAATGTTCGTCTAGAAGATGTATCTGTCCCAGAGGGCTTCAACTCAGACAAGAACTATTCGTTCGTGACCCGAACCAACCCATTCGACAAGACCCAGAACGACATTCTCGGTGTTGTTGGTGAACGCTACAAGGTGCTTCAGAACGAAGACCTGTTTTCGTTTGGCGATAACCTGCTAGACGGTGGTGGTCGTTGGGAAACTGCTGGCTCTATCAAGGGTGGTCGTGTTGTCTTTGGTTCGATTGCTCTAACTGACCAGATTACCCTTGACCCTAATGGTCGTGCTGACAAGATTGATAACTACCTGCTAATCAACACTAGCCACGACGGTTCTGTTGCTATTCAGGCTTCTATCACTCCTGTTCGTGTTGTTTGTGCTAACACTTTGAACTTGGCTCTAACCTCGCTCAAGGGTAAGAATAAAGCACCTAAGCAAACTTTCAAAATTCGCCACACCCAGACTGCCGAAGGTAAGATTGCTGTTGCTCGTGAGGCTTTGGGACTTGCTCACTCTTACCTAGATGAGTTTTCAACTATGGCTCAGGCTATGATTGAAAAGGAAATCACCAAGGCTCAGTTTGATGACATTGTTGCTCTTGCCTACCCTGCCCCGAAGGGCGAGGACAAGAAGGGTAGCCACAAGAAGTATGACAGCAAGATTGACCTGCTTCAGTCTATCTATGTTGGACAATACAACGATACCATTGCTGGAACTGCTTGGGGTGCTTACAACGCATTGACAGAGCGTTTGGATTGGTATCGAAACTCACGAGGTGGAAACAACGAGAGCATTCTCGCTTCTGCTTCAGGGTTTGACCCAATGATAAACGCTGAGAAGAACCGTCTGATGAAGATTGTTCAGTCTGCTGTAATGGCATAGCAGACACACCTAGACTTCCCTCTTGACAAAGGGGGAGGTTTGGGGTCGGCCATAGTTTATATATTTTGTCAAGCTTGTATTACGTATTATGATCAGATCTCCCATCCCCTGAATATCAAGATCAATAAACATAAAAAAATAATTACGAAACACTTGACATTCTCCTGATTCTATGGAATAATATATCTATAACCCCAAAGTAGAAAGGCTCCCAATGGGAACTCGTGGACTTACTAAAGTAATTGATAAAAACGGTATCACTAAGGTAGCACAATACGGACAATGGGACCACTACCCAGAGGGTCAGGGTGTCACTATCCTGGGTATCCTATCAGTTGACCGCTATGCTGTAGAAGAACTAGAACTAGCCCTAGACAAATGCTACTTCGTATCTGACGAAGAGCGTGAGGCTATCTATGCTGATTACAATACTAAATACCCAGATACTACTCACCTAAAGAAGTTTAGTTCTATGCTACCTAGTTTTAGTAGAGATACTGGTGGTAAGATTCTAGATACCGTTCGCTGGTCCGCTGGACCTGTTCCACTTACAGATGAATCAGAGTTTGAGAATGACGACCTATTCTGTGAGGGTACATACATCATTGACTACCAGACTAATAGTTTTATTAGTAAGCATGGTGGAGTAGTAGTAGAGTTTCCGCTAGATAAGTTGCCTACCCGTGAAGAATACCTACAAGGGTTTATCCGAGCAAGATTAGATCTAGATTTGCGTGAGGTAGTTGACAACGCAAACGTTTTGCTGTAAAATAGTAATAACCCAAAAGAAAGAAGCCCCCAATGCACGTTCTACAACGTATCGCAGTAATCGCAGATGATAAAGACATGGCATTCCGCACAGTCAAGTCCACCCTTGAAGATGAGCTAGGTAATAATGATTACTCATCTAATGCTTGGTTTGACTGGTTTATTGTAGGCGGTGGACGTTGGAACCCAAACGAGGGTAGTCAGTATGACGACAATGACCAGTCTATGACTATCTCCTATGAGGAAGAGCCTGATAAGTTTATTAGTAATGTCAATGAGGGTATTGAAGCACGTATTGAAGAGTTCAATCAATACCGCAAATATTTCAATCAGAAGAACATTGATATCAATGCTTATCTTGATAAGTATGACGGACAAATGGACTTCTCGTTTGATATGTATGAACTATACAAGATGATTGATATGACCCAGGGTAAGTGGGACTTCAATTCCTATTTCTATGATATGCACCATGCTTCAACTAATACAAAATATATGCTAGATAGTATTGACAAAGGTATCAAAAACTGGTATATTGTATTTGTAGACTTCCACTTCTAAGATAGGAAACCCCAATGTCTAAAATTATGACCTACGATTACTGGGTAGAGAACTTCAAGCCAATCAAAAATCATCTTGTTAAGTATGACCAATTGACTTTCGAAACCTATGACGAAGAGTATGAGTTTGTAAAGTCTGCTAATCCTAACTGTGTTTGGACAGAGGTAGACGGAGACAGTGGCACTTACATTGTTTCTGGTCTACACTGGGTAAACCGTATTCACTACTACATTACCGAGAACCCTTGGGAAGACGAGTATACTGAGGTTCCAACTTGGGTATACCGCACCTGTGATTGTGCTGATGAAGAAACTGATGGCGTTCTCACTTGGGATGGTGACCCTAACCCTGACTGCCCAGAATGTGATGAGGGTATGATTGACATTCCTTGTGAGACCGTGGTAGACTTGAAGGACATCTACGGACAGGAGACTGACATTGTTGGCTAAGAAGTATACCCTGCTAATCGACGAGAAGTGGGAAAGGGAACTAATCGAAAAGTTCTACAACTACGTAGAGGCTGGAGAGGTGTTCCAACTACTGGACGAGTCCGAGATTGAACTGTGCGATGACTGTCAAGTTTATCTAACTAAGGATGATGGTGAAGTCATCATGGATGTTTTCCGATGCGATATCCAGCAAGAATTTTGTTTGAACTGTTGTGGGTGCGATGAGCACAAAGGAGAGGCTTGGTACTAATGATGGAACGTACGATCGATTTGAACATCTTCTACCGAGAAGACTGGACTGAAGAGGAAGGAACCTCCTGGTCTGACACGTTGACCATTGACCCTTACATCTATGAGGTAGACGAGCATGGTACACGTAAGTACGAGACTCCACTCCTTATTGAATGCACACCTACAGAGACTAAAGAGATTGCTAAGCATTATCCAGAATCAGAGTATGGTAGTGACTGGTGGGACTTTGCAGAGAACTTCCTAGAGTTTGCTCCAGCTCGCATTGCTAGCCTTATTAAAACTATTAATGTTATTCCAGATGCAGAGCCTGCGTGGCACATCTCGAAGACAGCAGATATGTTATTCTAACTAAATAAACTTACATAGTTGAGATTACTCCTATGTAACCATATGGTAGGGGTACCATATGAAATAGTATGTTGGTAGGGGTGCCACATACTACAGGGGAGGGGGCGAGAGATATTTTCTACTTTCACTCTTGCTTTCTCCCCTTATTTTTGATACAATTAGCCTGTGAGGTAAAAATGAGACGACAACAACTAACGCACGAACAGAAGACAGCAATCAAACTATCAAACCTACTGGACAGCGTATCGTTGGACTTGGACAGGGTTGGCATTGAACTCGCACGACTACGACCAAGCACATCATACAACAGACTTATCCTTGTCGCAGAGGCAGCGGTAGACGAACAAGAAAGAGAGATACTCAAAAATGACACCAACTACCTATTCTAATAAACTATCTATCCTAGCAGACCTATGGATAAACTATAAGGCAGAGCCAGACTTCGCAGACTTCATTGAATACAACGACTTAGGTCTTCCACTTGCTTATGCTATCAACGAGGAAATCGTAAAGTCAACAGACACAGCACAAAAGTTTGTGGAAGAAACGTTTGACCTCCTACTTGCTGGTTTGGAAATTGAGGATACAGGGTTTGAAACTCTTGATGACGTGTTAGAAATTGGATAGGTAGGTATCGATCATAGACTAGCCCTTGACAAGAGGGCTTTTCTGTGGCCGACCACATCCAAACCAAATTGTCAATAGCATTACGATAACAATTTTATTACGATGGAACATTATTTTTCCCCAAACCAGGCATATCCCAGTAGATCCATATGTCAAATAGGATGGTTTGAAATACATTACGATATCAAACAAAAAATCGTGGGATGTTTTGTACTATAGGATATATGTATACTATGGTATTTGGTATTACGATGATCTCTTTATACCCCCCAGCTTTGCTGGCTGCCGAAGGCAGGGTAGATCAAACCATTCTTAATACCAAATCCCCCTAGTATAACACCAAACACCTATATAAAATACACCCTTATAAAACATAAAGCTTTTTGGTTATTTTTGTTTGATATTTGTTTATTTTTATATGTTTTTGATCAGAAATAGGATGGTTTGTTATCATTTTGTTACATAAAAAAACTTGACAAAATAGGGGTTTTATGCATACTTGACAAACATTGATATGTGTGATAGGGGGTTTGGGGGATAGATGGTTTGATAGATATGGGGATAGGGGGTTTGGATATGATTAAAAGGCTTAAGATTAATGTGCACAATTATCCACTTATCTCCACTTTCATCCACTTATCAACAGTCTGTGAATAACCCAGTAAGATATTTACTACCAAACCAGGGTATAAAATATACCTCTAAACAGCCATATATGCCTCATAGAAGGACTTTCAGCTATCCTTTGATCTAAATACTTGGGGGGTATCTAATCAATGGTTATCAATGGGATGTTGGGTTATTTGGGGATATCGAAGATACTTTGATATTGGGGATATGGGGATATAGCAAAGCCCTAGCAAGTGTGTTTATTCTTACTAGGGTTTGTGTCTTATACTAGGGTTATTTGTCACTTCCTTTATGTACCCCGAAA
>JACCDQ010854328.1_pt1 | contig 16794 bp, 9 predicted proteins | sample 7446031 | NCBI WGS metagenome assembly JACCDQ01 (sample SAMN15323442, study PRJNA562643) | freshwater metagenome | isolation source: river surface water | place: USA:Blue River Watershed | collected 2017-08-17
ACAATTGAAAAGGTAAGATTATGGAAAAAGGAAATAAGAAAATAATTCGCGGCTGGGTAATGTATGACTGGGCGAACTCGGTATACAATTTAGTTATCTCCTCAGCTATTTTTCCTATTTTTTATGACATTCAAACAAAGCAATCTTATGCTACTGCTAAAGGTTATTTGGATGAAACAGGAAAAGTTGATATTTCTCAAATTAAGGATGGTGAAGCTGTAATGGTTAATTTCTTTGGGTATGAATTATCTTCTTCGGTTTTGTTTTCATTCATACTTTCTGCTTCGTTTTTAGTTGTTTCTTTTCTTTCTCCATTGTTATCTGGAGTTGCCGATTATACAGGAAGTAAAAAGAAGTTTTTACGTTTCTTTTGCTATTTAGGTGCTCTATCATGTATGACTTTATACTTATTTGATGCGAATAGAATTGAATTAGGTATGTTGTCAGTTTTCTTAGCAAGTATCGGTTATTGGAATAGTTTGGTGTTTTACAATGCCTTTTTACCGGAAATTGCAGAACCAGAAGATCATGATCGCATTTCCGCACGAGGTTTCACGATGGGATATTTGGGAGCTATGTTATTATTGATTGTTTGTTTAGCAATGATAATGTCAACTACAGTTGGTGCGGAAAAAATGCAATATATGCGTTATGCTTTCATCCTTGTAGGTCTTTGGTGGATTGGTTTTAGTCAATTTACCTACCGTGCTTTACCGAACAATGTTTACAATAAAAAACCAGAAAGCGGTTACATTTGGCGAGGCTTCAAAGAATTGTTGCTGGTTTTCAAAGAATTCAAGAAAACACGACGATTGAAACGTTATTTATTCGCTTTTTTCTTTTTCAATACGGGAGTACAAACTGTCATGTTGATGGCAACTATTTTTGCAAACAAGGAAATAGCTTGGCCAGAAGGAAGTGGATCATCTGGGCTTATCATTGCTATATTATTGATTCAAATTCTAGGCGCACTGGGAGCATTTATCATGTCACGCGTTTCAAGTAAAATTGGAAACATTCGCACTTTGTTTATTTCTGTTTCTATTTGGATTGTAATCTGCATGGGAGCATTTTTTATCAAAACGCCTGTTGAATTCTACATTCTTGCAAGTTCAGTTGGTTTAGTTATGGGTGGAGTTCAAGCAATTGCGCGTTCAACGTATTCTAAATTCTTACCTGAAACAACGGATCACGCCAGCTACTTCTCGTTCTTCGACGTTACAGAAAAAATCGGAATTGTATTGGGAACTTTGTTTTTCGGTTTAATGGAATTCTGGACAGGGTCAATTCGTTATTCAGTAGCTTCGGTTGCGTTTTTCTTTGTTTTTGGATTGATCTTCTTGATGTTTGTTCCTAAACATGAAAAGGAAATCGTTTCAAATCACTAATTCGTTATTGGCACAAAAAAAGGTTAACACCGAAGCATTAACCTTTTATCTATAATTCCGATTGTATTATTTCTTGTAGAACGGCAATTTAACAACTTTTGCTTTTACACCTTTTTCACGAATTTCAATGAAGATTTCGCTTTCCAATGCTGAATGTTCTGTTGTCACATAACCTAAACCAATTCCAACTTTCATAGATGGTGACATTGTTCCAGATGTAACTTTTCCGATTACATTTCCATTTGCATCTTGAATAGGGTAGTCATGACGAGGAATTCCGCGATCTACCATTTCAAAGGCAACTAATTTACGTTTAACCCCTTCTTCTTTTTGTTTTTTCAAGAAGTCAGCATCTGTAAATTCTTTTGTGAATTTAGTAATCCATCCCAATCCAGCTTCAAGTGGTGAAGTTGTATCGTCGATGTCATTTCCATATAAACAGAATCCCATTTCTAAACGCAAGGTATCGCGAGCAGCTAATCCAATTGGTTTAATTCCGAAATCAGCACCTGCTTCAAATACTTTGTCCCAAACGTGATTAATATCCTTGTTTTTAACATAAATCTCAAATCCACCAGAACCTGTATATCCTGTTGCAGAAATCATCACATTTTCAACACCAGCGAATGTACCGTGAGCAAATGTGTAATAAACCATGTCCTTCAAATTTACATCTGTCAATGATTGCATTGCTTCAGCAGCTTTCGGACCTTGAATTGCCAATAATGAATATTCATCAGACAAGTTTTCCATTTCTACTCCTAAGTCGTTCAAAGAGGAAATCCAATTCCAATCTTTCTCAATATTTGAAGCATTAACTACAATGAAAAACTCATTTGCATTCACACGGTAAATGATTAAATCATCAACGATTCCACCTTTACCATTCGGCATACATGAATATTGTGCTTTACCATCAAACAAAACCGATACATCATTCGATGCAAATTTTTGAATTAATGCTTCTGCATTTGGACCTCTTAAAACAAATTCACCCATGTGAGAAACATCAAAAACACCAACAGCATTACGCACTGTTTCGTGTTCAGCATTTACACCTTCGTATTGAACAGGCATGTTATATCCTGCGAAAGGAACCATTTTTGCTCCCAAAGCGATGTGTTTGTCGGTTAAAGCAGTATTTTTCATTTGTTTCAATTTTGTTTCATTTAATGCGTCAAAAGTAAGATTTTAATCGAGATTTTAGTGCTTTTCGTTCAGTTTTACTTAAATAGTTCGGCCAATTCTTTTCCAACCAAAGTTCCAATTGCGACACCCATGCCTCCCATGCGTACGCCGATTCCAATTTTATCATCTATTTTTTCGATAATTGGAGATTTTGTTTGTCCAACCCCCATAATTCCAGCCCATTGATATTCAATTGAATACTGTTGATTGGGTAAAATAACGGTTGAAAGTAATTTTTCCAAAGCTGAAATAATTTCATCACTCGTTTCGAGTTTTGTAGTTGTCTCACCTTCAAAGTTTAAATTTCTTCCACCACCTAACAATATGCGATCTTCCACATTGCGGAAATAATAATATCCTTGTTGATAATGAAACGTTCCTTTGATTTTCAACTCTTCAATTGGGGTTGTAACGATTACTTGTGCTCTGGCTGGAAGAACATCTCGATTTGGAATGAATTGCTGTGCAAATCCATTCGTGCAAATCAATACATTTCGCGCTTTCATATAACCAATCGATGTTTGAATTCCAACATTGTATAAATGTGTTTGCAGGGCGATTGCTTCAATTCCGAACAAACAATTGATGTTTTGTTCAATAGCAATTTGATAGAGTTTTGTTATTAATTTCCCAGTATTAATTTGGCCTTCTAAACGGTTGTAAAAGCTAGTTGCTAATCCATTAAATCCAAATTTTTCAGCACAAGTGGAATCTTCAGAATAAACATCTTTTTCTCCAGTGATTTTCTCCAATTCTGTGTTTAAATAGGGAAGTTGTTGTCGAATAGTTTCCAATTGCTCGGCTTCTTCAGGTAGAATTAAATCCCATGATCCGTTCACTTCTAATTCAATTGCATCTTCACCAACCAAATGTTTTAGATTTTGTAATCCATCCCAACGTTTTTTCACAGTTGCAAACACTTGTTCTTCGCTTGATTTAGTTAAATCATCAAGTAATTCTGTCACACTTCCAAAACAGGCAAAACCAGCATTTTTCGTACTAGCACCGCTTGGTAGAAAACCACGTTCTAGAATTAAAATTTTAGCAGTAGGATGAAGTTTTCGTAACTCAATGGCAGTTGAGAAACCAACGATTCCTGCACCGATGATTACGAATTCATTATCTTCAAAATAGGTCTTACGCTCCCAAAAGCTTAATTGTTCAATGTTTAATGGATTCATAGGGCAATTAATTGAACATTTTTCGTCATATTTGTATATAATTTGATGTCAAATTTAAACCAAATCTGTAACTAGGTGTACAGCGGTACGTTTAAACCAAAAATATGAAGCAATTTTTGTCTTTACTGTTCCTTTGTTTGAGCTCATTGAGTTTTGGACAAACTATGAAATTTCATGTAGATGGAAACATAAAAAATAGTTCGTTAGCCAAACCTGAAGCTGGAATTATTGTAGAAGTTATTCAGAATGGTTCAAGTGTAGGTCAAACTGTTTCAGCCTCAAATGGTAAATATGACCTAATTACCAATGTAGATTTAACAAAACCATTTAATCTTGTTTTTAAAAAGGATGGATTTTACAGTAAAACAATTGCTTTCGATTATACAAAAGTAAATCCAGAAGATCTACCAGCCGGCGATTTACAACCATGGAAAAATGGTGCAATTGATATGTATCCCAAATCAATACCTGCTGATTTATCATTTTTAGAAACAGAACCAGTAGCGAAATTTGGTAATGGCGCTGATGCAGGACCACAGAACAGTTATATCAATTCTATGAAAATTAAAATTGATAAATTATTATTAGCAGCGGAACAAAAAAAGACGGCAGACGAAGCAAAATACCAGGCCGCAGTTTCAGCAGCGGATGCCTTTTACACACAGAAAAAATACGAAGAAGCGTTAGCAAAATATGAAGAAGCAAATGGTATTAAACCGAAAGAACCACACCCAATTCAACGTATTACTGAGTTGGACGGTTTAATTGCAGCAAACAAAAAGGCTAATTTAGAAAGCCAATTAGCGGATACAGAATACCAAAATTTAATCACTGCTGCGAATACGTTGCGTGATCAAAAGAAGTACGAACTGGCAATTGACAAGTACAAAGAAGCCTTGGCAAAACGTGATGAGCAAATGCCTAAAGATCAAATCGCCGCGTTAGAAAAGATTCTAGCAGATCAGAAAAAAGAACAAGAAAATGAGGTTAAATATCAAGAGGCAATTAAACTTGCTGATATGATGTTTAATCAAAAAACATACGGTAAAGCAAAAGAAAAATATACGCTTGCAACGCAACTAAAACCTTCAGAACAATATCCCAAAACGCGATTAATTGAAATTGAAAAGAAATTAGCGGAACAAAATGTTGCCAACGAAAAGAAAGTGAAATATGAAGAGGCCTTGGCTGCGGCTGATGCTCTTTTTGGCGAACAGAAAATTGAAGAGGCAAAAGCGAAATATTCAGAAGCCTTAACATACGAGCCTGCATCAACTTCTGCAGAAGAAGGCGTTCAAAAGTGTACAGCCATTCTTCTTGAAAAAGCCAAAGAAAAAGAAAAAGCAGAGAAAATTGCCAAATTGTTAACTGAAGGGGGAACCCTTCTTACAGGAAATAAATTACCTGAGGCAAAAGCAAAGTATACGGAGGTTTTAAGTTTAGATAATGCCAATTCTGAAGCAACTGCTAAACTTGCTGAGATCGAAACAAAATTAAAAGATGCAGCAGCTTTAGCTGAAAAGGAAGCGCAATTCACAAAGTTGGTCACAGAAGGTGATGCTGCTTCAAAAGCATTGAAATTTGCCGATGCAAAGTCAAAATATGAAGCTGCTTTGGCAATAAAAGCCGATGCTCCGACTCAAACCAAACTGGATGGTGTAAATTCAAAATTGACCGAATTAGCTTCTGCAGCAGAGAAAAAGCAAAAATTTGATCAAGCAATGTTGGATGCTGATGCCTTGTTCAAAGAAAGTAAATGGGAAGAAGCAAAAGCTAAATACAATGAAGCAATTGCTCTAGATGCGACGGCTGCCTTACCTAAAGAAAAAGTGAAGCAATGTGAAGCAAAATTATTAGCGCTTTCAAAAGATAAAGAAAAAGCAGACAAAATCACTGCCCTTTTAGCAGAGGGAAATCAACTGTTTACAGCTGAGAAATGGAATGATTCGAAAGCAAAATATAACGAGGTTATTGCTTTAGACGCCACTAATACAGAAGCTAAAAGTCAATTAGCTGAAATCACTAAAAAATTGCAAGAAGTAGCAGATAAAGAGGCGCAAGAAGCGAAGTTTAAGAAATTAGTTGCTGAAGCAGACGCATTTACGACTGGATTAAAATATGCAGAGGCAAAAGCAAAATATGAAGAAGCTTTAAAGTTAAAAACGGACGCTCCAACTCAAACGAAGTTAGATGGTGTTCTTGCAAAAATTGCTGAACAGGAAGCATTAGGAGCTGAAGCTGCTGCTAAAAAACAAAAGTTTGATCAAGCAATGGCAGATGCGGATGCCTTGTTTAAAACGGAAAAATGGGAAGATGCAAAAGCTAAATACAACGAAGCAATTGCGCTTGATGCAACAGCGGCCTTGCCAAAAGAGAAAGTAAAAGCGTGTGAGGCAAAACTACTTGAACTCTCAAAGGACAAAGAGAAAACTGAAAAAATTAATGCTTTACTAACAGAAGCAAATAGTTTGTTTGGGGCAGAAAAATGGAATGACTCAAAAGTAAAATACAACGAAGTTCTTGCGTTGGATGCAACAAATGCTGAAGCAAAGAAACAATTGGAAGCAATTACTAAAAAACAACAAGAGATTGCTGCTCAAGAAGCAAATAATGAGAAATTCAATAAACTAGTTGCTGAAGGTGATGGTTTAGCGAAAACGCTGAAATATACTGAAGCCATTGCCAAATACCAAGCTGCAATTGCTCTAAAAGCAGATGCTGGAGTTCAATCAAAAATAGACGAAGCAAACGTCAAACTGAAGGAGCTTGCTGATAAGGAATCAGTTGAAGATCAATTTCAACGTTTGAAGGCTGAAGGGATGAAATTGGCGGCTGAACAAAAAAATCAAGCAGCAAAAGATAAATTAGTTGAAGCTCAAATATTGAAAACAGATCCAACGGTTACGGCTAAGATAAAAGAGTTGGATGATAAGTTGAAAGCTGAAGCCGATGCGTTGAAAGCTGAAAAAGATTACCAAGATATTTTGGCAGCAGCACAAGCTAAGGAATCTTCTAATGATATTGACGGTGCAATTGCGAAATATACTGAAGCATTAACAAAAAGACCAACTGATCCTTTTCCAAAAGGAAAATTGGCTGATTTGGAAGTGTTAAAACTGAATAGTGCCAAACAAAAAGAAATTGATGCGAAGTACAATGCTTATTTGAAAAAAGGTGACGAGTTTTTTGCAAAAGATAATTTCTTAGCTGCAATTCAGGAATACAACTTGGCGAATGGTTTGAAACCTGAAGAAAAAGAACCAATTGAAAAAGCTGCTTTGGCACAACAAAAAGAAGAAGATAAGGGTTCTGAAGATAAAAAGAACTACGAAAAAATTATTGTTGGAATCAACAAAGCAATTGGTGAGAAAGATTATACAAGAGGTAAAGAGTTAGTTGAACGTGCAAAGAGTTACAACAAACAGTTTAGTATCATGCCGAACGATACAAGACCAGATGATTTGTTGCGTCAAATCCAAGCAATTGAGCTTGCTGAAAAGAACTATGCGGCTAAGATGAAAGAGGCTGAAACTTTCGCATCTGCCAAGGATTATCAAAAAGCGTTGGTGGCTTTCGAACAAGCAAAAATTATTAAACCTGACGAAACTACTCCTCAAAAAAGAATTGATGAAATCAATGAAATTGTCAATGGTTTAATGGATCAGCAAGCGAAGGAAAAATTGTACTTGGATCACATGGCAAAAGGTGGTGTGAACCAGGCTGCTAAAAGTTATGAGCAGGCACTTTCTCATTACCAAAACGCCTTGTCTGTTAAACCAGGAGACAAAGCAGCAAGTGATAAAATAAGCGAGCTTCAACAGATTTTGGATGATTTAGCGAACAAGAACAAATCTGAATTAGACAAGAAAAATCAGTTTGAGGCATTCATTACTGCTGGAGATAATGCCTTTTCTTCAACGAATTATCAGGATGCGATTGCAAATTATAAAAGCGCGTTGCAAATCGATAATACGAATTTATATGCTAAAAAACAAATTGAAGAAGCCGAAAACCGTATTCGATTAAGCGCAAATAGTGCTGCGGAAATTGAATACCAGCAACTAATTACAAGTGCTAACGAATATTTTAACTTGGCTTCTTATGACAAAGCGAAAGAGAAATATACAGAAGCATTGAGTAAACGACCGACAGATGTTTATCCAAAAACAAAACTTGCAGAAATTGATGCAATATTGAATCCAGCTTTAGTGAAATCGACTACGTTGCAACCATTAGGTGATCCATATGATAATTCAATTATGGATGGATACGCGGCGCTTGTTAAAGCAGATTTGGAGCGTAAAAATTTGCAAGCCACAGAGGTGTTAACAAGAGTTGAAGATGTTGTTGTTACACAAGATGAATTGATGACGGATAAAGTTTCAGATCAACAAGAAACAACAAATGAAATCTACTTGTTACGCAATAAAATAGCCATTGACGAAGAGGAAGGTGATATTAATCGTCAAGGAACAGTTGATGTGCTGAGAGAAGAAGAATTAAACAGAGTCAATGAAACTGTTGAAGCGGATGGTTATGAAAAAGCTGAAAACATTCGAGCTAAAGAAAGTATCCACGAGGCTGTTGTCTCAACGGAGAATGAAAATACAACGCGTGATGGCGTTCATCTAGAGAATACTGAAAAAATCACAACGATTACTTATGATCAAGCTGAGATGATTCGTAAACAAGCACAAGCTGATGCGCTTGTGAATGTGAATGCTGATCAAACCATTGATGACGTTAAAATGTCAATGGCAGAAAGTGATGATAATCGTTCTGAGGAGCGTCAAAAAATAAAAGAGCAAGTTAAAGTGTTGCAAGTAACGAATGCGGACAAAACTGATGCATTAACCAATTCAAAAACAGACCAAGTTCAATCAACTAAAAAAGGAATTGACGATGTTAAAATAACAGCGGGAGAGCTTGAAAAAGATGGTGCTGTGCAGACAGAGAGCAACGAAAACCAATTGAAAGTAATCGAAATTGAAGTGAACAATGGGGTTCAGAATTTAGAAAATAAACAAACTGAAAGTTCATATGAATTGAATAGAGGTGTTGAGGAAATCAATTTGTACATTGAAGAAAATAAAGTTGAACGCGATATGAATCGTCAGGAAACAGAATCAACTTTAAGAGATGAAAGTTTAGCGATCGAAGAAAAACAATTTGAAGATTATTCAAATGAGACGGTTAAGTATTTAAAGAATAAAAATGAAATCAACAGCGCGGTTGAATCGACTGTTCAAGTTGATGAAATAGCAGAAGATAAACACGCGATTAAAGTTGAAGAAGTTAAGAAAATTGATAAGAACATTGCGATTGTGAATGTTGAATCTGATTTAACAGATGAGCAAACGCGACAAAAAGCGAAGTCAACGATTGTTGTTGCAAATACAGCTGCGGAGTTGAATTCTACTTCATCGACTGAAAAGCAAGAGAAAAATGCTTACAAAATGTCGGATGTCAGTAAAGCAAAAGAATCTGAACAAATTGGTCAAGAAGCAAAAGACACTGAAAAGCACTATGAAGCACAAAAACAATTGAGCAGTGTTGACAATATAAAACCAGCAAAAGTGATTGTTGCTAACACTTTGGGACAAGAATATCCTGAAGGTGTGAGTCAAGAGTCGTTTACTCAATCGGATGAAAATGGATTGATGACTGCAATTATTACGCGTAGAGTAGTTGTGATAAATGGTCAAGGAAATGTTTATGTTCGCACTCAAACTTTGAATTCAATTACCTACACGAAAAATGGTGAAGCGTCAACTGAATATGTGTGGCAAAAAGAAACTCAAAGTGCTAAATTGGAGAGACACTTCTAAGAATTTATTCAATTTGCATTGTCAGTAACTCTTTTTCTTAACTCGATTTTTTCGTTTAAATTGGTGTAATTTCACATCAATAATGGAAACGAAAAAAGTTATTGTCATTCTTGCAACACTCAGTAAATTGATTATTTCTGGGCTGCTATTTATGTATTTTTGGAAAGCTGAAGATTTTTTAGCGATAAAATACATTGATTTGGGAATTATCATTGTGGCAATTGTTTACATCCTCCTTCAATTATTAACACGAAAATTGGCCATTACTTCAAATTGGTGGGATTGGGTTTATTACGGAGGATTACTTTGTATCATGCTTGCTTCAATTTTCATTTCACAAGAAACGTTTAATACATTCCACATGTTAACTCGAATTGGAACGGTGCTTTTAATCCTTCCTTTATTCGCAGACATCTATCAACTGTTTTTGAAAAAGAAAATCAAATGAACGTACATTTTATAGCAATAGGAGGAAGTGCGATGCACAATTTAGCAATCGCATTGAGTAGGAAAGGAGCAAATGTGACGGGTTCCGACGATGAGATTTTCGAACCTTCAAGAACGCGTTTGGAGAAACAAGGCATTCTTCCTGCTTCAATTGGTTGGGATGCAACTAGAATTTCAAGTGAATTGGATGCAGTTATCTTAGGAATGCACGCGCGTGAAGATAATCCGGAGCTAATCAAAGCGAAAGAATTAAGCATTCCAATTTATTCCTATCCGGAGTATTTATACGAACAAAGCAAAAATAAAACGCGTGTTGTTATCGGCGGAAGTCACGGAAAAACTACGATTACTTCAATGCTCTTACATGTTATCAATGAACTTGGAATGAACGTTGATTACATGGTTGGTGCTCAATTGGAAGGCTATGACTGCATGGTGAAATTGACTGAAGATGCTCCAGTAATGATTTTAGAAGGAGACGAATATTTGTCTTCTCCAATTGATCGCAGACCAAAATTCCATTTGTATCGTCCGAATGTTGCTATTATCAGCGGAATTGCTTGGGATCACATCAACGTGTTTCCAACGTTTGACAATTACGTAGAACAATTCGATATTTTCTGCTCGCTGATTGAACCAAATGGAACCTTAATCTACAACACGGAAGATGAGGAAGTGAATAAGTTAGGTGAGAAATATGCATCAACATTAAAGGCTATTCCATACAAAACTCCAACATACGAAGTGGCAGAAGATGGAACACGCTTATTTTTCGACGATGAGATTTTTAATTTAAAAATATTTGGTGGTCACAATTTGCAAAATCTAATGGGCGCAATGCGTTTAGGCGAAGCTATTGGAATCGAGCCAAAAGTATTCTTTAGAGCAGTACAATCATTTACTGGTGCTGGAAAGCGTTTGCAGAAAGTAGCTGAAAAAGGTGCGTTTACAATGTTCAAAGATTTTGCTCATTCACCGTCCAAATTAAAAGCAACTACAAAAGCTGTTAAAGAACAATTTGCTGAGCGTCATGTAGTCGCTTGTATGGAATTACACACGTTTTCATCGTTAAAGAAAGAATTTTTGCCACACTACAAAGATGCAATGAAAATGGCGGATGAAGCAGTTGTTTATTACAGTCCTGAGGTGGTGAAGCACAAAAAGCTAGAACCAATTTCAAAAGAACTGGTTGCTGAAGGATTTGGTGGAAATGTTCTAGTAATGAATGAAACCGAAGAAGTTCTGCAGTTTATTCGCTCAAAAAAATGGGATAATGCTGTTCTTTTGATGATGTCTTCAGGAAATTTCGATGGAATTAATTACGAAGCTTTAGGTGAAGAACTATCCAATGGTTGATTCACTTCTTTCAATCGTTTGAACAAGATTTTTCTAAAAATCATAGTCACTAATAGACTGTAAATTGTTGCTAGAACAGTCAAAGATAATACAGACAGGATTGCTGTGTTTTTAGCAGAAGCACCGTTTTTATTGTTTGCAATTAATTTTTTCTCAATTTGCTCTTTTGTCATAACCTCAGCATCTGGTTGTGAAGCTTTGAATTTTTTCAATTGCACAGGGTCGTTCACCATTTTGTGAATGGTCATTTCGTTTTCTGCAATTTGGTGTTTGTAAAACTCGGGATTGATATTGTTGTAATAAACATAAATAAAAATACTAACGATAATCACGTATGGGATTCCAGCCGTCATCGCATTTTTAATGTCTAAAAGCGCATTCGTTTCTTCTGTATCACGCATTTTTTGAATAAACAAACCAATCGCAATTGCCAACAATAATCCAAGAATATTTAGTAAAACTGCTGGAGCAATTACATATGTGCCAAATGAATGCATGATCATTTTAATTCCAATCCAAGCAAAAGCTGCAATAATTCCTGTTTTAACTGTGATGCGCATAGTCTTTAAAATAAAAAATCCCGGTATGAAAATCACACCGGGACAAAAGTATAGTTTAATATCGAATTAACTGTTCATTGACACAAGGAATTCCTCGTTTGAAAGCGTGTTTTCCATGTGACTTTTCATAAACTCCATTGCTTCAACAGGATTCATATCAGCAATAAACTTACGGATCAACCAGATGCGTTGTAAGACATCTTTACCAACCAATAAATCTTCGCGACGTGTTCCAGAAGCAGTGATATCAATTGCTGGGTAAATACGACGATTCGCAATTTTACGATCCAATTGTAACTCCATGTTACCTGTTCCTTTAAACTCTTCGAAAATTACCTCGTCCATTTTAGAACCTGTTTCAGTTAAAGCTGTTGCAATAATTGAAAGTGATCCACCATTTTCGATTTTACGTGCAGAACCAAAGAATCGTTTTGGTTTGTGTAATGCATTAGCATCAACACCACCCGAAAGAACTTTACCTGATGCTGGAGAAACCGTATTGTAAGCGCGAGCTAAACGTGTAATTGAATCCAACAAAATACAAACATCGTGTCCACATTCTACCATGCGTTTGGCTTTTTCCAATACCATGTTCGCAACTTTTACGTGGCGATCTGCTGGCTCATCAAATGTTGAAGCAACAACTTCAGCGCGAACACTTCTTGCCATATCTGTTACCTCTTCAGGACGTTCATCAATTAACAAGACAATTAAATATGTTTCAGGATGATTCGCTGCAATTGCATTTGCAACGTCTTTCAACAACATTGTTTTACCAGTTTTTGGCTGAGCAACAATCATTCCACGTTGTCCTTTACCAATTGGTGCAAACAAATCCATTACACGCGTTGACAATGTTTCTTGTTTGTGTCCAGTTAATTTGAATTTCTCATCTGGAAACAATGGCGTTAAGTATTGGAAAGGAACACGATCACGAATGTAGGATGGGTGACGTCCATTGATTGATTCAACTTTCACCAATGGAAAGAATTTTTCTCCTTCGCGCGGTGGGCGAATTGTTCCTTTAACTGTGTCACCAGTTTTTAAACCAAATAATTTGATTTGACTTTGAGAAACATAAATGTCATCTGGAGAAGGTAAGTAATTGTAATCTGATGAACGCAAGAATCCGTATCCATCTTGAATTACTTCTAAAACTCCTTCAGCTGTAACAATCCCAACTAAATCATACGCATCGTCTGGTGTTTTGTCTTCAACAGGTTTGTTTTCGTGTTGAGGACGACGATTTTGTTGATTTGGATTGTTATTATTTTGATTCGGATTATTTCCTTGATTGCGATTTTGGTTCTGATTTGGATTGCGATTTTTCTCAAAACGCTCTCTTTTTTCTTGAACTGGAGCTGAAGTTTCACCGTCAACTGGAGCTTCTACAGCTTCTCCTTCTGTTGATTCAACTTTTTCTGTTGGTGTTTTAATAATTTCCAACAAGTTTCTTCCTGGACGTTCTGCTCTTTCCGGACGATTTTTTTGTCCGTGTTGTTTCTTTGGTGTAACCTCCGATTTAGTTTCTTCAACAACTTCAGTAACCTTTGCTTCAACAACTTCCACTACTTCTGGTAGTTCAGCAGTAACAGCTGGTTTTTCTTCAGAAAATAAACTTGGTTGTTTTTTACCAATTTCAACTTTTTCAACACGCGTTCTTTTGCGTTTTGGTTTGTCCTCAGCGTTTTCAGAAGAAGTTTCAGAAGCAGTTTCTTGAGGGGCAGGTGCATTCGAAGCCTCTGATCCAAGTCCAGTTAATTGATTGATTAATTCTGCTTTTTTGTATGAGTCTGCGTTTTCAATTCCAGCTGCTGCTGCAATCACCCGCAAATCAGAAAGTTTTTTGCTTTCTAAATCTTTTTTATCCATAAAATACGGTAAAAGTATTATAAACTAAATTGGGGTATTTCAAATCTTTCTTTGGATTGTTAGGAAACAGAAATGTGTTCCTTTTTTGATGATGCAATAATACAAATAATCATTCAATTAACAATACAATCAGAAAAAAAACAACTTGAAATTAAAAATGTTCCCAAATAGTTAAAAATTAGGTGGTTTAAATTAATAAATCATGTGGTGCATTTTTTTGAATAGACGATTTTAGCGGATTTTACTATCTTCACAACATGAAAATTTTTAAGTCAATGTTTACAGTTTTCTGGTATGTGGTGATTTTCATGCATATTGGATTGGTATTTTTAATTGAAAGCTTTGTTCCAAACATGGATCCAACAGGATTTAAAATGGTTCGTTTTCTATTGATTGCACTGCTTTTTGTGATTTCTTTTAAGCGTAAAAAGCTGTCGTTGTGGATTTTTTCTTCCATGATTTTAGGAATAGAAGTGGGAATGGATTTTCCTGCTTTTGGACTTGAAATGGAACGCTTTGGCAAGATTTTCATTCGTTTAATCAAATCGCTTGTTGGACCGTTGATTTTTGCAACGCTTGTTGTTGGAATTGCAGGACATTCGAACCTGAAACAAGTTGGACGAATTGGATTGAAAAGTATTCTATATTTTGAAATAGTAACAACAATTGCCTTGTTTATTGGGCTCTTAGCGATTAATGTTTCTCAAGCTGGTGTAGGAGTTAAGAAGCAAGCAAGTCAACAAGAATTGGATAAATCCGCCGAATTATTGGAGCAAACCAAAGAGCACAAAGACCATTTGATTGAAATTTTCCCAGAGAATTTCGCAAAATCAATGGCTGAGAATCAGGTTTTACAAATCGTTGTTTTCTCAGTGATTTTTGCAATCGGTTTAAGCATGGTGAAAAATGTGCAACACAAAAATACAATGTTGAGTTGGACCGAAAGCCTTTCCGAAGTGATGTTTAAGTTCACGGACATAGTTATGTATCTCGCACCTTTGGCCGTTTTTGGAGCATTGGCAAGTACCGTCGCCAAATCGGGAGTCGGGGTGCTCTTTGATTTGATGAAACTCGTAGGAACGCTTTACGTGGCTTTGATTGTATTTATAACTGTTGTTTTGGTTCCAATTGCTTTGATTGCACGTATTCCGATTATGAAATTTATCAAAGCCATTACTGAACCTGTTACCTTGGCATTTGCAACAGCAAGTAGTGAAGCAGCTTTACCAATCGCAATGGAAAATATGGAAAAATTTGGTGTTCCAAAGAAAATTGTTGCGTTTGTGCTTCCAACTGGTTACAGTTTTAACTTAGATGGAACGACTTTGTATTTATCGATGGCAACCGTGTTTGTGGCACAAATGGCAGGAATTCACCTTACAATCGGAGAACAAATTGGAATCTGTTTTACCTTAATGTTGACATCTAAAGGTGTTGCTGGTGTTCGTGGTGCGTCTTTCGTTATTCTCGCTGGAACTGTAGGTGATATCGAAGGATTGAATCCAGAAAGTGCGAGTATTATTCTGGCTGTGGATGCATTAATGGATATGGGACGAACTTCCGTGAACGTACTTGGAAACTGTTTAGCATCGGCTGTTATTGCTCGAAGCGAAAAAGAACTGTTCGTGAAAGAAGACGATTTATTTGTAGAAAAAGCGTAGTTCTTTTTAAACCAATTTCGGTTTCAAGAATTGTCCAGTTGAATTATCCGTATGTTTGATTAATTCTTCTGGCGTTCCAGTGAACAAAATATTTCCACCATTTTTTCCACCTTCAGGACCCAAATCAATCACATGATCTGCGCATTTGATGACTTCGGTATTGTGTTCAATAACGACAATTGAATGACCCGCATCAATTAAAGAATTGAAGGCAATGATCAATTTGTCAATGTCGTGAAAGTGCAAGCCAGTTGTTGGTTCATCGAAAATGAATAAAGTAGAAGGCGCATTTATTCCTTTTGATAAAAACGACGCCAATTTAATGCGTTGTGCTTCTCCACCAGATAAAGTGCTTGACGATTGTCCAACTTTCAAATAGCCCAAACCAACATTTACCAAAGGTTGAATTTTCTCTACAATTTTTTCTTCCAGTTTATCTTTTCCTGCTTTAAAGAAATCCAAAGCAGATTGAATGTCCATTTCCAATAAATCGGCAATGTTGATTCCACGGTATTCAACTTCAAGTGTTTCTTGTTTGTAGCGTTTTCCAGCGCACGTTTCACATTCTAAATGAACATCCGCCATGAATTGCATTCCAACAGTGATTTCTCCTTCACCTTCACACATTTCACATCTTCCGCCTTCCACATTGAATGAGAAAAATCCGGGTTTGTAACCACGCATTTTCGCAAGTGGTTGTTTTGCAAATAAATCACGAATGTCATCAAACGCTTTGACATACGTAATTGGATTGCTACGCGATGATTTTCCAATTGGGTTTTGATCGACAAACTCAATTGCTTTCACCAATTTTAAATCGCCTGTAATTTGACCAAAATTTCCAACAGAATCACCAAAAACACCTAATTCTTTGCGGATTGCAGGATAAACAATTTCTTTAATCAATGTCGATTTTCCAGAGCCACTAACACCGGTTACACAAACCAAATTGAACAATGGAATATCAACTGTGATGTTCTTTAAATTGTATTGGCGAGCACCAGAAATCGTTAATTTATTTTTAACGGATCTTCGTTTTTTAGGAATTGGAATTGAACGTTTTCCAGTCAAATAATCCGCAGTTAAGCTGTTGGAAGCATGAATCAATTGATCGTGTTTTCCTTGGAAAACAACTTCTCCACCGAATATGCCTGCCATTGGACCAATATCTAGAATTTCATCGGCGGCTTGCATCATTTCTTCTTCGTGTTCAACGACAATTACCGTGTTTCCTAAATCGCGCAGATTATGAAGGACTTTTATCAATCGAGCTGTATCTTTTGGGTGTAAACCAATGGAAGGTTCATCCAAAA
>JACCDQ010801759.1_pt1 | contig 16791 bp, 22 predicted proteins | sample 7446031 | NCBI WGS metagenome assembly JACCDQ01 (sample SAMN15323442, study PRJNA562643) | freshwater metagenome | isolation source: river surface water | place: USA:Blue River Watershed | collected 2017-08-17
CTTTTACTACAGTTGCTGTTGGAATTGAACTTTTCGCTGCTGCTAAATTATCGTAAACAGCCTGTCCGTAGTCTAAATGTACAGTCCCTGTGCCTCCAAACCTCCACGCCACTCTAACAGTATATTTGTTATTTGGTACTGTTGCTAAAATACCTGTTCCATCATCGTAATGGTCCGCATCAACTGTAGAAGTATTTACCGCATTCCAGCCTCCTGAACCGTCACGAAATTTATTTCTGAAAGTAATAGCCTCTCCCGATAACAATGGTGTTAAACTAGGATTATTTCTATCTATTGCATAGTTTGCACCAGCTCGATATATTTTACCTGCTGAAATATTTAAATTTAAATTTGCTCCGTTTGCTGACAGGGTGTTACCTTCAACGTTCATTGATTTCAATGCCGAGTTTAAATCCATTATTTGCCCAACTGCATCATACATTCTGCTAGGTTCAGTAACAGCAAAAAGAATAGTTGTTTTAGTTGTATGCGCTAACTTCCCTAAGTAAACGTGTGTACGATATTGCTGTTGTGTTGGCGGTGTATTTTGCATCAAAACCGAACCAATACCACCACCTGCATTTGAAATTAATACATAAGTAGCTGTTGAGGTTGTTAGATATGGGGTTGTTAATGCGCTTTGAGTACCCCAAGCTACTTTAGCTACTGTACCGTTTAAAGGGTCCGCAACGTACCCCTCTCCGAATGCTAAATTCCATTTTGTAGGGTCTGCATTTACAGAAATAACACCTCCTAATAACAAACCTGTATTTGCATTTTGGTTCATTACAGACTGAACTTTTCCTATAGTTCCATCCGCTCCCATAGTTGAGAGATTAACAGGATTAGTTACAGTTTGAGGGCTTAATGAACGAAAAGCATTGGCTTTTGTTTCTGTTCCGTTTGCTGTTTGCGCTGTTATTCCTGCGCTACAAAGTAAAAGTAAAAAAAGTATTTTTTTCATTATTTATAAAATATAATTACATATTCGTTTGTTTCTGCTGTATTTGTAAGCGACACAATATTATCTGTTTGACTGAATGTGTTAAATTCTGATGCGTTGTTAGCTGTTAAAGGATAATAAGAAGTAAAGTTTACTTCTAACCAAACCGCTGTTTTACCTACTGGTATTGTAAAATCAATTTGCGGAGCTACTAATCTTCCAAAATCTATTGATGTAAGAACAGATAAAACAGAATCCTTGTTCTTTACAAAATCATCTGCGCTTTCATCTTCCTGAGCCAAATCAGCCTGTACATTTACTTCTGCTCCTGCTGCAATCCCTGCTAATTTAGTTTGCTCATCATCAGTATAATCATTAGTAGACAATCCTTTTCCGCCAATTTTATCAACTTTAGAGTTATACAATTCCTGTAACATCGTATCAACTTTTATAAAAGCATCACGAATCGCATCGCCTAACCCGTCATTTGGAGTGCTGTAATTTATAGGTGTATAACTCATGGTCGCATCCAATTAAAATTTGACTTCGGATTTATTGAACTTGGAGCAGGTCTTTCGGATAAATTCAAATCGTCTAAAACTTCAATAAATTTCAACTCTAAACCTACCGCCAACTTCTCATACTTTTGAGCCATAGCATTAGTTTTTTCGTCAAAAATCTGCTCTGTTTTCTCAGGAGTTACCAAATAAACACCGTTTTGAGACACTTTAGGAATTGCTAATTGTAAGTAATAAGAGCAAGTATAGTAAGAAAGGATTATAGAAATATAATTATTATAAATATCTAAATAATCGCCTGTCAAAGTATCATTTTCAAAGTCTGTCAATATTTTATTATACAAATCATCGCCTAAAATTCTTTTAATTTCAGCGTTTTGAGCCATAAAAATAAAAGGATTTATAGAATCATTATCTATATTTCCGTCAAAACTTGATAGCCTTGAAATATCGTCTATTGTTATTAGTAGTTGTGTCATTGTAATTCTTTTTGAGGGTTTCCTAATAATCTAATAGCCTGCTCACGATTAAAACCGAAAATCAAATCTAAAATAGCTATTGCACTTTCGTAAGTAGTTGTTCCTGCTGCATAAGATGACTGAACCTCTAACAATGACTGAACACCCCCCACACTTCCTTTTAATTGAGCTTGTGCTTTCGATGTTTCATCGCTTAATATTGGCTCTATTGTTCCGTCTTGTACATCGCTTACTATCGCTTTTTCTTGTTTAAAATTAACAAAATCAATATCACAAGCAGGGTCTATTTTTTTAAATATTTGATTAAAAGCATCTAACAGTATTTCACGCATTGGGTTAATAACCCCTAAATATAACGAGTCTGTTGCTGTAGCTATTTCGTCCGCATTATTTGAAAATCCTGAACTACCCGGACGTTGAAACAATATATTCATAGCCGAGTGAGCAGCCATTAATTTAATTTCTGCTGTTTCGTCATAAGTAACAAATTGGTCATTTCTTCCTCTTGGTTCTATAGTATCTACTACTATCGCTTCTTCTGCGCTTTCATTTACTGAAATAGTTACACCGTCTGCGTTTTCTGTTCCAGTCCATCCCTCTTTTACTTTTTTCTTAACGGCTTCTTTCTCGTCTTCTGACATCATAGAGCCATTATTCACGTTTATAATAGTCTTGCCCTGAAAACCTCTTGTAACATGATTAATCGCATCGTCAATTAAAGCCGATTCAATTCCTGCTGATTTTAAACCACTGAACCAATCAGGAAAAGGAAAATAAGGCTCTGAGCTCAATGTTTTTATATGCATTATCTCAATACCTTGACTATCTCCAAACATAGGAATAAATTTAGGAGGAAATTGATATTTTTTCTTATAATCCCAACACCACCAATAACCATTCACTTCCATGAAGTCAGATTTATTTCTGTCTGTTTGGATATTTAAACCAACTCTTTGCACAGGTGTATGTTTGATTTTTACAGGCTTACTTGATAAATTAATTATTTGAGGGAAAGCCGAGCCTGTTAATTTAAAATCGTGGCAAATTAAACGTAAATCTTGTTTGCTTAAATAAGTATGAGGATTAATTTTTCCTGCTTTGTCAATTAATCCATCTCCAACAATATAATTAACAATAGTCTTAATTATAAAAGCATTAGTGGGGCTATCGTCGTAAGCATCTTGATAACGTTTAAAATTATAATTATCAACACCGTTAAGAGTATATTTAGTCCCTACTGCTGGTTTTTCTATTCCTGTTTCGTAAGCTGAAAATTCAAAGTGTTGTACTTTCATTTGTAAAATTTGTTATTATTTTTCTTTGAATAATCCTGAATATTTTCACTTGCACCTACCACTAATATTTTGCCTAAAGAAATTACTTCATCATTCAAATTATCCAATAAAGAATAAGAAAATTTATCTCCAATTTTAGAAGTTGGAAAACTTTGCATTGTAACTTTATAATTTTCATTAGATAAAAAAACAACATCAGCCAAAACATTTTGAGTTTTTTGTGTCATTTCATTTTTCAATTCAAATCTTAAAACTCTTGAAACGTCCAACGTTTTACGTGGCACGATTTCAAATTCTGGCGATGTTGTTTTTTTTAAAATATCCATTGTATTATGCTTCTGCTGCGATTGCTGCTCTGTACGCTGTTATTCCTGCTGCTGCAAGCTCGTATGCTGCTTCTGCTTCTTTAGAATTAATTGTAATTGTAAATCCTTGCGTATCTGTTCCGCCTACAATTGTCATTACATCAGCACCGTTTTGAGAACCTGCAACATAAATTTTACCGTTATAGTCTTCAACGAAAACTACCTGTAAAAATCCGTCGTTCCCTTGTACTTGTTGGCGCAATGCAATATCATTTCCCGGAACAGAAAAAGTATTTACCCCTACATATTCAGTAGTACGTGTCGCTTCGTCCATCGTGCCAGTTTCAACAAAATTATTCCCTGTTGCTCTAACTTCTAACCTTGCAATGCTTGTCATTGTAGCTGGTAAAGCTACAACACCTGTATTAGTATTAACAATTAAATCATCAGGGTCGAATAATGCTAAACCGATAGCCTTAACCCCTTTCATAGGGGCTTTTCGGCTTATCTTTCTTGAATTTGTGAAACTCATAATTACTATCCGTTATAAAGAGTGATATATCTTTGATTTGTTACCCAAGTAGCAATTGAACCAACATTTTTAATGTAACGTTGCATTGCCCCATTAGCTACTTTATCAACCTGCAAGCTTGAAACATCACTTGTCAAATCCATTAATAATTTCAAGAATTTACCAGCGGTTAAAATTCTGAATCCAACTAATGGAACAAAATTAATTAAAATACCGTTATAGTAAATTTTCTCATTCACTCCTGTTCCCTCAACTAAGAAATTGATTTGTTGCGCTGCACCTACTGCATTGTTAGCAATTTTAATCAATTGTCTATCACCACGTGGTGCAAAAATTACAGGCATTTCGTCTGGATTAGTAGAGTTTACTAATTTTTCAGGAGCACCTGCGTAAAGCTTTCCGTATTCAGCAGCAATGTTTGAAGACGTAACTGTAGTACCTCCTACTTTTACATAATCCCCTAAACCAGCTCCCGGAGTTGTTTTAGCTTGAGAATCATTGTACAAAATTCTTGCTGTGATTGAATCAAAAAGTGTGGTTGGCATTGCTGCTGCTAAAGTTTGAGCACCTGCTGAAATAGAACCTTGACCAGCTCCCGGAGTTAAAGCTGCGATAGCTGTTTTAGTTGCTGATGTTGCTCCGTTCCAAATTTTATTCTCTAAATCCTCACCAATAGCAGGTGAAACATAGATTAAAACTTTTTTGTCGAATTCGTCAGATACAACGTTAAACGCTCCTGCTGCCATTGATTTTTCAAACTTAGTCCCTTTAAGAGTATTGTCATCAATTCTATCTTCATAGTTATAAGACAATAAAGATACTGGTGTTTTATTGATATTTAAATCAATATCCCCTGTAGCTGATACCTCTCCTGTGTTCAAAGCTGTCATAGCTACTGCTACTTTGCTTTCATAAACATCAGTTCCAGATTTATGACCTTCCTGAATATCAATGATGTTATCTCTGAATGTTCCAGAGTTTGAGTAGATTTCTGCTACTACTTCTTCTAATTCGGAGTGATTTCTCGTGCTCCCTGTGAAATTAATTGGCATAATTATTATTTGTTTTTAGGTTTGTAAATTTCTATTTCTTTTTCAAGCCATTTTATTTGGTCTTCAGAAAGTTTTCCTTTGCAATATTCGGCAATAGTTTTTTTGCCTAGTGCCTTTTTAAAATCTTCATAAGATACACCTATATCAAACGGATTTAAAAATTTTAATTCTTTTGCTTCTTCTGACATAATATTACAGTTTACCTCTGTTATACTTTGCTTTTTCAGCGTTTGACATTTCGTGATATTGTTTTGTTTGAGTTGTATCAGGCTTAATCCCTTTCGCCATTTCCTCTCCCATTTCAACAGCTACTTTTTTAGCTGCTTCTAGTTCTGTTGACATTTCAATTGCTGAACCTTCTAATTCTGCAATCTTAGCCTTTAAATCCGCAATTTCTGCATCTTTTTCGTCGATGATTTTTTGTAAATCTTCTGACGGTGTAGGCGCAGGGTCTTGCATTGCTTGCGCTTCTGCTGCTGCTTTTTCTTCCTCAGCTTTTTTCGCAGCATCTTCTTCGGCAGTCATTTTAATAACAGCCTTAATCCTTTCGTCGATTTCTTCTTGTGTCATTTCTATTTTGTTGTTAATTAATACTGGTTCTAAATAAGCTTCTATTGAGAAGCCTGTTAATTTTCCTGATTTTATATCGCTCCAAACTTTTGGGTTATCTACTTTTTGCGCCAAAATCCAATCGCCTTTTTGAACATCTAAACCTAAAGACGTTGCTTTGTCTTTTTCTGGGTCGTCAACTATCCAGCTTTCAAAACAATACATATCTTGACGTACGTTTTTATCGTGGTTGATAGTTGCCCCATTATGGCTATTGTTTTTGAAAAAATTCTGTTGCAAATCCTGTACAGTTTCCTCGGTATAAAAAACCATTGCCGGTTCTCCGTTAATGTTTTTTCTAGGAATTAACATATTCGGGCGCATAGCAACTGAATAGATAATTTGTTTGTCATCATCTTGAAATTCCAATAACTGCAACTCATCATCAAACATAATTAGTTGCGTTTTAGTTGCAGGACTTTCAACGGTTGACATTCTAAATACTCCGTCCTCTCCTTTATTGTATTTTAATTCGTATTTTTTCATAAACATAAAAGCAAAAAAGAGCTATCCCGATATTATCGAGTAGCTCTTAATGTGTGATTTTGTTGAGTTCTGTACATCTTCATACAGTTTTGTTTTAACAAATATACTAAAATTTATTTTTGTTTTGCAAAACAGTAACATTTTTTTGTGCTTTTGTTATATCACTTTCTAAAACTGTGACCTGTAGAGGTGGTTGTTCTGTTTGTGCTTGTACTACTGAACGACTTATTTGATTTTCAGACGAGTTTTGAAAAGCTACGCTTGGAGGCGCGGCACTTCTGACTGTTTGAGAAGATGAGCCACCTGAACTAACTGAACCACCGCCACCGCCTAAAGCCTGTAACTGTTTATTTGTACTAGATATTATAGAAGCCGCCCCTAAAATACCCTGACCGATATGAATACCTGACCAAGGCATACCAAGTGTCAAAGGACTATTTTTATTATCCTGCCCTACTGCATCAACAGTATTTATTGCTAATTTACCTAAAGCTACTCCGCTTTCAGCTAAAATAATACCTTTTTGAACTCCTTTATTTTTAGCAAATAAATCTTTAGCAGCTGCGATTCCTTGATTACCTAATGCGTTTAAACTGTCTTGCTGTTCTTTTTTAGCTTGTATTTTTCCGTCTTCAATTTCCTTTTCTTTATCGGCGGCTGCTTTTGATTTATCAGCTTCACTAGCGTAATATTCGTTATTTAATTCAGCTATTTTCCTTTGATGTTCAATTGTAATTTCTTCAATGGATAAATTAGCATCTATCAGTCTTTGTTTTTCTGCTTCAAATCTTGCATTTTCTGCTTCAACTTTTAATTCATTTTCAGTTTTTAAAGCATCATCATTTTTCTTTTTTGCATCTGAAATTATTTTTTGTAATTTTTCATATTCATCCCTTGCATTTTCGCCACGTTGTTCCGCTAATTCATTTTCTTCTTGGCGTTCTTTTTCAATTTTAGCTTTTGCCTCTTCTTTTTGTTTTTCTCTACGTTTATTAGCTTCTTCATTTGCTTTTTCTTGCGCCTGTTTAGCTTTTTCATTTTCATCAATTCGGCTTTGAAGCGTAAACTTTATATCTTCATTAATCGCATTACTATAAGATTCATTCGAAGCTTTATAAAGGTCTTGCGCTGCTTTTTGCGCTTCCTTTGATTCAGCTATTAAATCTTCATTACCTGTTCTAATTGCTGCGTGAACATCGCTATTAGCTTTTAATAAATTATTGTAAGCTTCTTTGTTTTGAGTAAACGAAGTACTAACTGCTAATTCTTTTTGAGATTTAATTAATTGCTGTATTTCTTTATCTGTTGCCCCGTATGCTCTAGCTCTTAATACTTCAATATCATTCGAGGCATTTGTTTGCTTTTTTAAATCATCAATACTTTCTGTTAAGCTATCAGTAGCAATCTTATTTGCGCTTATTGAGTTTTTAACTTGTACCTGTCTTTTTTCCGCTTCCCCGTTTGCTTTTACCCATGCATAAATACCAATTGTTAGAGCTCCAATTGCTGCTGCTGCAATAACATAAGGGTTAGCTAAAACCGCTAAATTCTGTTTTATTTGAGCTGCTGTTCCTGCTTCTGTAGCTGATTTTTCGGCTGCCTTAGCTGCTATTATTTTTGCAAATGTATCCTTTACAACTGTTTGAAGTATTTTAAATTGGTCGCCTAAATTTGAAAGATTTGAAATAGAATCAGCAAAAGCCATAGCAGCCTGAACTTTTAACAATTGCTTTTGCGTATCTTCACTTTCACCACCAAACAAAGCCATACCTGCCGTAACTCCTTGAAGTCCTGTACCAGCTACTTGTGTAGCAGCTCCTAAAGCTTTCATCTTTTGGTCTGGGTTGAAAGTATCCGCCAAATCTTTAGCGAATCCCATTTGGTCTTTTAAATCCGCTACTGCTTTTGCAGCCTTAATAGTTTCTTGAGAGCTTTCCCCAGTTAATTGGATTTGTTTTTGAAGTTCAGCGTTAGCCTCACGCAATTGAGTTTTAAAACTTTTATAAGTTTCTTCAGTTTGTGCTGCTGAATTATCTACGTTGTCTAATGCTCCGGCTAACTTATTAGTGTCTTGCGCTGCCTGATTTGCGTTAGTATCAATGTTTATTCTTATATTTTGGTTTTCTTCTGCCATTTCTTAAAAATTTATTACGCTTAATTTTGCTTTTCCACTTGTTAAATCAATAGAAGCATCTTGTAAATAATATCTTTGTTCGCCTATTATTATTTCATTCTGTGCCCTGAACCCCGTAGGTATTTGACTTTCCCCTTGATTTAAATTAGCAAAGTTTAAAAATATTTCGTTAGGTGGTAAGTTTAAATTAAAAGTACTTAAATAAGCATTAGGTCTTAATAAGCTTTCAATAAATGAACTATAATAATTCAAATACAAACTATCCTGTCCTTCTGCTTCTGCTCCAAACGCTAAAGTTTTACCGTTTACCGGGTGTTTAAATGAAGCTTCTAAGGCACTTGCTAATGCTGCATTTGCTGTATCTGTATATTCTATACTCACATTTGTAAACTCTAATGTAACAGGTTTCAAATAAAACAAAGTAAATTCTTCGTAAACAGATTTATATCTATTACCCCCATTATCTAGTACTTCTGGAGCATCATTTTGAAACGCCAGACAAGTTCTTAAACCGCTTGGATGTTCAAATGTTGTACTTTGTTTAATTATTGAATAATCTGTTTTAACTTCAAACTTAGTAGGTTTTGCAGGTGGTGTACTAGGATATGTTAATTCACCGAACTTAGTCCCATTACCATAAACACTCTCATAGTATTTAGATGCAAAATGAGAGAATACATATTGATTATATTGGTTAGCTTTTTTCTTGTTTAAAGATGAAATATCGACAAAATTAGTGTAATCTACAATCCTTTTTGAATATGGTTTATTTACTTCTTGTATGTCACTAGGAGTTAGCCAATACATCTTTTGGTCTTGCGTTCCTGCATTGATAACCGATATATTGAATGTTTTAAAGAAAGACTTTAAAAAATCAACACACTTCATTTTAGGTAATATCGTAATTAGATTTAATTCATTTCCACCCAATGAAGTCGATAACATACTGCTAACTGTAGTAAAAGAAAACGAAGCGCTTGTAACCCTACTTCCTATAACTCCCTTGCGATAATGGCGGTACTTTTGAAATGTACTAACTGTTATATTAGTCCAATCAACTAAAGTAGCTGGCAATATTTCAAATCTTAAATGAAGCTCTCCGTTGCTATCCAACATTGAATCACCATTATGAATATCAATAATTCTAAATTTATAAGTATCTCCTGTAATGTCTTGACTATCTATTATAACATTGTCGCTAGTTCTACGTAATTGAACTTTAATATTTGTTCCTGATTGACCTAATGATACAAGTCCGTTAAACTTTAAAGAAATATCTAATCCATCGCCCCAATAAACAGTATTATAACTTACTTCTCTTACTATGTTTATAGTTCCGTTTAATTCTTTTGTAATAATCCATTTTGGGTTTGCGGGTGCTGTTTCAATTTGGTTCTTAACATCAAAACGATTGTAAGTTGCATCACCATATGAAGTAATAGGATACGCAGCAGCAGCAGGAACAACCAAACTTTCAGAATTACAAAACGCATATAAATCTTTTACCTCATCTTTTTCAAAAACAGGACACTCAATAGGTGTGCCAATTTTTAAAAGTAAATGCTTCATTATAGTCATATACGTAACAGCAGGACGAACTTCTTCTAGATTTATAAAGTTTACATCATCAACTGTTTTAGTCGGTTTATAAGCTATGTTATCGACAATACCTAAATCATCCTCATTATAAGTCCAAACCCTATTATTAGAAATAAAAGGAACGCCCCATTTAAAATTAATTCCATTTGCTAATGTTATATTTTTAACAGACTGCATTCTGTCTTTTAAAATGTTTTTATTCCAAACAGTTTTTAAAAGTGGGTCGAAGTTTCCATTTATATCAATAAATAAATCTTGAATAGTTAAATCGCCCAACTTATCGGTAAGACTTGTTAAGTTACTTGCAAATGATGTTTTAAATTCTTTTTGGTCTTGAAACTCATAGTCGCTTTCCTCAAAAGTAAGTTTACCGGATTGAAAAATAAAACCTGAAATATAAATCATCGCATCAAATTCCTTTTCAGTGTTTACTTGCTGAATCTTTTCATTTCCAACAAAACCGCAAAGTATTTTGTTTTTATCAGTAGCCTTTAAAGTAAAAGACTGTGTATAAGGACTATAAATTTTTGTAATATCACTTAAGTCCTTTACTGTTAATCTATAATTAATACCCGTATCTTCTTCTAAATCTAAAAGATAATAACTACTATCTGTATGTTTGATGTATAACTGAACCATTACAGTATATCATTTATAAAATTATTAGTTTCTTCAAACTCCAATGTATAAGAAATCGAACTCTTATCGTTTAATTTAGTCTTTTTAAGGAAGTTCGTAGCTGAGTTTTTAACTGGAATTTGTGTGTATTTAGAATAAAATCCAATATTACCACTAGTTACTGTAGCTGAATCAATAGTAATACTTGTATTATCAGCAGTCACAACAGTGCTATCAACGGTAATACCTGTATCTTCTTCCAAATAAGTATCATTTCCAAATATAACTAAGTATATTTTAGAACTTTGAAGTATCTCTCTAACCTGATAATTATTGCCCTCGTCAATTAAACCTGTGTTTATTTGGAACTTTCTAACACCTTTAGGTGCTCCGTTCTGTTTCAAATGTTGAATCTGTGAATTTACTAATAATGGATTACGAAACGTGCTACTGTATTCATTTCTTTTCGTCTCAATACTTTCAACAAACTTTCCAAATGGAGTAAAAGTATCCCATAAACCCAAACGATTAACATAAGCAACCAAACATTTAACACCTGTTTGAGTCTTTCTATTTGTTGGATTCAATGATTGCTGCGTAATCATTCCGTTTACACCTGTTCCGCTTTGAGAAGTTGCAACAGATGTTGTTCTATTGATTGTGCACCTATCATAGTTTATCCCGGGTGCATATTTACGTAAAGTTTCAACATCTTCATAAGTAGTATAAGCACCACCTCTTTGCTCAAAGTTATATCGATAACCTGATGTAGCAAAGAAAGTTCCTAATTGCTTTACACTTTCTGAATCTACCTTATAAACAATGTGGAAATAAACACCCTCTCCTGAAGTTGTAGGTACTTTGGTAGTATTATACGACCATTGCGGATTGTTTTTGTTTAAGTTGCTTGCTGTAATAAAAGCTTTTATTTCATTATGCAACTCAATAGAAATATAGTTATCTTGAGGTGATATTTTGTTAATATTGTTAAAAACAATGTTCGGTGTTGCTGGCAAATCTGCCTGTTGGAATCCTCTCCAAATATAAACCTCAACAATTACTTTTTGGATTGTAGCATCTGAATTTTCATTTTGTAAGTTAAAATGAATAGGTGATTGAGCAAAGAAAATTTTACTCTTATCGTTTATATTTGTGAGCGTTGGTGTTGCTAGTGCCATATATCTTCATATGGTTAAGGTTATTATCTTTTTCTTATCGGACTTACCAACAAATCTACTAAATCTTTTACAATTAAATTAGTTTGTTCGGGTACAAATTCATTTATAGCATTCAACAAAGGCGTATCTTTAATATTATTTCTATTCTTTGGAGTTGCTTTTCCTTTTGGAGTGTTAAACTTTCCGTAATAAAATTGTGTTAAAGTCAAAGTATTATAAGGCTTTACACGATAGTTTGCTGAATCTCTTAAGTGTTCCTTTTGAAGTTTGCTAACTTTTGAATTTCTAGAAGATACGACCGTAATCTTTCGTCCTAAATCATTCAGATGTTTTGTCATTACTTCCCTTATCTGTTTTTCCTGTACTGTCAGCCTTTTTGCCATTTTGAATAGATTTAATTAAAGCTTTAATCTTTGAACTGCTCACATTTGCGCTTGTAATTTCTTTACGCTTTATTGTTCTTCCTGTTCTTGTTTTACCCTCTATTTGAGTTTCATTTCCGTCCTCATCTTCAAATATAACCCTCCACTCAATATCATTTGGCATTATCCTATTAGCTATTTCAATAAGTTTAGAGTTGTTGTTATATGCTCCATAAAACACTTCTCTAAACTCTACACTTTTATTTCTACCTATCAACGCGCCTCGAATAGAACGCTTTAAATAACCAGTATCAACTCGAGCTGTGTCTTTTGTTTCACGGACTACTCGCCGAATATACTCCCTTATTTCTGCATCGCTATACGGCATTTTGATGTGTTATAAATGTAGCCTCAAATTTAATCCCATCCAAACAATTACGTTCGTCTTTTCTAACCGGAGTGAATTCTGAAACATCTTGAATATTAATATCAAAATTATTATGAGTTTTCATAATCTCCATAACAAAATTATTCCCAATACTATCGCAAATACCAACGTTATCAATGTAATTTGTGTCAGACATTAATTTATTTGGTGTTGAAACTTTTCTATCATCACGTTGGTTTAACACTTCAAACCCTAAACGATATTCTCTATGGTCATCAAATGGAGCAGGAGAAGCAAGTAATTGAATACTAACTAATGGGTAAACATTTTCTTTTTCAACATCCAATACGTCATCGTCTTTAAATACAATTGTATTTACTAACGGCATAGCATCGAATACACTTACTACGAAATTTAATAATATTGATTGTTTATTTGACATTTTCAATTATTTTTTGACCTGATAAATAATTTGCCCAAAAAAGAAATTCAGAAACTTTCCATTGTTCAACTTGCTTGAATTCCGATAAACGACCTTTGCAAACAGTATCCATTAAAACAGCCCAATCTCCCATTTCCTCAACAAACTCTTTTCTTAATTCAGAACCTATTGTTTCTTTTTGTTCCTCACCATATTGAGGTGGGTCGTAAACATAAGGATGCTGTTCTTTTAATTTATCTTTTTGTTTACCGAAATCATCTACAATAGCTTCAAGATTATGCAAATAGATTGTTTGCCAAAAATTCTTTTTAACAAATATACGGCAAAAATTATAATAATCGTTATCTGTAAAATATATTTCTAAATCAACTATTTTAGAAACAGTTAAATCGTATAAGTTAATCGTTTTAAACTTTCCGTCTTTTGGTTTTTTTTGCAACAATCTAGCTGTAATAAAATTCACTTTTACATTTTCGCCTTGCTGTTGTAGCTTTTGAAATTTTTTTAACGTTATTCCGAAAATCATCCTCTTTGAAATTTTTTATATTTTTCTATAAATATTGCTGTTAATAGATATCTTAATACATCACAACAATGACCGAACTCCTGCCAAGACAATCCAGTTTCTTTATTTCTGATTACTTTTTTATTTACTTTACCCTCTTCATCTTCTGTACAATACTGATAGTCGTTTATTGAATCTCTGCATTTTGCATCAACTCCAAAACTAACTCCATCAATCTCCCCGGCTAAAATATCATTAACAAAGTTACGTGACATTATCACGCTAGGATTTGCTTTTGGTATCCTAAAAATAGGTTTAAAATTAGCTAAATATCCTTTAATCAACAAATAAAAGTTTTGACCTTTCTGTAGTTTGGAATCCGCTTTCTTTGATGTAGCATCACCATAAACAAACAAACCTGTTACATGCTCTTTATATCGTTTACAAAACTCCTCGCATGTATCTTTCAAAGTGTTTAATGGGTCTTTTAAATGTATCTCGTCTATTTGTCTAACTTTTCCATTTTGAACTTGAAAAATATTAAGAGTAAGATAAGGTAAAACATTTTCGTCAAATGCAATATGAAGCGGTTCGTTAGGTTCATACAAAAAATTACATACGTGTTTTTCTGATTTGAATTGTTTTAAAAACTCTCCTCCTGTTCTAAGTTTACCCCAATGACCTAGAGCGTAAATATTATAATAGTTAATATCGTTTATTCTATCAGCCTCGAAATCATCTATTGTGTGTTGGTCTATAAATCCACCACCTTTGCCATCACCAACAATCCATATATTGTATTTATAATTAGTCCTAATAAGAAGTGTATTTCCTTTAGAATTAATCTGTTTTAAATCTCCTGCTTTTGTTGGTAGTTCTTTAAAATCTTCTTTGTCGAATATTTCAGTTTTTATATAAGACATTTCAGAAACAGGATTAAAAGCAGAGATTATTTGCTGATTCTTTTGACCTCTTAACCGCTTTCTAAGCTGTTTATATGCTGCATGTGATACTTGGTCTAACTCGTCTATAAAAATCTTTCTGTATCCCTCTAAACCTTTTACTTTGTCTGCATCGTCTAAACCAGAGAAATCAATAAAGCTTCCAGTTAATTTACATTTAATATGATGTTTTTGAAATATAAAATATTCTTCTAAATCCCAACTCCTTACTATCGTTTCAAATGTAGCATATATTGTTTCATCAATTTTAGAAGATATTAATTTGAATACGTAAGAATTGTTTCCTTTTCCTTCCATTGCGTAAATAATAAGTCTTTGCGCAATAGTATAAGACTTTGAGGAACTAGAACCCCCATAAATAAAAATGAACCTGATAAGTTCATTTAAAAATGCCTCGTCAAGTTCGTGGTATAGTTCATTGAAAACCTCTGCTTCAAACTCGATATTTTCTATCATAGTCTTTTTGAATTTCTTCGTAAACCTGAATAACTAATTTAACAGTCAATTCTTTTAATTCAAAAGTATTTTTGTTGTAAATAAAATTAAACCATCCTAGCGGATAAAAATAATATCCTGTAACAGTATCTTTTTTTATTCTTAGAAACAATAAAGAATGTTTAAGTTTAATTATCTTCATCTCTACGTTTTACTTTAATTATTAACTTCTTAGGTTGTTGAGGCGTAACATCTTCTGTCTTTTCAACTAGGTTATTAAGGCGCTGTGTGATGCTTGCATTATATTGATTTACCATACCCCCTTCAATTTGGTCCGTTCTAACAGCTTTACGTATGCGTGTGCAGATAGTTAGATATTCAGAGTATCTTTGTTCAGTATTGGCAAAATATTGGCTTAAATCGCTTATAATTGAGTTGTCTGCGCACCAACATTCGAACCCATCAACAGTAAGCGGTCTTTCTAATGGTATAGATACAATATTACCAAATTTATCTAATTCATTTTTAAATCTAGGATTGCTTTTTACTTCTTTTCTGTAAGATTCAAAAAGTTCCCACATTTTCTCTGGACTTTCTATGTATTTTTGTTTTCCCATAATACCCAAAATTAAATAAAAAACCCCAATAAACAAAAATTAATTTATCGGGGTAAAAAGTAATAGAGTTATGAAGATTGTAAAGATATTAAATTTTACCACAATTTACAACTACTAAACTTTTATTGTATTTTTCTTCCATTTTTGTTCTTTCATCAATCAGCCATTTATAAAAAATAGGTGCATTCCATATCCAAAAATAAGAAACTGAATGTATTTTATTTGTTTGCGATTCAAAAACAGACCAGTATGTTACTATTAAAAATCTTTTCATACAATTTTCTTATTTAAAATTTTCTCAGCTTCTTCTTTTGAGATTGTTTCGATTATTTCTGCCCACGTTCCATTGTCGAAAATATTAAAATAACCTAACCATAACTTATTATCTTTAAAAATTAATTCTTCTTTTGAGGAACATCTCGAATAACCAATTCCATTAGGTAATTTATAATTAATTGGTTTATCTGAAATCAAACCTCGCCTTTCAGCTTCTTTAATTAAAGCGGTTTTAACTTCTTTGTGTGTTGCTTTCACACAATATTTTTGAATATAATAATCATTATCAAAATAGTTTTGCCATTCTCCAATGACATTAAAACCACACTTTTTATCTGTTTTTGAATCGTAATGCATTAACCATTTATGGTGTGAATTATATTTATGCTTATACCATCCAGTAGGATTTATAAACAACTCAGGAAACACTTCTCTAATTGTTTTATCAGGATTTTCTAATAATAATTTTTTTGATACTTTCATTACTTTAAAAGATATTTAGTTACAGGTTTATTTTTATGTATCTCTGCTAACTTCTTAGCTTCTAATTTCAGTCTATGTTCAGTTTCGAAAATAGTTTCTGCTTTTTCTAATGGATTGCGTTTTTTCATAACTTAATTATTATTTTATTATTATTATTACTAATTTCTTTCAGCTCAAATGCTATCATTAATTGAATAAGTATTACACTATCGATAAATTTAGCATTTTTAAGCTGTTTTAGCCATTGTTTTCTTTTTCCAAAGTTACGAGCCAACTCAGATTCGTTTAATCCTGTTTGGGCTTCTATTGATTCTATAAGTTCTTTCATTGATTTATTAATTTAGTGAGATAGACAGGATTCGAACCTGTATAACAGCTATTATTTAGCACTCGTTTAAGCTGTCTCACGAGTATTTCTTAGCGTCTACCAATTCCGCCACTATCTCTTTTAATTTAGTTTACAGTATTTAAAATAAAATCAATTGCATCGTTTATATCTTCATTGTAAGAAATTGTAAAATCAGTTCCAGTAGATGAAGACGCTCTTTTAACAACAAAAGAAAAGTCTGAAGC
>JACCDQ010062230.1_pt1 | contig 16787 bp, 17 predicted proteins | sample 7446031 | NCBI WGS metagenome assembly JACCDQ01 (sample SAMN15323442, study PRJNA562643) | freshwater metagenome | isolation source: river surface water | place: USA:Blue River Watershed | collected 2017-08-17
ATTTTTTTTATTTCAAACACTTGACACGAATCATTATTTTTATCTATCTTTCGACACAAAACAAAAATTCTTCTACAATTTAAACACAGATATACAATATGGCATAAAGCTCTACGTTAACTAAATTGAAATACTGAAATGGGAAAAATCCAAGTTAACGACAGTGAGCTTGTTTCATTGTATATCCGTGGCAACGAAAAAGCATTTGCTACGCTTGTTCAACGTTACAAATCAAAAGTATATACCACGATTTACCTTGTTGTAAAAGACCAATATGTAGCCGAAGACTTGCTTCAAGATACATTTATTAAAGCAGTTGAGGTTTTGCGTGATGGCAAATACAATGAGGAGGGAAAATTCTTACCGTGGATACTCCGAATTGCTCATAACCTTGCGATAGACTATTTCCGTAGAGAGAAACGCTACCCGACCGTAGTGTTTGAAGACGGAAGCAATGTGTTTAACACCCTCGAGTTTGCCGAAGATTCAATAGAGTCTATGCAAATTAAGCGTGAATCGCACGAACACTTACGTGATTTAATCAAACGATTACCTGACCAGCAGCGTGAGGTTTTGGTGATGCGTCATTACGATGACATGTCGTTCCAAGAAATTGCCGATGCAACTGGCGTGAGTATCAACACGGCGTTAGGGAGAATGCGTTATGCTCTCATCAATCTTAGAAAAATGATGGGAAAATCAGCGTACGCTTATGACACAAACCTTTACCAGCACGCAGAATGATGTGATTCGTTATTTGTATAATGAAACATCAAACCAAGAAAACTCTTTAGTAGAAGAAGCTCTTCTTTTTGATAAAGATTTGCTTGATTTCTACCTTGACTGTGCCGACCTCAAAACTGGCATGGACAAAATTCAACTCTCGCCATCAGACTCGGCGATTGAGAGAATCCTCAGCTATTCAAGAAACTACGAGCCTAAGATTTAATCTTGGGCTTTTTTTTATGCTTGAAACCCTCCTCCGTTTGTTTCATACCGAGCGGTATGAAAGCCATTTTTTAATAATTTACTTTATCCCAATGGGATTTTATTTGGCTTATTATTGAATAAATAGGCATCTTTGTATTTTTATTTGAAAGAAAAAATACAATAAACACCTGACTATGAAGCCTTTACTCCTATAAGAGGCACACTCAGAACTCAGAACTCAACACTCAGAACTCAAAAAATGTCTTTTTTAGAAAATTTATATCAGCGTTTTGAAGTAAAAATTGCTTCATTTTTATCTGGCCCAAAATGGAAATCGAAAATTGTAGTGGTAGCAGTTGGTATCATGCTTCTTTCGTTTTTTAATAATATTTCTCCCCTTCGTCATTTTAGCGAATTTTATACGACGGTTATTAAAGAAAAACGAGAGTATTTCTTGTACCAAACCATCAAAGACCGAGCAGCAAGCATTACTTATAATTGGACTTACCCAGAGTTTACGGGCATGAATAACCGTACATTCAGACTCACGATGCCAGCTTTTGTAAAGTTTCTGCACATTGACCACGTGAGTATCGTTTTATACGGTTTACAGTTGATTTTGGGCGTTGTGTTTCTGTATATGCTCATCAACTTTCTGGAACGCACCATTACCGATAAAACCTCTATTTTCTATGTAGTTTTGGGCATTGTTTCTACCTATATGGGGTCGGCATTCTTTATTGATATTGCCACTTACGGCGACTTTTTCTGCTATTTTGCTCTGTTTTTGGCCATTTATTACCGAAATCCGTTGTTGATATTTATATTTTTATCGTTGGCATTTTGGGGCGATGAGCGTGCGGGCGTAGGCTCAGCAATGGTGTTTTTGTGGTGGTGGTTTGTGCCACAATGGAAAGAAAATAAATCGTTTAAGATTCAACTAAACACACAAATGCTGGCAGTTATAGCAGCATGGATAGCGTACGGGGCGGTTCGTAAATTTTATTTGATTGATAAACTCGGTATGCACGATACGACCAAACCAGGCGAATTTGCCGAAATGTTTGGCGGAAGTTGGCCCGTTTGGGGTTTCAAGTTTTTGTGGGTTTTTGAGGGCTGGTGGTTGCTCATTTTATTGGCTTTTTTGTTTCTTTCTATAGCTAAAGATTGGCTCAGACTTTTGGCCATTTTGGGAGCTTTATTGGCCATGTTGGTAGGCTCTCTTACAACCTTCGACTCTACTCGAAGTGGTTCTTATGGCCTAATCACTATATTTTTAGCCTTGACTATTGCTAAAAAATACCTGACCGAAAAAGAGCTAAAGGTATTACTTTTGGTCATAGCGGTTGTTTGTTTCTTACACCCGATGGCTACCCGCACGAATGGAACGGGTTTTTTCTTGATGTAAACGTGATGTTTACGTAACTTTGTGAAGGTTTTCGGGAATAATCTTTCAAGTAAAAGATTGTGAATCCTGTCAGCCGCATAAATCTTTCAAAATCCTATCAAAAATAGATGTGTAAACTCCTTTTGGTTGTTCCGTGCTACAATGAGCAAGAAATTCTTGAGAAAACATATAGCACCTTGTCGATGTATTTTTCAGAATTGAAGGAGCGAAACGCCATTACGGCTGATAGCAAAATCTGTTTTGTGAACGACGGTAGCCGTGACTCAACTTGGATAATCATCGATAGTATCTGCAAAAGAGATGAAAACGTGATTGGACTGAAACTTTCACGGAATTTCGGGCATCAGGCAGCGTTAGTGGCGGGTTTATTGCACCATAAAAACCAATTCGACTGCTACGTTTCGATTGATGCCGACCTCCAAGACGACTTGCGGGCAATTGATGGAATGCTGGAAAAATACAAAGAAGGCTCTAAGATTGTTTATGGAGTACGCAACGACCGTAGCACCGATTCATTTTTTAAGCGTTTCACGGCGGAATCGTTTTATAAACTTATGCAACGCATGGGCGTACCGACAGTTTATAACCATGCCGACTTCAGATTAATTGATAATCAAGTACTTAGTGAGTTTTCAAACTTCGGTGAAACCAATCTTTTCATTCGTGGCATTATTCCGATGATTGGCTTTCAGAGCGATAAGGTTTACTACAAACGCCTCGAACGTGAAGCAGGAGAATCAAAATATCCGCTTCGGAAAATGCTAATTTTTGCTTGGAACGGCATTACTTCATTTTCGACAGTTCCGATGAAACTCGTGCTTTGGTTTGGTATCTTCAACTTTGTGTTTGCTATGGGTATCACGGTTTGGGTACTTATCTGTAAACTATTCGGATTTACCGTACAGGGTTGGACATCTATCGTGCTGCCGATGACATTCTTCAGTGGTTCAAATATGATTGCCATCGGTTTGATTGGTGAATACGTGGGTAAAATTTATGAAGAAGTAAAAGCACGCCCAAGATATATTATTGAAACGGTTTTGAATGAAGAGAAGGTTTAAAAATATAGCATTTCCAAAAATAAATAAGGCATTGTTTCAACTCAAACAATGCCTATTTTTTATTGTCTTTACCTCACAAATTTTCGCACAAATCCCAACCAATACTTGGCGAACACACTCCGATTATTTTAATGCGAAAGGTGTAGAAATTGTAGAAAAAAATAAGGTTTATTGTTTTTCAAAAAATGGCTTTTTCTACTTTGATAAAGCTGCTAATCAGCCCACTACCCTTTCAAAACTCAATGGTTTAAGTGAAACCAATATATCACAAATCAGATATAGCTCTGACCTCAAAACGCTCATTATTGCCTACGAAACAGGCAATTTAGACCTAATGAGCATCAGCTCCGATGGCTTACCAGATAAAATTCAGAACCTTGATTTTATCAAAAAAACCGATGCCATTCAAGATAGTAAAACCATTAATCAGATTGAATTTCGAGGTAATTTTGCTTATTTAGCGACCGATTTTGGCTTAGTGGTTTTAGATGTTAAGAAAAACGAAATCAAAGAAACTTACCAAAATATCGGCAAAAACGGCACAAAAGTGGTCATTAAACAAATAACTTTTGCCCGTGACAGTATTTTTGCGAGTACTTCTGGCGGAATCTTAGGGGCAAAGTTTTCACCCACTACCAATCTACAATTTTTCGGAAACTGGAAACCGATTAATGATTCTCAGCTCTTCAAAAATCAGATATTTCCAAAAGATAATCTTATCGTATTTCCGAATGAACTCGAAACGGATGCCGAAGGAAAAACTTGGATTGCTGATGGCGAAAACGGACTATTGAGCAATTTTTCGGGAAGTTTCAAATCTTATAGTCCCAATGGCGTAAAAGGTGATATTTTTTCTATTTTCTACCAAAACAAGAAGATTTATGCCGCAAGCATTGCAGGAAACAGTTTCGAGGAAAATTCATGGAAAATACTGAACATCAATCAATTACCAAGCAATAGTAACGATATAATTGACCAATATGATTATCGTTGGCAAATTTCTGGGCAAATGCTACGAGTTACGGACCCAACCACGAATCGAACTCGTTTTTACTTTGCAGGAAAAGGTACAGGAGGTTTACCAACATCAAACGTGAATACGATTACATTAGACAAAGATAATTTACTTTGGGTAGGTACAGATAATGGTGTAGCCGTAATAGTTACGTCACGAAATATTTTTACGACCGCTTCAGAGGCTTACACACCGTTTTTCCAGACTCGACGTTTACTTTTGCAAGAAGTTATCAATAAAATTGTGGTTGATGGTGGAAACCGAAAATGGATTGCGACTAAGAATGGATTAAATCTTTTTTCGGCTTCGGCTGATGAACAAATTTTAAATTTTACAGAAGAAAATAGTCCGTTATCGTCAAAAAACGTCATTGATTTAGCCCTTGATTCTACTTCGGGAGAACTTTTTGTTTTGACAGAAAAAGGACTTCTATCCTACCGCACCAATTCGTCAGAACCAAATGAAGATTTCAGTTCAGTAAAAATATTTCCGAATCCAGTTCGTCCTGATTTTCAAGGAGTTCTGACGGTTTCTGGGCTTCGTGAAAACACTTCAATAAAAATAACCGATACCGCAGGAAGATTGATTTACGAAACTAAATCGAATGGTGGTACTGCCTCTTGGGATTTGCTAAACTCGGAAGGAAATAGGGCAACAACGGCCATTTATATGGTTTTCTGCGTAGCCGAAGATGGTTCTGAAAGTTTTGTGGGAAAAGTGGCGGTTTTGAGATAAGTAAAAGGGGCAAGTTTTAAAACTCGCCCCTTTTGAATGATTACTTACTAACAGCCTTTGTGGTAATATAAAAATTCTCGTCTGCTTTCAGTTCTGATTTCCCTTTTATGCTTTTCCAAGCAGTTGTTGGATAAATAAACTCTTCTTTTCCAGCATCGATGGACACTTTTACTGGCATATCAAAATCATCTACGCAATTGCTCCAACGGTAGCTAATTTTATTATTTTCTAAAGCATATTCCAAAACTGGAATCCTGATATCACGCAAATATTGGTCAAAAACTTTATCTAAATCTCGGCCTACGTTTTTCGATAGATAATCTTCAATTTGCTGAGTCGTAACGGTTTGGTGATAAAAAGTTTTGTTTAAACCTCTCAGAATTTGTCGCCACTTGTCGTCATTATTCAGAATCTGGCGAATCGTATGAAGCATATTTCCACCCTTCGGATACATATCGCCCGAGCCACTTTTATTTACATCGTAATAACCAATAATTGGCACATCATTTCTGATGCCTTTGCGAGTGCCTATTACGTATTCAGAGGCTGCTTTTTTACCAAAATAATACTCTGTATATAAACTTTCTGAGTAGTTTGTAAAACTCTCGTGAATCCACATATCTGCCACATCTTTGTATGTAATATTATTGGCAAACCACTCATGGCCCGACTCGTGAACGATGATAAAATCCCATTTCAAACCCCAGCCCGTACCCGATAAATCTCGACCCAAATAGCCATTTTGGTATTTATTTCCGTACGTTACTGAGCTTTGGTGTTCCATTCCCAAATACGGCACTTCTACCAATTTATAGCCATCTTCATAAAACGGATATGGCCCAAACCAATGCTCAAAAGCCTTCATCATCATTCCAGCTTGCTTAAATTGTTCTTTAGCTTTCTCCAAATTTTCGGGCAATACATAATAATCCATCGTCAGTTTGCCTTTCTCGCCATCGTAGATTTCGCCAAAATGTACATAATTGCCAATATTGACATTCACCCCATAATTATTGATAGGGTTTTTCACAAACCAATCGAACGTCTTCGTTCCGTCGGCATTCTCTGTAGTTTTTCTCAATCGCCCATTCGATATATCCATTAGACCTTTGGGTGCGGTAATGCTCACGAGCATACTGTCACATTCGTCATACATGTGGTCTTTGCACGGCCACCATGCACTCGAACCTAATCCCTGGCACGAAGTAGCTACAAAATCATTACCCGCTTTATCTTTTACCCACTGAAAACCACCATCCCAAGGTGGACGCTTCGCTACAATCGGTTTTCCCGAATATGTGATTACGATTGATTCATTTTTACCTTTTACTTGGCTTTTTTTCAACGCAATCATGTAGGCATTGGCTCCATCTTTTTTGAACGAAAGTTCTTGTCCATCTTGCGTAACTTTCTCAATCTGCAAAGGTGGCTGAAGGTCAATTTGAATAGTTTGATAAGGCTTCAAAACCTCATAAAATACAGTTGTGTTGCCTGCAATCGCTTTTTCGATTGGATTTACTTTTACTCGAAGTTCGTAATATTTCAAATCCCACCATTCACGCTCGGGCGTAATTCTTCCACGAAGCGAATCTTCACGCGTAAAAGTTTTATTAGGCCCCTGTCCACAGGCCGTAATGAAGGGAAAGAGATAAACAAAGAATAGAATGGGTTTTAGCAATTTCATAAATGCAAATTTGTTGGAAGTGAAACGTGGAAGTATCCATTAAATTGAGTGCAATATAAATAAAATCCCAACAAAAATCCTGTAAGGTCTGCGAGAGACTTTACAGGTTTAATCTGAACTGAGCCATTTTTGCGTATTAATTATGCTTTAAAATGGCTTTTCGATGATGCAAAATATGGTAGTGCATAAAATAATAAAACTCTCTGATAGTAAGGTTTTTAAGCACTGGATGTTTGATACAGTATTCGTCCAGTTCCGTTTCTGACCAATCATTCAGGAAATCAGCTAAAGTTTGGTGATGCTTCGCAAAACTACTTACCAGCAGTTCTTTTGATGGATTTTCGGGAATTTGTGGCAAAAATCCGCCACGTGCCGTTACGCCTGTACTCAAAACGCCCAAATAACGCTCTACCACTCCCTCATAAGAAAGCGTCGGTCGGTCGATTTTACCAAATTGCTGTTCCAAAAAAGTTTTGGGTAAACTCATGCCCTGATTTAAACCCTTCACAGATTGCGTAAGGTGTATTATATTTTCGGCCACCGACCATTTTTCGCCAATTGGAGCAAAAAACTGCGTATCTCCGATGTTTTTTACATCAGAGATGATTGTCTTGTAGCATTCTTCCAATGCTGATTTTAGTTCTTGTTTTGTCATCTTTGTAGGACAAGTTTTTAACTTGTCTTTATTGTGAATAAGAAGTATCGGCAATTAATGAACGAAGTCGGAGCTTCATTCCACAGAGTAATCATGAGGGCACACATAAACGTACACCCTCTGACCCAATTACCTGTTAACGCACTATAAAATTTTTCTTGACACAACTCTATAAAATTGTGCTACTTCATTTCCTCTAACTTATTCAGGATTTTTGTCCAAATCGTATCTCTGAATTGTTTCTTGAAAAAGCCAAAATGCTCAATCTTTTTTGCTCCCAATTCGGCAGGAACAAGTTTTTCGGAAGTGAACGTTTTAGTTGTTTTGAAATTTTGGAGTAAAAGTGGTACATTCTTTTCATTAGCAATGGGGTCGTCGGCTGCCCAAAAATGGGCAATCGGAAAACTCAACTCGTGATAATGCCCCACGGTTTTACCCAAAAAACGCTCGTCCAAAAAATAATTTGCCACACTACACCAATCCGCCCAGTCTTTTACTACTTTTCTGGGTAAATTTTCCATGATTCCAAAACGCTTGGCCGCCACATAACCAGTCAGAAACACACTAATCGGGCGAAAAACGTGAAAGAAAAATAACGTTTGTAAGCGATACCCCAAAGGCATATTTCGCCAATACCCCGAACCCGAGCCAACCGCCACTACCCCACTAAGTTTCTGAAAATTAGGCATCAGTCCGAAATTCATTCCGCCCACACTATGCCCTACCAACAACTTGGGTAGGTATGGATATTTTCTATCTAAAAACTCCAATACAGCGGGCATATCATGCGTACCATATTCAATGTAATTGTACTCGCAATCTTTCATCGAAGCAGGTGCCGACTCACACGTACCTCGATAATCAAACGTACAGACAGCATAATCATGCTCAACTAAAAACTTGACGAAAGGAAAATAAAATTCTTTTTTAGCTCCCGTTCCTACGCACAGTTGTACGGCGGCTTTTGGTTTTTCGGGTTCAAACAAAACAGCTGCCAGCTCTACCCCATCTTCACATGTTATTTTAAGTTTTTGCATTTTTTATTTTACCAAACGTTTGTTTTATTAAAAACATTATTTAATCGAAGCAGGAGCTTCGACCCACAGCTCAATTCAACTTCATCATCGTGCGGGCGAACGCATCGTAGAGAAACTGTCGGTCGGCATATAGTTTCGAGAACATTACTGCCCCTTCAAACTCCATAATGGTTTGTTGGGCCAGTCGGAAAGATTGCTCGGAACTTTTTCTGGACATGAAAATTATTTGCAAAGCCTTTGTCCAATCGTCCATGATGGCTCTTAAAACTGATTGAAATTCGGGCACGACTCCGACTGTTTCAAGGGTAGTGTTTCCTATCAAACAGCCTCCTTCTTTTTCCAAAAGGAGTTTCCCCATTTTTTTTAGGAGCTTCTCCATGCGTTCTTCGGGCGTCAGTGTTTCGTCTTCTGCAATCGGAAAAACCTTATTAATCAAATACGTGTGAATCGAAACGAGCAACTCTTTCATTAACATCTCCTTACTCGGAAAATGATAGTAAAGGCTTCCCTTCAGCAAACCACTGGCTTCAGCAATATCTTGCATCGACGTATTGTGATATCCCTTCACCCGAAAAACATCCGATGATTTTAGCAATATTTCCTCTTTAGTTATTTTCTGAATTGGCATTTTCGGTCAATAGCCCACAGACAACGGTCTATGGTTTATTTTATTTGAACTCAAATGTAAGAACTATTTTTTATTTACCAAACGATTGGTAGAATAAAACTTAATTTCTATACATCAGCCATATATGCCATTCATACCTAATTATCAACAGTTTAGAGAATCAGTCCATAAAGTTTGAAACCTTATTTCTGTCAAAACCGTTGTGTTTTCATTCAGTTTTCTCTAAACAAATATGCAATAATCTTTATGAATCGAATGTTCGGATTTGCCCTCATGGCGGTCTTTTTTTTCTTGATTGATTTATACGTTTGGCAAGCTATAAAAGTAGTAATGCGTTCGACCACACTTTCTACCCAACGTATCGTTGGTTTTGGTTTCTGGGGGCTTACAGTATTCTCAATTCTTTCAATCATTGCCATTTTTACTTATATGCCCATGTCGGCACCCGTAAGAGCAAGTTTCAGAACCTTCTTAATGGCTGGAATTTTTATTCTCTATATCTCAAAGGTTTTCTCGGTTTTGGTATTAATTATTGATGATTTGATTCGATTCGGAAAATGGGTTGTTAGCTTCTTTCAAGGCGATTCTGCGGCTGCTCAAGTAGCTACTGAAACAATTCAGCCTGCTGCCGAGAAAATCAGTCGTTCAGAATTTTTAGCCAAATCAGCTTTAGCGGTCGGTGGTTTACATGCTGGCGGAATGGCTTGGGGAATTTTATCAGGGGCTCACGATTACCGTGTACGAAACGTAACGCTTCGAATCAAAAATTTGCCGAAACAATTCGATGGAATGAAGATTGCCCAGCTTTCGGATATTCACTCGGGAAGTTTCTTTAATAAAACTGCCGTGAAAGGTGGCGTGGAAATGTTGATGAAAGAGAAACCCGATATGTTTTTCTTCACGGGCGATTTGGTAAATAATATTGCTCCCGAAGTGAAAGATTACATGGATATTTTCTCGAAAATAAAAGCTCCACTCGGTACTTTCTCAACGTTGGGTAATCATGACTACGGCGATTATACTCAATGGGAATCTGCGGAAAAGAAACGCCAAAACCTACAAGATTTGATGAATGCTCACAAAACTATGGGTTGGGATTTATTGATGGACGAACACCGTGCCGTAAAAGTTGACGGTGAAAGTATCGGAATCCTGGGAATTCAGAACTGGGGAGCAGGAAATTTTGCTAAATACGGAAGTTTGGAAAAAGCTCAACAAAACGCTCAAGATTTGCCTGTGAAGCTCTTGCTTTCGCACGACCCAAGCCATTGGAGAGCCCAAGTGTTGGATAAACACAAAGATATTGATGTGGCATTTGCGGGACACACACACGGCATGCAATACGGGGTTGAAATTGCTGGAATTAAGTGGTCACCCGTACAATTCCGCTACAAAGAATGGGCAGGCCTTTACGAAGAGAACGACCAAAAACTTTATGTAAATCGTGGTTTTGGTTACTTAGGTTACCCAGGCCGCTTAGGAATTTTACCCGAAATTGCCATTTTTGAGTTAAAGGTTGGTTAATTTTGGACAAATTAGAAAAATATTTCCATCAACTGTCCCCGCTCAAATCTACCACGTGGGATAGAGTGAAGCCACTTTTTACAAAGGCACATTTGCGAAAAGGCGAACACTTCATTGAGCAGGGACAGTTGGCTACCAAAATCGGGTTTCTGGAGTCGGGTATTATGCGGGCGTTTTATCGCAACGATGAAGGAACCGAATACAACAAGCATTTTTTTATCGAAAACTCTTTTGTTGGCGGCTATGCTTCGTTGATTACAGGTCAGCCCAATGTTATTATTCAACAAGCCCTGACCGACTGCCATTTGTGGGTGGCTGATTTTAAGCAACTTTCTACCCTATACGATACCTGCCCCGACTTAGAACGAGTAGCTCGACGCCTTGCCGAGTTTTATTTTGTGGACAAAGAAAACCGTGAAATCGAAATCATTCTTTTAGATGCCGATAAACGTTACGCACTCTTCCAAAAGCGTTTTCCACACCTCGAACAACTCATTGCTCAGTATCATATTGCTTCTTATTTGGGCATTACTCCTACACAACTAAGCCGCATCCGAAAAAAATTAGCTCAACACTGATTTCTTTACCTATGTAAATGCTTCGCCGCTGCTACTGCTCTAATTTTGCTTAAAAAAACAGCAAAACACATGAAGTATTTACTAACCTTGCTCTTGTTTGGCGGTGTTTTATTCCAAACAAAAGCACAAAGCTCCTCTCATACAATGGAAATCAAACAGCCTTACACGATTCTAATTTTAATGAATGCTACCCCAAAGTGGCTTTCGCACACACGAGACGAAAGAAGTGCTTTCTTCGAGAAAAAAGTAATTCCTGTTTTCCAGAAAGTGAGTAAAACCGTTAAAGTACAACTATTTGATAGCGAGTATTTCCACGCCAACGTTTCAGATTTTATGATTGCTACGGCCAGCTCATTGGATGACTATAAGCTTTTGATTGAACTATTGCGAGACACAAAAATTTATGCAGAACCTTATTTTGAGATAAAAGATATAATTGTGGGTCAAGAAAACGCTTTTGAAGACTTTAATGAATTACTAAAAAAATAAACCCATGAAAAACAGCGGAAACACCATTTTAATCACGGGCGGTACGGCAGGCATCGGGCTTGAAGTCGTCAGACAATTTTATCAACTTAATAATCGGCTAATCGTCACATCGAGCAATGCCAAAAATTTGGAAAAGTTAAAAAGCAATTTCCCTAATATTCAGACGATTGTGTGCAATTTAGCCTCTGAAAATGATGTAAAAGCACTTGTTGATACTTGTCTTAGCCAATATACTGATATTAATATATTGATAAATAATGCAGGCGTACAATACAATTATGATTGGAAAACAGAGGCTGAGGGCTTCCAGAAAATAGCCAACGAAATTGCCATCAACCTTACCAGCCCTATGCAGCTTACTTATGGTTTATTGCCGATTTTGCTCAAACAAAAAGATTCGGCTATCATTAATATTTCGTCGGGTTTGGCTTATGCTCCTAAGGCCTCAGCCCCTATTTATTGTGCTACCAAAGCCGCCATCCATAACGGAACTAAGGCTTTACGCTACCAGCTTGCCGAAACAACAACAAAGGTTTTTGAGATTATTCCACCGTTGGTGTCAACTGCCATGACCGAAGGCAGAGGAAAAAGTAAGATTTCGCCACAGCAGTTAGTTGATGAATTTATGAAAAACTTCGAGCGTGATATTTTTGAAAGTAATATCGGAAAAACCAAACTTCTACGGCTCATCCAACGAATCTCTCCAGTATTGGCTGATAAAATAATGAAAGGTGGACTATAGGTTTATCACTCGCACTCCATGAAGTAGCTATCAAGAAGATGGCTACTTTTTGTGTGTTTAAACTTGATGTAATTGATTCCATTTTTTGTTTTTTTATCATCATCTATCTGACATAATGTTTCAAACAAGATTTCTTTTTTTGTGACTTTTCTGAAAAACTGCGTATCAATTACAATGACTTTTATAAATTAATTCGACTAAATTCAAATTACTTATAATCAGTGACTTGCGAAATATTTTTAATTATTTTCAAAAGAAAGTTTGGCAGTTTGTAAAAAAATATTTTCCTTTATTTATTCAAAAAACATTCAGTTGGCACGAAAAATGTGGAGGGGGTAGGATAAGTCCCTAAAATGAATGAAAAAACTCTACTTACGCAATGCAGAAATTAAGTCTTAACCAGTCCCTACAGCAACGACTGTCGCCTCAGCAGATACAGTTTATCAAACTGCTACAAATTCCTTCTGCCGAGCTTGAACAGAGAATCGAAGAAGAGCTCGAAATCAATCCAGCTTTAGAGGAAGGTATGGACATGGATGAGCGGGTGAAAGATGAGTATGACGATGATTATGACGGTGGCGATGACCACGATGATTATGGTGAATACGGTGAGTACGAAACCTATGAAGGGCTTGATGTAAAGCAATATTTGAATCAAGACGACTACGCTGGCTATAAAATGCAAGGCGATGGCTGGGGCGATGACGACCGTGATGCTATGCCAGTAGTGGCTACAAGCACCTTGGCGGAGTCGTTGGTGCAGCAGTTAGGTTTTTTACGCCTTGATGCTCGCCAAGAAGCCATAGGTATGCAGCTAATCGGTAGTATTGAAGAAGATGGCTACATTCGCCGTCCGCTTCGCTCAATCTGCAACGATTTAGCTTTTACACAAAATATTTACACCAACGAAGAAGAAGTAATCGGACTTTTGAAGAAAATTCAAACGTTTGAGCCAGCGGGTATCGGTGCGAGAGATTTGAGAGAATGCCTGATTCTTCAACTCGAACGTAAAGACCAAGATGATTTTGCGGTTGAAACGGCCACCAAAATCATTGATTCGTTCTTCGATGAATTTACGAAAAAACATTACGAAAAAATACAACGCCGCTTAGATATTGATGATGATACGTTGAAGAATTCTATCAAAGTTATCACTCGTCTGAATCCAAAGCCAGGCAGTATCGGCAACGGAGATAGTGCAGCTGCGTATCTGATGGCTGATTTTATCGTGACGAATAATAATGGCAAATTAGATGTTATTCTAAACTCTAAAAATGCTCCAGAGCTTCGTGTAAGTCGTTCGTTTGCCGAAATGCTCGATACTTACGACAAAACTGATAAAAACGGTTCGGCTCAACACAAGAGTATCAAAGAAACTGTAACTTTCGTAAAGCAAAAACTTGATGCCGCTAAATGGTTTATTGATGCCATCAAACAACGCCAACAAACATTGCTGAAAACCATGAAATCAATCGTCGAGTTTCAGCACGAATTTTTCCTTGATGGCGATGAATCTAAGCTAAAACCGATGATTTTAAAGGATATTGCCAACCGCATTGATATGGATATTTCTACGGTATCACGTGTGGCTAATAGTAAATCGGTTCAAGCTGACTTTGGTATTTACCCACTAAAATATTTCTTCTCAGAGGGTATCGCAACCGATTCGGGCGAAGATGCTTCGAGCCGTGAAGTAAAAAATATTTTGAAAGAATTGATAGAAAACGAGCCTAAAAACTCGCCACTTTCTGACGATAAACTCGAAAAACTACTCAATAAACGTGGCTATAATATTGCTCGCCGCACGGTTGCCAAATACCGTGAGCAGCTCAATATTCCTGTGGCACGTTTGCGTAAGCAGTTGTAAAAATACTATTAGAAACTGAAGGTCGACATGGTTTTGAACCATGCCGACCTTTTTTATGTCGAATTAATCAGAAAGAATTCTAACAGAAAAAGCCTTCCTGATTTCTCAAGAAGGCTTCTCAATTTCTTTATGCGTTGTAAGTTATACTTTCAATGCAGCCTGTAATTCTTCCATAGGAACCATTTCTTCCTTGAAAGTGTAAGCACCAGTTTTTGGTGATTTTACAGCTTTGATAACTTTCGCAAAGTTTTTACCTGCGGTTTTATCACGGAGCGTTGCAACTACTTTCTTTGCCATTTTTAATTTGATTTTAGATGCGAGAAAAACTCACATTCATTTCTTTAAAATTACTTAATTTCTTTGTGGAGAGTGTGAGCTTTCAAAAATGGATTATATTTTTTCAACTCCAAACGTCCTGTTGTATTCTTACGGTTTTTTGTCGTTACGTAACGAGACATACCTGCTACACCGCTTGTTTTTTGTACAGTACATTCTAAGATTACTTGTACACGATTGCCTTTCTTAGCCATTGTTTTATCTATTTAATGTATTGACTTTTATTGATAAGCAATCAAATCAAGCCAAAATGATATTTTAAAGAATAAATTTTCAATTTAAAATGCTGCGACTTCTTAGCTAAATGCCTGTCTGTCTTGCATTTGGGGTTGCAAAGATACAAAATTGTGTTTTGTTTTTCAAAAATCTTTTAAAAGTTTTTTGATTAATTGTTAGATTTATCATCATAAAGCACCAAACAAGCTGTTTCGGTGGTTTTAGGAGCTAACTTAAATCCTAACTTTTGAATAATCTCTTGCACTTTTGAGGCTTCTTTGGGAAAGTCTGCTACCCAAATTATGCTCGTATCGGCGGTTTCGCTCTCATTCACTACTGGCATATCAACCACTTTTGTATCCCAAAGTAGTTTTAAGAAGTCTTTCAAGGGCATATCTGTACCCGTATTTGCTATTGAAACAGCCACTTCTTTATTGGTACTAAGGGCATAAACCTTCCGAGTACGATTTTCATTTTTTGCTTTCAGTCCGAAAATATCTTCCAGATTTCTCATACCAATTTCCCCCAAACGATGCTTCATTGATTCAGGAACTTTTACAGTCAGACAATACTGTTGTTTTTCGTCTAATAAGTGTTTTGTTTGTTCCGAAACCTCTAAACATGCTCTATCATTCGGATTTGGGCGAGTAGTTTGGTAAAGCACTTGGTACATCAATGGTACAGTACAGTTAATAAACTCGTACTCAAAATCAGATTTCTTATTGATTTGTGGTTGTACGCCCTCTTTTTGTGCCGAAATAGCTACTTTATAAAAACTTTTATCTTCGACCTGCCCTACGGTCATAGCCGTGGCGTTTTCGGTCTTTGTGGCAAATTCTGCTTTGGTTTTCACAGCCAATATTGCACCACTTTTTGCAAGATAAATTACTTCTTCAGTTACTTCTTCGGGCGATGTAATGGCTTTGATATAGCCTTGTGGGTCGATGATAATTGTGTGGGGCATCAGTTGATGATAAAACAACTGATTGATTGATTTATTGGCATCAATCGCAATCGGCATCGAAGTTGGACGTTTTTTTAAGAAATTTACCACTTTCCACCGCTCTTCATCAGTTACGTTGATAACTTCTAAATCAGTCGGAAATTTTTTCTGTAAAGTAGCCAAATGGTCCATCGCAGGAAAACACGGCCCGCAATAGGTAGCCCAGAATTCCAAAATGACTACTTTTCCTCGATAATCTTTGATATTTTTCTTGGTTGTACCTTCTTTGGTGAGAATATTTATATCGAAATCAGGTACTAATGAGCCTAACTGAATCGATTCTGAAACCGCTCCCTCTTGTGCATAAGTACGCACCACAAATGCACATACAATACCGACGATAGCTAAAATCCTTCTCATTATGTTTCAATATGATTAAAATCTATACAAAATTACGTCTTTCTTCGGAGTTTTTTACAACAAATAAAGACTGACTTACTACTAAAATTTACAAATTGGTAAGTTTTCAGCGAAACTTTCAACAAAAATGCTGCCATTGAATGAAACTTGTTCTTCTGGAAAACCACCCTATCAATCAAGATATTTTTATGCGTGCATACTATTTTTCAAGAAATTTGGATTAATTTCGTCCTTATCTATCAACTAAAAAACCAAGATGAAAAATACACAAGTAAAACTTATTGCTCGACCTGTAGGAGCTCCAACGGCCGATTGTTGGGAAATTATAGAAACTGAAACACCCGAATTGGCTGAAAATCAGATTCTTGTTCAGAACCAATATCTGTCAATCGACCCTGCGATGCGTGGCTGGATGAACGAGGGGAAATCGTATATCAGACCCGTAAAAATTGGTGAGGTAATGCGTGCTTTGGCTGCAGGTGTAGTGGTGGAATCGAAACATGATGATTTTAAAGCGGG
>JACCDQ010396392.1_pt1 | contig 16785 bp, 14 predicted proteins | sample 7446031 | NCBI WGS metagenome assembly JACCDQ01 (sample SAMN15323442, study PRJNA562643) | freshwater metagenome | isolation source: river surface water | place: USA:Blue River Watershed | collected 2017-08-17
ATCTACCGCCAGAAGACCAATTAAATGTGGTAATGGCTGGTATCCCGAATGATAGTACGAAAAGTGAATTAGGTGACTGGGTTTCAACTTATCTATTAGAAGTAAATCCTTCAGCTAAATTGGCAATTAGAGGTGATGCAGCCACTAATTATCCAGCTATCAAATCAGTACTTAACGAACTTGGTAAGAGAGATATTAACAAGTTTCAGTTAATTACAGGTGTTGAGAATGCACCTAATTAATATTTTAATGAATCATCTAAACATTGTAAAACAATGGCAGAAATAGACACCTCCAGTGGTGGTGGCAAAGGTGATGGTAAGGTACGGGCCAAGAAACATTCCGCAAGAGTTGACATGACTCCCATGGTAGATTTAGGATTCCTACTGATTACATTCTTTGTTTTCACCACGACGTTCAGCAAGCCTAATATGATGAAGTTGAATATGCCAGAGAAGGAGAAGGACCAAAACAAACCACCTGAAACGGCAGAAATCAAGGAATCAAACACGATTACAATCTTAATGGGCAAAGATAATCGTATCTTCTATCACCAAAAGTCGTCAAAGAATTTGACTCCTGAGTTATTGATGGAAAGCGATTATTCAAAAGATGGTATCCGTACCGCTATTTTGAAGGCAAAAGTTAACGCAATTGACCAAACTAAATTTACTGTGGTTATCAAACCAACTGATGACGCAACTTATAAGAACACAGTAGATATTTTGGATGAGATGGCTATCACGAAGTCAGACCTTTATGCAATCGTTGACCCTTCAAAAGAAGAGTTGGAAATCTACAAGCAGAAAATCGCTGCTCCAAAACAGTAATTAAGTTCATTCGTCAAGTTATAAAAATATGGACCCTAAAAATAATGTCAATGTTACCTTAGATGACATGGTGTTCGAGACCCGTAACAAGGCCTACGGAGCATATGACCTAAGAAAGACCTACAAAAAGACGGTTAACCGCTCGCTTCTGTATGGTTCTGTTGCATTTTTGGCAGCTGTGGGTGCTCCAATGCTTTATGCGTCAATTACGCCAAAAGCAAAGAAAGAGGTTGCGGTAGAAATCGACTTAGCTAAGTTGAAAGAAGAGAAAGTGGAAGATAAACCGCTTGACCTTCCGCCACCGCCACCACCAGAGCAAAAGCCACCAGAAGTTGCTACAATTAAATTCTTACCTCCTGAGCCAAAACCAGATGAAGAGGTAAAAAATGAAGAGCCGCCACCACCTGCTGAGCAGATTGAGAAGGCGGTAATCTCAAACGAAACGAAAGAAGGTGTTGAGTCTGACGAAATTGCAGCCGCTCCACCTCCAGTAGTTGAAGCTCCAAAAGCCGTTGAGATTGAGCAACCAAAAGAAGATGAAATCTTTACAACGGTTGAGCAACAACCAGAATTTCCAGGTGGTATCAAAGAGATGTATACCTTTATTGGTAAAAACCTTAAATACCCATCGGCTGCTCAAAGAGCAAACGTTTCTGGAAAAGTTTTTGCTAAATTCGTTGTTGAGAAAGACGGTAGTTTAGGTGATGTTCAGATTTTGAAAGGAATCGGTTTTGGTTGTGATGAAGAAGCACAACGTGTATTGAAATCAATGCCAAAATGGAATCCTGGTAAACAAAACGGACGTAGTGTAAGGGTATTCTTTACTATGCCAATTTCATTCGTTCTTGAATAATGTTGCAGAATCGAAAACCAGAAGGTTTCAGCCAAATTACAATTTATATCAGAGCATTTACGGCTATTGCGTATATTGTAATGGGAATATATGTTTTTATGAAGCGTACGCTTCTTCCAGTATCCGATGGTGTTGCTATGATAATGAGTATTTTAATCATTGTTTATGGTATATTTAGGGGCTGGGGTGCATACAATGCTTATAAAAGCAATTTATAGTTCTCGAATGGCTTAATATTGAAGGCCACTTCCAATTTACGGAAGTGGCTTTTTTGTTTTTACGAGTGTATTTTATTATATTATTAGTACAAATTTTGAAGCAAAATTTTATTTTTCGATTTTTGTATTGTTTAAGAAAATAATACTGATATATTTGTGATTATATATTTAGCAAATAATCTAAATGTGTTTAGCAATTAATTAAAGTACTTGAGCGTTTAAGTATTAACCACCGAAGTTTATAATGAGAAGAATACTTATTGTGATGTGTACAGCACTTGCATTATGGCAGTGTAATTCACAAGAAAAACAAGATTTACCTAATGAAGGTGAAATTACAATTGCTGCGGATGAATCGTTACAGCCTATTGTTGAGGCAGAAGTAATGGCCTATAATGCTCATTACCCAAAAGCTAAGCTCAATGTGGTTTATGTGCCTGAGCAAAGAGCTATGTCGTTGATGATGAATGATTCGGTAAATCTTGCAATAGTAACTCGTGAAGCAACCCCAGGCGAAAAAGCAGTTTATACAACTAATAATATTCCTTATTTACCAGCTAAAATGGCTCTTGATGGAGTTGCTATTATTAGTAATACAGAAAGTGCAATAAAAAACCTTTCGATTACAGAATTGAAAGAAATGTTTGAAGGCCAGAAAAAAACAGAGATTAAGTTGGTTTTTGATAACAGTAGCTCAAGTAATTTAAACTACATGATTCAAAAACTTGGATTAAAAGATATAAAGAAAGCTAATATTTTTGCAGCCGATGGTAATAAAGATGTAATTGAGTATATTAAGAAAAATAAAAATGCTATTGGCGTGATAGGTGGCAATTGGATAAGTGATATTGATGATTCGAAAAGTCAAAGTTTTATTAATAGTATTCATGTGGTTGGAATTTCTGATACAAAAACTCCAGATAAATATTACACACCTACAACTGCCAGTTTGAAAGCTCGTAAATATCCGTTCGAGAGAAGAATTATACTTCATACCAAAAGAGGATATGGACTTACAAGTGCATTCATTAGATTTTGCTGTGCATATATAGGTCAGTTAGTGGTAGAAAAATCTGGGTTATTACCTTATTATATATACGAAAGGGAAATAATCTTAGAAAAAAAACCAGTAGAGAAACTTCCATAAGAAAGAAGATTAGGAAGTTAGGCAGGAATGACAATTAACGAAACATTAACATTTTATTCGATAACTTTCCAAACAAAAAACTGTCTAATCAATAAATAGCAAAAGAATAAAAAAGCGGGGTATAAAAATATTTTTTTATCTAAACGACATTTTATTTAACTTTGCTTACTTTTAATTTAAACCAAGAATCTGTAAACCTAACTTTTAGAGTGAAAATGAACAAGATTTTGAAATCTTTGGCAGTAGCAGCAGTGGCTGTACTGGCGTTGTCGTTCCACACAATGGCACAAACTGTGCAGGACGGACTGAGAAATTTGGATGCTGAGCGATACAATGCTGCTGAAACCATTTTCAAGCAATTGGCATCAACTGCACCATCAGCAGAAAACTATTATTCACTTGGCTACTTCTATCTAAATTTACAAGATGAAGATGGAAAAGTAAGTTCAGAAAATTTAGAGAAAGCAAAAGATGCTTTCACGAAAGGTACTGCCTTGGATGCCAAGAAACCAGACCCGTTGAATCGTGTTGGTTTGGCAACTGTAAAGTTATTATCGGGAGATAGAGCAGGTGCAAAGGCTGATTTTGATTTAATTAAGAAAGATACAAAAAATAAGAATGCCGATGTGATTTTCCGTATTGGCGAAGCTTATTCATTATCAGCAAAAGTTAATGACCCTGCAGAGGCTGTAACCAATATTCAGGCGGCGTTGGATTTACAAAAAGTAAAAAACAACCCTGACTATTACATTGCAATAGCGAAAGCATACTTGATTAAAAATGATGGTGGTGCTGCTATGACTGCTTTGGAAAATGCTGCTAACATGGGCCAAAAATTAGCTAAAATCAAAACACTGATGGGTCGCGTATGGTACCAAGGAAAGCAATATCAAAAAGCTGAAGGTTTTTTCAATGAAGCAATTGCTGCTGACCCAGAGTATGCACCAGCTTATTATTACTTAAGTTTATTATATACAACTTTCGGTAAATTCAATAAAGCAAAAGAAAATGCTTTGTTAGCATTAAAGAAAAGTGAGGCTACTGCTGCTGAAAAATTACGTTATATAAAGTTAGCATTTGCAAGCAAAGATTATGATGGTGCATTAAGTGTACTAAATGAGATTTTTGATGCAGAGAAAGACCCAATCAAATATCGTTTGAAAGGTTATATTCAAACAGAAAAAGGCGAATGTGCTGATGCTGTAAAAAATATCACAGAGTTTTTGAACAAAGCAGAAAAGGAGCGTCATTTAGCTTCAGATTGGGGTATGTTAGGTCGTGCTTATGCTTGTATTAAAGATGATGCAAACAAAAAGCTCAACGATTCATTGTCTATCATCAATATGGATATTGCCATTGAAAAAGGTGATTCAACGTTCGATTACAATGGTGCGATTATTAATAATTATAAAGTAGCTAAAAATTGGCCTAAAGTTGCAGAACGTCTTGAGAAGTATATTTCAACTTCTAAAAAAGGTGGAAATGCAACTGACTACTACAACTTAGCTGATGCGTACATGCGTTCGAGAAACTTCATCAAAGCAGATACTGTTTATTCAAAAGCAATTGAATTATACAAAGACACATGGATGTTCCCATATATTCAAAAAGCTCGTGCAAAACAATACGCTTTAGGAAACACAGTGGACAGTACATTTTCAGCAGCACCTTTGTATGAAAAATACATAACTGTTTCGACTGACGCAATGAAAGCAGATACGAAAAATGCTAAGTATTTCTCTGAAGCTTATGGCTATTTAGGATATAAAGCATTATTGGTTGAGAAGAACCCAGCAAAAGCAACAGAATATATGAATTTTGCTTTGAAGTACGACCCAACTAATACAAAAGCTCAGCAAGTATTGCAAAGTATTAATGGTGGTACTACTCCGCCAGCAGGTGGTACAACCCCACCAAATAATAACTCACCTAATGGGGGGGCTCAGCCTAAAAACTAAGTTAAATACTATATTGCAAAGAAGCCTGACTATGAATTAGTTAGGCTTCTTTGTTTTAGAATGATAATTTATTTCAATTAAAAGATACATTTTCTAAAAATTGCTTTTAATTTTGCCTTTAATACGCTTTAACTAAGAATTTTAATAGAAGTAAACCTCCTAATTGTTTAAGAACCAATCAAATATGTTTAATTTAGTAATATTCGGTCCTCCAGGTGCAGGAAAAGGTACTCAATCGGCAAAGATTATAGATAAATACAAATTGGCCCATATTTCTACTGGCGATATGTTCAGAATGCATATTAGTCAAGATACTGCATTGGGGCAAAAAGTAAAACAAATCTTAGCAGATGGATTATTAGTACCTGACTCAATTACGATTGATATGTTGGAAGAAGAAGTGCAAAATAATCCAGATGCAACTGGTTTTATTTTTGATGGTTTTCCACGTACGGTAGCACAAGCCGAAGCACTTGATAAATTTTTAGAAGGTAAAAACGAAAAAATAGATTTAGTTTTACAATTAGATGTAACTGAGAGTGAAATTAAAAATCGTATTGCTGAAAGAAAGAAAGTAAGTGGTAGAGCTGATGATGATGAAGATAAGCTTATTAAGCGTATTGACGAGTATTTTACAAAAACGATTCATGTTTTACCGTTTTACCAAGAACAAGGTAAAGTGGTGAAAATCAATGGAATAGGTGAGGTAGAAAATATATTTGGCATGATTTGTGCCGCTATTGACGAAGCAAAATAGTTCAAAACTTTCTTGTTTGAGAGTTTTTATTAAGGACATTTTAAAGTAAAATATCATTTAGAATGTCCTCGTATTGTACATTGAGATATTGATTTTAGCTATGACGAGTAATTTTATTGATTACGTAAAAATAAACTGTGTTTCAGGAAATGGTGGTGCTGGTTCAAGGCATTTTAGGCGTGAAAAACACGTGCCTAATGGTGGACCAGACGGCGGTGATGGTGGTAGAGGTGGACACATAATTTTGCGTGGAAATTCTCAGTATTGGACTCTTCTGCACCTAAAATATCAAAAACATATCAAAGCTCAACATGGCGTAGCAGGTGAAGGTGGACGTAGGTCTGGCCGTCAGGGTGAAGATGAAATCATTGAGGTACCACTCGGAACAATTGCACGTGATGCTGAAACAGGAGAAGTGATGGGAGAAGTTACCGAAGACGGACAACAAATTATTTTGTTGCCAGGCGGTAGAGGAGGCTTAGGAAACTGGCACTTCAGAAATTCAACTAATCAAGCTCCTGAGTATCATCAATCTGGCGACTCTGGACAAGAGTTGTGGATTATTTTAGAATTAAAAGTATTGGCAGATGTGGGCCTTGTGGGCTTCCCAAATGCTGGAAAATCAACATTGCTTTCTACGGTATCGGCTGCTAAACCAGAAATAGCCGATTATCCATTTACAACTTTAACCCCTAACCTTGGCGTAGTTGCTTATCGTGATTTCAAATCGTTCGTGATGGCCGATATTCCTGGAATCATAGAAGGAGCTTCTGAAGGCAAAGGTCTTGGGCTTCGCTTCCTGAGACACATCGAAAGAAACTCAATTTTGCTGTTTGTGGTTTCTGCCGATGCTGAAAATCCAATGAAAGAGTACAAAACACTACTCAAAGAATTAAAGGTTTATAATCCAGAATTGCTCGATAAGAAAAGAGTACTTAGTATCTCAAAGATTGATTTGATTGATGAGAAACAAATCAAAAAAATAAAAGCCAAAATTCCCGAAGATTTACCTTATGTATTTTTCTCGGCTGCAACAAATCAAGGAATTGATGAGTTGAAAGATTTGATATGGCAAAATTTAGACAGATAAATCTTAGTGTAAAATTACACAAGTGTTTCTGATATTTTGAAAGTAAGTTATACACACACAACTCTGATTAAAATCTGAGTGAACCTTTATTTAATGATTTCGCCATGAAAAAAACTTTTTTAAGTTTATTTCTCTTGGTGCATGTATCCGTTTTTGCTCAAGTAGCAATCACTTTTCCTGTAAATAGGGCTGTTTTTCAACGAAACTCCTCTAATACAGGAATGATTCCTATTGCAGGTACGTTTCAGACCCGAGTTGAAAGAATTGATGCACGACTAACTCCTATTAATGGCGGAAATGCTGTTGATTGGACTGCTATTACTGTTAATCCTAATTTTGGTACTTTCATTGGTAATATTTTTGCCCAAGCAGGTTGGTACAAGCTTGAAATACGAGCTTCAAGAGGTGGAGTGATTGTTGGTACTTCGACAATCGAAAAAGTGGGAGTTGGCGAAGTATTAATTATTTCGGGGCAATCGAATGCTCAAGGATACGAAGGCCGAGGAAATCCGCCTGCTAATGATGACAGAGTAAATTGTATCACAAACTTTTATTCTTACGGCCAAATAACTGAGCCACCTTTTCCCGTTATTTCGCAACTAAGCGAAAATGTTAAAATTGCTCCACTCGGCAATGGCTCTTGGTGTTGGGGAAAGCTTGGAGACCTTCTGGCAGAAAAACTCAATGTTCCGATATTATTTATCAATACTGCATTCGAAGCCATGGGTATTGAGGCCTGGAGTAGAAGTGCTGATGGTGAAAGGGGGCAAGATTTCTACTCTGGAAACTTTGCTTTACCTGGTTATCCTTACGAAAATCTAAAGAAATCGTTACATTATTATACCAATATGTTTGGCGTTCGCTCGATTCTTTGGCATCAAGGAGAAACCGATAATGATAAACGTACAAGTACTGAAAAGTATCGCCAGAACTTAGAGTATATTATTTCAAGAAGTAGAGGTGATACAGGTAAAAATATAAGTTGGATGGTTTGTCGAGTTAGTAGGGTTAGTTCGGGGACATATCAACCAGTAATTGATGCTCAAAATCAAGTAATTCAGAATTACCCTAATACATTTGAAGGCCCCGAGACAGACCAAATCCTTGATAGAACAGATGGGGTTCATTTCTATGATAAAGGTTTAATTGAACTGGCAAGAGCTTGGAATAATAAGTTGGACTTGAGTTTTTTTGAAAAAGCAAGGCCGATTCCACCCTCATCTCCACTTTTTTTTGACTTAAGGTGCAATACTGAAAATACACAAAGACCTGTCCGAATCTTCATGCCAAATGGTTTTAAGGAGTATTATTGGACAAATGGTTTTAGTGATATTGCCAATGCAGCTTCATTAGAAACAAATACTGGATTTTATCGTGGCCGTGCTATTGATTATTTAGGTAATGTATATTACACACCACTTGCAAACTATACAAATCTCTCAGTATCAAATCCACCATCAATTCAGGCCGAAGGAGCCACGAGTTTCTGTGAGGGAGAAACCGTAAAATTGACTTCAAATGTCGAACAAGATATTTTTTGGAGTACGGGAGCAAGTTCAAAATCTATTGTAGTTAGTCAAAAAGGCAGTTATACGGTTAGTCAAGTAAATTATTTGGGTTGTTTTGCAAAATCGAATAAGATTTCGGTGGATATCTTGCCTAAACCAGATGTAAAAATTACAGCCGAGGGAGAGACAACTTTTTGTGCAGATAAATCAGTCAGATTAACTTCTAATACCGTAAAAAATCTTGTTTGGAATAACGGCGAAACAAGTCCTTCGATTATGGTCAATCGAGGTGGCGATTATTTTGCTCGTGCGAAGAATGAGTTTGGGTGTGAAGGTGTTTCACAGAGTATTAGAATAAATATCAATCCATTACCTGACAAACCAATAATAACAGCTGATGGGCCAACTGTTTTTTGTGCAGATAAATCAGTCAGATTAACTTCAAATGTAACCAATGGCATACAATGGAATACAGGAGATAGGGCTGCCAGCATTGATGTTTCCAGAACAGGTGAATATGTTGTTACGGCTCGAAATGATTTTGGTTGTCAGAACTCTTCTTCGTTTACTTCAATAAAAGTAAATCCGTTGCCACCTAAGCCATTGATTACTGCCAGTGGACCAACTATTTTTTGTGATGGCGATAATGTAAGAATTTCTGCCCCTGAAAGTAAGGCCTATCAATGGAGTAATTCAAAGAACACAAGAGAACAAATAATTAATTCATCAGGTTTTTTTACTGTTAAAACTATCGACCAAAATGGCTGTATTTCACCCTCTTCTGATGAATTAGAAGTCATAGTTAAACCATCTCCAATTGGGATTAGCGTATTACAAACTGGTACATTTACACTTGAGGCTCTTGCCAGTGGACTCTTTGATGTTAAATATGAATGGTATAAAGATAATGTTTTATTACCAAATACATCAATCGTAATTAAAGCAAAAACAGAGGGACTTTATGCAGTAAAAGGTTCTATTTTGTATCAACTTGGTGCTGGACGAAACCTACGGTGTTTTTCACCCATTTCAAATGGGTATAGGTTTAAGATTGACCCATCAGTTCAAGGGATGAGTGTGTTTCCGAATCCTGCACCTAAATCAATTATAAACATTGAGACACAAGAAGACTTACAAGATGCTGTTGTGGATATTTATAACTTGAAAGGAACACTCGTTAAAAGTTACTCCGTGCCTAACTTTGATGCAAGGCGTACCTTTGATTTAAGTGAAATCCAGAAAGGAGGATTGCTTGTTAATGTAAGAGCTCAAAATTTTAATGTAATTAAACGTGTTTATGTTGAATAAATCTTAGATTTTTACCATTAAATAACTTTTTTTAATAAGAATAGAATAAACTGTATTGATTATAGGTATAGGCTTTTGTAAATTTGTGTTAGGCTATGAACCTTAATCCGTTTAAAAATGAATTATTCAAGGAATTGGTTAATCTTGTTATTGAATATCGTTCTTTTAGATGCTTATTCACAAATACAAATTACCTTCCCCGTTTCACGTATTGTTTTCCAAAGAAATAACCAAAATCAAGCAACTGTAACTGTTGCAGGAAGCTATTTTCAACAACTTGATAAAGTAGAAGTAAGAGCCGTTCCTGTTTGGGGTGGGCAAGGAACTGAAACTGCTTGGAATGCAGTTCAAGACTTTCGAAATAATGGGATTTTTAGCGGTACAATTCAACTCAATGGAGGATGGTACAATATTGAAGTTAGAGGTATTCTTAATGGAAATGTGACTACTAATGCAATACTCGAACGAGTCGGCGTTGGTGAAGTTTTTATAGTGGCTGGGCAGTCTAATGCACAAGGAGACCAGGCTTATTCAGGAGCTACAATTGGGGCCATAGACGACAGAGTTTCTACAATAAATTACTACGAACCAAATCTTAATGAAGATAACTTACCATTTCAGTTTTCTCAGATGGGAAATAATACTAAAATGGCACCCTATAACTATGTTCCATGGTTTTGGGCAAAACTCGGGGATAAACTTACTCAACGATTAAATGTTCCAGTGCTATTTTATGGTGCTGCGTTAGGTGGTTTGAGTTGTGAAGTTTGGCGTAGGTCTGCTGAAGGGCAAGATTTACGGCAAGAGCTACCTCTATTCGTTAAAGTGCCTGGTATGCCATATAGAGGAATGAAAGCAGCTTTACAACACTATGTAACACGTACGGGTGTAAGGGCTATTTTGTGGCAACAGGGCGAAAGTGATGGAGCTTCAAGTGCAGAAAATTATTATAATAATCTACGCACAGTTATTGAGAAAAGTAGGGCAGATTCAAAAAAAGGAGATTTAGCATGGGTTGTGGCTCGTTCTTCCCGTAATCCTGCAATTTTGTCATCTGTGATTGAGGGGCAAAATCTTACTATTCAACGAGTTCCAAACGTTTTCGTAGGTCCTCCAACCGATGAAATCGTAGGTTCAAATTTCAGAGCTGATGGAATTCATTTTCATAATGATGGATTATTGCTTGCATCAGATTATTGGAATAATTATCTTGATGGTGGCTTTTTTTCAAATTCTCAGCCATTAATGGCCAGAAGCTTACCAATCGTAAATATCGCATGTAATCCAAATAATACTACCAACAAATTTACAGTTAGTACAGGAGGCTATCCATTTTACAGGTGGAGTAATGGAGGTACTTCAAATTTCATTACCGTCACTAATGGAACGTTTTCATTTAAAGGCATTGATGATGTAGGTAATACTGTATTTTCACAACCCTTTACATTGTCAACAAATAATGATGTAACACAACCTACGATTTCAGCAAATGGCAATACTACTTTTTGCGATGGACAAGGTGTAATATTAACTTCAAATATCAATGGTGGAAATGTATGGAGTAATGGAGAAAGAGGGCAATCAATTGTTGCTCGTGGTTCAGGCAATTACTCAGTGGTTAATTATTCAATCAATGGTTGTGCATCGCCTACTTCATCTTCTATCAATGTAAATGTACTGCCTACACCGTTTAACTTGATTAATACCAGTAAATCTCTTCCCATTTGCCCAGAAGAAACAATAGATTTATTCACCAATAACAATGATGGAACAGCTTATATTTGGAATACCAACGAAACCACTAAGCGAATAACCGTTAGTAAAGCAGGTTCATACAGTTTGCGTATAAGAGGCCAAAATGGATGTGAGTCTCAATCATTTATTGATGTCAATTTTCGTTCTCGGCCATCAACTAATATCTTAGCTGATGGCGAGACTACATTCTGTTTAGGTAAAAGTGTTAATATTTTTCCTCAGAACGATTTTTCTTCCTATTTGTGGAGTACAGGAGCAACTACCAAAACAATTAATGTTCGAACCGATGGTACATACACATTGAAAGTAAAGGATAGTTTTGGGTGTACATCTGATTTAATTTCAAGGAGAATTACTGTTAATTCACTTCCATCAGTTAAAATAAAAGCTGAGGGCGTTGATAAATTTTGTGAAGGAAACGTAGTTACTTTATCACCGTTCACACAATCTGCTTTAGGTTACAGGTGGAGTACAGGTGAATCATCGAAGGAAATTTATGTAGTTAGAGATGGCTTATATACCTTATCAGTAAGAGATGAAAATGGTTGTGAATCATCGCCCGATTCGATTAGGTTAAAATATATACCATCACCTGTTGCTTCTATTACAACAAGTGACAACGTAAATACAATTTGTGAAGGAACATCACTTGCATTGATTAGTAACGATGCAGTTGCATATTCTTGGAATACAGGAGCAACTTCAAAAAATATTTCCGTTGACAAAGCTGGCGTATATAGTTTAAGAATTAAAGATGATAAGAATTGTTTGTCGAATCCAACTACTTTTGAAGTATTCACAAAGGCCAGTCCACCTGAGCCAACAATAAATATTGAAGGAGCTTTTCAATTACGTGCAATTCCTACAACCATATCAGAAAATCAGTTGTTTAATTGGAAAAAAGATAATGAAGAACTTTCAGTAACATCACCCATTTTAAAGGTAAGCACTTCTGGAATGTATGCTGTTCGTGCAACTTGGAAGTATACCTTAACAAATAATAGAGATTTATTATGCTCGTCTCCCTATTCTAATGCAGTCGAATTATTTATACCATACCTTGATAAAGGTTTCAGAGTATATCCTAATCCAAACCCAACGGGAATATTTACGGTTGAAACTATCGGAGATAATCTAAATGCTGAAGTGGCAGTATTTACACTCACTGGACATAAAGTATATTCAGGGTCTTTTAGTGATTTAAAAGAAAAACGAACTCTTGATTTGAGACAATTAGAAAAAGGTATTTATGTCATTCGCTTAATAAGTGGCTCTTACGAAGCTTCTTCAAGAATAATCTTAAAATAAAAAAGGGGGTGAAAATATTTTCGCCCCCTTTTTATTTTGTTTCTAAGCATAACAATAGTAATTTTGAGACATAAAAGACGAGAAGTAGTAAAAAGCTGTTAAAATCAAATTTTGTAACCCTTTCACTACTGTTAATTATTGATTTATGAAAGAATTTTTGCCTTCAGATTTCCTCCCGATTTTGGTTCAGCTCGGTGCTGCCATCGGATTCATTGTCTTTACGATGTTCGTAACCCACGCAATTGGTCCGAAAAGAAATAGTGAATTAAAAGATGCCCCTTTTGAGTGCGGTATTGACTCCGAGGGTGATGCACGTACACCGATTTCAATCAAATATTTCCTTACTGCTATTTTATTTGTACTTTTTGACGTTGAGGTTATCTTTATGTATCCTTGGGCGGTCAATTTCAAGAAATTAGGTTGGTTTGGCTTTGCTGAAATGGTGGTATTTCTCACACTCCTAATGGCTGGCTTTTACTATATCATTCGTAAAGGTGTTTTGAGCTGGGAAAGAGACTAATAATTTGTTTCAATCAAAACAAATTGCATTAACACATAGTTGAAATAATAGAAATTGTAGTCCTACAATTATACTATTGATAATCAGAAAATATGAGTAATCAAATAAAAACAATAGAAGCTCCCGAAGGATTTGAAGGTTCTGGCTTTTTTGCAACTTCATTTGAAAAAGTTATCGGAATTGCACGTAGTAAATCATTGTGGCCATTGCCATTCGCAACTTCTTGTTGTGGTATCGAGTTTATGGCAACTATGGGTGCTCACTACGATATTTCACGTTTTGGTTCTGAGCGTCCGAGTTTTTCTCCTCGCCAAGCCGATTTGTTGATGGTAATGGGAACAATTGCCAAGAAAATGGCTCCAGTCGTTAAGCAAGTATATCTACAAATGGCAGAGCCTCGTTGGGTGATAGCGGTTGGTGCTTGTGCTTCGAGTGGTGGTGTCTTTGATACATATTCAGTTTTACAGGGTATTGACCGTGTAATTCCTGTTGATGTGTACGTGCCTGGTTGCCCGCCACGCTCTGAGCACATTTTAGATGAATTGATGCAAATTCAAGAATTGGCTGTGAATGAGTCACTTCGACGTAGAAATACTTCCGAATATCAAGCTTTATTAGAATCTTATAATATTCAATAAAGGATAGAATTCTTATTGAGGAAAGTTTAAAATTTAGAATTAGAATGACTAATCAACAAATAGCTGAAGATTTAGTGACCAAGTATGGTGAGAACGTGCATTCTTTTGAAGAACCATGGGGCTTACTTACTTTGACCACTAATCGTCAGAATATAATTTCGCTTCTTGAGTATCTAAAGAAACACGAAACATTTCGTTTTAATTTTCTTACTGATTTAACTGGAATTCATTTGCCTGAGAATACTGGCTTTGAGTTTGGCGTAATTTATCACCTGCATAGCCTCGAAAATAATGTACGTATTCGTATTAAAGTTTTCTTATCGCAAGATGATTTACATATTCCAACGGCAACTACTCTCTGGCCAACCGCCAATTGGATGGAAAGAGAAACTTACGATTTCTTCGGAATACTTTTTGATGGGCACCCAAAACTTATCAGAATCTTAAATATCGAAGAAATGGATTACTTCCCAATGCGTAAAGAATATCCGCTTGAAGACGCTACTCGCGAAGATAAGATTGATGCATTATTTGGAAGATAAATTTTCAATTAACAATTAAACAATGAACAATAAATCAGTTGACAATTTTTAAAATTGATAATTGATAATTGATAATTGACATGGAAGACATACTAATACCAAAAAATACATCCGATGCTTTGGCCCTGAACCGTCCAATAGTTGAAGATACAGAATTTACTACATTAAACCTTGGGCCAACTCACCCAGCCACTCACGGTATTTTTCAAAATATCTTGAAAATGGACGGTGAGAAAATCGTTTCTGGCGAACAAACTATCGGTTATATTCACCGTGCGTTTGAGAAAATTGCTGAACGCCGTCCTTTTTATCAAATCACAACGCTTACTGACCGTATGAACTACTGTTCGTCTCCCATCAATAACATGGGGTGGCACATGACAGTAGAAAAACTTTTGGGTGTAACCGTACCGAAAAGAGCTCAGTATATTCGTGTAATTATGATGGAGCTGGCTCGTATTGCTGACCATATTATTTGTAATTCCATCTTAGGTGTAGATACAGGAGCTTATTCTGGTTTCTTATATGTTTTTCAAGAGCGTGAAAAAATATACGAAATTTATGAGGAAATGTGCGGTGCTCGTCTGACAACCAATATGGGAAGAATTGGTGGTATGGAAAGAGATTTATCTCCAACTGCAATCGCCAAAATCAAAGATTTAGTTTACAACAGTCTTCCAAAGGTTTTAGCTGAGTTTGAAAAGCTTTTCAATCGTAACCGAATTTTTGTAGATAGAATTGTTAATGTAGGACCAATCACAGGTGAAAGAGCATTAGAATATGGTTTCACTGGGCCAAACCTACGTGCAGCTGGTGTTGATTACGATGTTCGTGTAATGGAGCCATATTCGTCTTATGAAGACTTCGAATTTGATATTCCAGTAGGACATAATGGAGATACTTATGACCGCTTCATGGTACGTAACCAAGAAATGTGGGAAAGTATGAAGATTATCCGTCAGGCACTTGAAAATCTACCTGAAGGTCCGTATTACGCTAACGAGAATCATTATTATTTGCCTCCAAAGCACGATGTATACAAAAACATGGAAGCCTTGATTTACCATTTCAAAATCGTAATGGGTGAAATTGATGCTCCAGCTGGCGAAGTTTATCACGCAGTGGAAGGTGGTAATGGCGAACTTGGTTTCTATTTAGTAAGCGATGGTGGCCGAGCTCCTTATCGTTTACACTTCCGTCGTCCGAGCTTTATTTATTATCAAGCATACCCAGAGATGTGCAAAGGAGTTTCGATTTCTGATGCCATCGTAATTATGAGTAGCTTAAACGTAATTGCTGGTGAGTTAGATGCTTAATAACAGATTATACAATGACTGAGAATAATAATATAGTTTTTACGCCCGAAAGATTGGCGAAAGTACAAGAAATAATAGCACGTTACCCCGAAGGAAGACAAAAATCGGCCTTGTTGCCCGTTTTGCACTTAGCTCAAGAGCAATTTGCTTGGATGAGCCAAGGTGTGATGGATTATGTAGCGAGTTTATTATCTATCAAGCCTGTTGAAGTTTATGAGGTAGCATCGTTTTATACGATGTTTCATTTAGAGCCAGTTGGTAAACACGTAATAGAGTATTGTCGCACTGGTCCGTGTGTATTGATGGGAGGAGAAGAGGTATTTGGCCATCTTCAACAAAAATTGGGTATTAAGAAAGGTGAAACAACAGCTGACGGACTATTTACTTTGAAAGAAGTGGAGTGTTTAGCTGCTTGTGGTTGGGGACCATGTTTCCAAATTCGTGAAAAGTATTATATGCACTTGAACAACCAGAAAGTTGACGAAATTATTGAAGAACTTTCTAAGTAATACAGATATATGTCACTAAAAATATTAACCGAACATTGTAGTACACCGGGAATCGAGACTTTTGAGGTTTATCGTAAGAAAGGCGGTTATACAGCCGTTGAGAAAGCTTTAAAGAAAATGACTCCCGATGAGGTAGTAGAAGAAGTTAAGAAATCGGGCGTTCGTGGACGAGGAGGGGCAGGTTTCCCGATGGGAATGAAATGGTCTTTTTTGGCAAAGCCAGAAGGTGTGCCACGTTATTTGGTTTGTAATGCTGACGAATCAGAGCCGGGTACATTCAAAGACCACTATTTAATGAAAACCATACCTCACTTATTGGTTGAAGGTATGATTATTTCAAGTTACGCTCTTGGTGCAAACAAATCATTTATCTACGTGAGAGGTGAGCTGATGTACGTGATTCGTATTCTTGAAAAGGCTATTGAAGAAGCAAAAGCAGCAGGTTTCTTGGGTAAAAACATTTTGGGTAGTGGCTATGATTTAGAATTGGTTGTTCAACCAGGTGGAGGAGCGTATATTTGTGGAGAA
>JACCDQ012107051.1_pt1 | contig 16782 bp, 10 predicted proteins | sample 7446031 | NCBI WGS metagenome assembly JACCDQ01 (sample SAMN15323442, study PRJNA562643) | freshwater metagenome | isolation source: river surface water | place: USA:Blue River Watershed | collected 2017-08-17
CCACGGCAAAGGTCTGGATCACGCCAATCAGTACCGATGCCAAAAACGCACCAGACAAGGAGCCCATGCCACCGACAACCACCACCACAAAGATGACCGAGCCCACGGTGGCGGCCATGGCCGGCTCGGTAACAAAGGTGCTGCCACCGATGACACCCGCCAGACCCGCCAGGCCGGTGCCCGCGCCAAAGACCAGCATGAACACGCGGGGCACGTTGTGACCCAGCGCTTCGGCCATTTCAGGATGTGTCAATGCGGCCTGAATCACCAAGCCAATGCGGGTGCGGGTCAGTAAGAGCCACAAAGACACCAGCATCAACAAGGCCACCAGCATCATGAAAGCGCGGGTAGCCGGGAATGGCGAGCACACCACCCGGATGGCGGCATCGGCCGCATTGCACATGTCAGCGGGCGCGGAGCCCCAGAACATGCTCAGGCCATTGACCGAATGGTTGATCAGGGTGAACGCGGAGCTGCGCAGTATTTCAGGGGGGGCGAACTCGACCGCCGTGCGGCCCCAAACCAGCTGAATCAGCTCCAGCACCACATAAGACAAGCCGAAGGTGACCAGCAGTTCCGGCACGTGGCCAAAAGGGTGCACCTTGCGAAGGGTCACGCGCTCGAACACCGCACCACAGGCGCCCACGAGCAGCGGTGCGATGATCAAGGCGGGCCAAAAACCGATCCAGCCTGAAAGCGTGTACCCGAAATAGGCACCGATCATGTAAAAGCTGGCGTGCGCAAAATTGAGCACGCCCATCATGCTGAAGATCAAGGTCAGACCAGAGCTGAGCATGAAGAGCAACAGCCCGTAACTGAGGCCGTTGAGCATGGAGATGATGAAAAACTCCATAGGTACTGCTACTTTCCAGGCTGCGAGAGCCTAACTTCGTTACCGAAAGTGGGTTGCACAGATCAACCCGAGTGAGGGCGGTGTGAAAACACCCAAGAAAAAGGCCCGACAACCTGGCATGTCATCGGGCCCGCGAGCCAAACTCAAATCAGCCAGGACGCTTCATCTGGCAGCTGGTCGGTGTGCTGGACACGTAGGATGGGAACTCCTTCACGGGAGCCAGCGTCATGCCCGTGTTTTCCGGGCTGTAGGCGTACTTCTTGTCCGCCTTTTGCCACACCGTCATGTACAGCGGCTGCTGGAGCTGATGGTCAGCCTTGCGCATTTGCACTTCACCGTGATAGCTGTTGAAAGTCAGGCCTTCCAAGGCGGCCGCCACTTTTGCGGGCTCTGTCGATTTGGCTTTGGCCATGGCAGCGCCCAGAGCGTTGTAGATGGAGATCACCGAGCCGGTGTAGAAGTCGTCATTGAACTTGGTCTTGAACTCGGCCATCCATTTGCCGATGTCACCGCCCATGTTGTAGTGGTTGTAGGCGATCTGGTAAACGCGGCCTGCACCGCCCTGTCCCAGCGCCGTGGGTGTGCCGGTCACGCCGGTGTAATAGGTGTAGAACTTGCCGTTGTAGCCCGCTTCGTTGGCGGCCTTGACCAGCAGCGCCAGGTCAGAGCCCCAGTTGCCTGTGATCACGGTGTCGGCACCGGAAGCCTTGATCTTGGCAATGTAGGGCGAGAAGTCACGCACTTGAGCCAGTGGGTGCAGGTCTTCACCGACGATTTGCACATCTGGACGTTTGCGGGCCAGGTTCTCTTTGGCGAACTTGGCGACCTGGTGGCCATGCGAGTAGTTCTGATTGAACAGGTAAACCTTCTTGATGTCCTTTTGATCTGCCATGAAGGTGGTCATGGCTTCGATCTTCATGGAGGTGTCCGCATCAAAGCGGAAGTGCCAGTAGCTGCACTTGCTGTTGGTGAAATCAGGATCTACGGCCGAGTGGTTCAGAAAAATGATTTCCTTGCCAGGGTTGCGTTCGTTGTGCTTGTTCACAGCCTCAATCAGAGCGCCTGCAACAGAAGATCCGTTGCCCTGCGTGATGTAACGCACACCCTGGTCCATGGCGGCCTTGAGCGCGTTCAGGCTTTCGGCAGGACTCAATTTGTTGTCGATGCCGATGACTTCGAACTTCACACCAGCCGGATTGGTTTTGCTGAATTTCTCGGCAAAGAACTGGAAGCTCTTGAGCTGGTTGCTGCCCACTGGAGCCATCAGGCCGGACAAGGGGTCAATCCAGGCGATTTTGACGGTCTCGCCTTTTTGGGCAAACGCGCCAAAGGCGCACGTGGTCAATGCGGCTGCAGTGATCAAGCGGGTGGTGAATTTCATACAAAGTCTCCTGCGTTGTGAATCAGAACCATGCCAGCGTAACCGGTCAAAACCCAAACCGGCTCGGGGTTTGTCCCTAAGCCTTATCACCCGCGCGACTTGCCTGCCGCGCGGGTGAATTGATGCACATCAAAGGCCGGGCAACACATAGCCCGTCAACTGCTCGCGCAAGCGGGTTTTGAGCATCTTGCCAGTGGCGCCCAGCGGGATCGCGTCGACAAACACCACATCGTCAGGGATTTGCCATTTCGCAGTCTTGCCGTCATAGAACTGGATCAACTCATCGCGCGTGACTTCGGCGCCCGGTTTCTTGACCACGCACACGATAGGTCGTTCGTCCCACTTGGGGTGGCGAATGCCGATGCAGGCCGCCATGGCTACGGCCGGGTGCGCCATGGCGATGTTCTCCACATCGATCGAGCTGATCCACTCGCCGCCGGACTTGATCACGTCCTTGCTGCGGTCGGTGATCTGCATGAAGCCGTCGGCATCGATGGTGGCTACGTCACCAGTGGGGAACCAGCCATCCACCAAAGGGCTGCCGCCTTCTTGCTTGAAGTAGGAGGCAATGACCCAAGGGCCTTGCACCAGCAAGTCCCCTGCGGCTTTGCCGTCGTGTGGCAGTTCTTTGCCCTGCTCGTCCACGATTTTCATCTCGATGCCAAAGATGCAGCGGCCTTGCTTCATGCGCAGCTTCATCTGCTCGGCTTCGGGCAGACTCTGGTGTTTGTTTTTGAGCGTGCACAGGGTACCCAGCGGGCTGAGCTCGGTCATGCCCCAGGCGTGCAGCACATCCACACCATAGTCTTCGCGGAAAGCTGTGATCATGGCCGGCGGGCAAGCCGAGCCGCCGATGACGGTGCGGTTGAGCTTGGAGAACTTCAAACCGGCAGGCTTCATGTGGCCCAGCAGCATTTGCCAGACGGTGGGCACGCCGGCCGCAAAGGTCACGCCTTCGGCTTCGATCAATTCATACACCGATTTGCCGTCCAAAGCGGGGCCCGGGAAGACCAGTTTGGCGCCCACCATGGCCGCGCTGTAAGGGATGCCCCAGGCGTTGACGTGGAACATGGGCACCACGGGCAAGATCGAGTCGCGGGCCGAGATGCACATCACATCGGGCAAGGCCGCCGCATAGGCGTGCAGCAAGGTCGAGCGGTGGCTGTACAGCGCCCCTTTGGGGTTGCCTGTGGTGCCGCTGGTGTAGCACAGGCTGCACGCGGTGTTTTCGTCCAGCTCGGGCCAGGTGTAGGTGTCAGGCTGCTGGCCGATCCAGGCTTCGTAGCTGATCAGGCCGGGGATACCGGTGTCGGCTGGCAATTTGTCGGCATCGCACAGCGCCACATATTGGCGGATCGTGGGGCACTTGGCGTGCACCGCTTGCACCAGGGGCAGGAAACTCATGTCAAAGCACAACACCTGGTCTTCGGCGTGGTTGGCGATCCAGGCGATCTGCTCGGGGTGCAGGCGTGGGTTGATGGTGTGCAGCACGCGGCCCGAACCGCTCACGCCAAAGTACAGCTCCAGGTGCCGGTAACCGTTCCAGGCCAGCGTGGCCACGCGGCTGCCGCGCTCAATCTGCATGCCGTCCAGTGTGTTGGCCACCTGGCGCGAGCGCTTGGCGGCTGCCGCCCAGTTGTAGCGGTGGATGTCGCCTTCGACGCGGCGCGAGACGATCTCGCCATCGCCGTGGTGGCGCTCGGCGAATTGGATCAAGGAAGAAATCAGCAAAGATTGCTGTTGCATCAGTCCCAGCATGGGGGCCTCCTGTGGGTGGTTATTGAAAATGGATACGTTCATTTTGCACCCGCCTTGAGCGCTGGCTTGGGCGAAGACCCGTCAAACCATGTGTCCTTGTCAAGGGCGTGACAATCGAGCCATGTTTTCTGTCGCCGAGCCCTCTTCTGCCCAATCGCCCGCTTGGGATTGGTCACACCGTTTGACGCAACTGGGCCCCCGTTATTTCACCCGGCTGCGCCCCACGCCATTGGCTGCGCCGGCTTGGGCCATGCGCAACCGGGCCTTGCTGGCCGAGCTGGGCTGGGCCCCGGACTTGCTGGATGATGCGCACCTGGGCGCTTTTGCGGGCAACAGCGTGCTGCCTGGCTCCGACCCCATGGCCACGGTGTACAGCGGCCACCAGTTCGGGCAATGGGCTGGCCAACTTGGCGATGGTCGTGCCATTTGGCTGGGCGAGGCACCGTCCAAACTCGGTCCGCAAGAAATCCAGCTCAAGGGCGCGGGCAGAACGCCCTACTCTCGCGGCGGCGATGGCCGTGCGGTACTGCGATCGAGCATCCGCGAATACCTGTGCAGCGAAGCCATGCACGGTCTGGGCATCCCCACCACCCGGGCCTTGTGCCTGGTGGCATCGCCCGAACCCGTGCGGCGCGAAACCGTTGAAACTGCGGCCGTTGTGACCCGCCTGGCGCCCAGCTTTTTGCGCTTTGGACATTTTGAACACTTTGCTGCGCAAGGCGATGTGGACAGCCTGCGGACACTGGCGGACCACTCGATCGCGCACCATCTGCCCGAATGCCATGCGCGTGCAGCACACCTGAACGGCAATGTCTATGCCGCTTTGCTGCAGGTGGTACAGGAGCGCACCGCCAATTTGATGGCGCAGTGGCAAGCGGTGGGCTTTTGCCACGGGGTGATGAACACCGACAACATGAGCCTCTTGGGTCTGACCATCGACTATGGCCCCTTCCAGTTCATGGATGGTTTTGACCCTGGCCACATCTGCAACCACACCGACACCCAAGGCCGCTACGCCTACAGCCGCCAGCCCAACATCGCCTACTGGAACCTGTTTTGCCTGGCGCAAGCCTTGCTGCCCCTGATTGAAGACCAGGACCTGACCTTGCAAGTGCTGGAGGGCTACAAAACCGGTTTTCCCCGTGCACTGGGCGATGCCATGCGGGCCAAGTTGGGGCTGACAGGCGAATTGGCCACCGAAGACCAGCGCGAAGCCGACTGGCAACTGGTCGAAGACCTGCTGCAATTGCTGGCTTCAGAGCGGGTGGACTACACAATTTTTTGGCGACACCTGAGCCATGCGGTGGCCGCTGCATCCAGTCGTCCCATGTACACCGTCCAGGATCTGTTCCTGGAGCGCGCGCGTTGGCAAGACTGGTGCGACCGCTACCTGGCACGCCTGGGTCAAGCAGACTTGTCTTGCGTGGGGCAGGCCATGCTGCGCACCAACCCCAAATTTGTATTGCGTAACCACCTGGCAGAAATCGCGATCCGCCAAGCGCAGACAGGTGACTACTCGGAAATCGAGACCCTGCACAACTTGCTAAAGTCCCCCTTCGACGAGCATCCAGGCTTTGAAGCCTATGCCGACCTGCCCCCCGATTGGTCCAGCCAACTGGAAATCAGCTGTTCATCATGACCCCTTCCAATCCCACGTCCGTTCAAAAAACCGAACAAGAGTGGCGTGAGCTGCTGGCTGCCAAAGGCGCCGAGCCCGTGGCCTACGCCGTGACGCGCCAGGCCGCCACCGAGCGCCCCTTCACCGGAAAATACGAAAGCCACTGGGCACAGGGCATCTACCGTTGCATGTGCTGCGATGCGGAGCTGTTCAAATCCGACACCAAATTTGACGCCGGCTGCGGCTGGCCCAGCTTTTCGCAAGCCTCGACCGAGGGAGCCATTGAAGAGCGTGTGGACCTCAGCCACGGCATGCGCCGTGTCGAAACCGTGTGTGCCCAATGCGGCGCGCACCTGGGCCATGTGTTCGAAGACGGACCTGCCCCCACGGGCCTGCGCTACTGCATGAACTCGGCTTCGTTAGACTTCGAGCCTCTGTGACGAACCTGGCTCACGATTGACTTCATGAAATTCCTGATCGACTTTTTCCCCATTGCCCTGTTTTTCGGGGCTTACAAAATGGCCGACATTTACACCGCCACAGCAGTGTTGATGGCCGCCACAGTGGTGCAAACCGCCCTGATTTACAAGATGGATGGCAAGCTGCAGACCATGCACAAGATCACGCTGGTGCTGGTGCTGGGCTTTGGCGCTTTGACCTTGGGCCTGCACGATGAACGCTTCATCAAATGGAAGCCCACTTTGCTGTACACCGGCCTGGCCGTGGCTTTGGCCATTGCGCACTGGGCGATGAAGAAGAACTTCCTGCAAATGATGCTGGGCCAGCAATTGCAATTGCCTGGCCGCGTTTGGCACCGCCTGAATGTCGCCTGGATGTTGTATTGCCTGTTCATGGCCACCATCAATGGCTATGTGGCTGCTTATTTCTCAACCGAAGACTGGGTCAACTTCAAGGTCTGGGGATACGTGTTCCCCTTGGTGTTCATCGTGGCGCAAGGCATTTACGTGGCCCGTTACCTGCCCAAGGACCAATAAAACCCATGAGTTCCGTTGCCGAAAAAATTCACGCTCGCCTGTCCGAGCGCCTGCAGCCGACATCGTTGAAGGTGATCGACGAGAGCGCTTCGCACGCCGGGCACGCAGGTGCCAACGCCACAGGGCAAGGCAGCCACATCCGTGTGTGCATTGCTTCACCTTTGTTTACACCGCTGTCACGCGTTCAGCGCCATCGCCTTGTGTATGATGCGCTGCAAGATTTCATCGACCAAGGCTTGCATGCCTTGGCCATTGAGCTGATCTGACCTGCGGGCAACCCCGATCGTCGAGGTTGCCTTTTTACATAGCGTTCTCCGGATTTGAGGATCGAGACAATGAAAAAGCAAATGCTCAGTGCCGCCTTGGTGGCTTTGCTGGCGGCTCCAGCCTTCGCACAGAACATCGCCGTGGTCAACGGCAAACCCGTGCCCAGCTCACGTGTGGATGCACTCAAGCAACAAGTGGAAGCTTCTGGCCGCCCTGTAACGCCCGAAGTCCTGGCGCAAATCAAGGAAGAACTGATTGCCCGTGAAATTTTCATGCAGGAAGCCAAAAAACGCGGTCTCGATGCTTCTGATGAATACAAAAACCAGATTGAATTGGCCCGCCAGACCATCCTGATCCGCCAGTTGTTTGCCGACTTCCAGAAGAAAAACCCTGTGACCGATGCCGACATCAAGGCTGAATACGACAAGTTCGTGGCTGCCAACGGTGGCAAGGAATACCGTGCTCGCCACATCCTGGTGGAAAAAGAAGACGAAGCCAAGGCCTTGATCGCCGACATCAAGAAAGGCGCCAAGTTTGAAGACCTGGCCAAGAAGGCTTCCAAAGATCCAGGCTCCGGCGCGAACGGCGGTGACCTCGACTGGGCTGCTGCTGGCAGCTACGTGCCCGAGTTTTCGGGTGCCATGGTCAAACTGGACAAAGGCCAGATGACCGACACGCCCGTGAAGAGCCAGTTTGGTTTCCACATCATCCGTGTGGACGACGTGCGTGAAGCCCAATTGCCCAAGCTCGAAGAAGTCAAGCCCCAGATCGCCCAACAGCTGCAACAGCAAAAGCTGAGCGGCTTCCAGGAAAGCTTGCGCGCCAAGGCCAAGATCCAGTGATTCTGGGGCTTTGATTTGCTCATGAAACGCGACTTCGGTCGCGTTTTTTGTTTCCGAGGGCACTTCGTCAGATCTGAAGAGCTGACCTACAGATGGAAAATGCCAAGCGCCTACCCGCGTCCACCGCTTCAGGGTTTCCCCACAACGAAAGGGCACAAGCTGGGATAATCCCACCCCATGCTGCCCCACCAACTCGAACTCCTCGCCCCCGCCCGCACTTTCGACATCGGCATCGAAGCCATCAACCACGGGGCCGATGCGGTCTACATTGGCGGCCCTTCGTTTGGGGCGCGCTCCACAGCGGACAACAGCATTCAGGACATCGCAAAGTTGGTGCAATACGCCCACCGCTTCCACAGCCGCATTTTTGTCACGCTCAACACCATCTTGCGTGACGACGAACTGGAAGGCGCCCGCAAATTGGCCTGGCAGCTTTATGACGCGGGCGTGGACGCGCTGATCGTGCAGGACATGGGTCTGCTGGAGATCGACCTGCCACCCATCCAGCTGCATGCCAGCACGCAAACCGACATCCGCACCCCTGAAAAAGCCAAATTCCTGCAAGACGCCGGCTTAAGCCAGATCGTGCTGGCACGTGAGCTGACGCTGCCGCAAATCAGCGCGATCCGCGACGTGATCGACACCGAGCGCACAGTCATTGAATTTTTTGTGCACGGCGCTTTGTGCGTGGCCTACAGCGGCCAGTGCTTCATCAGCCACGCCCACACCGGGCGCAGCGCCAACCGGGGCGACTGCTCGCAAGCCTGCCGCCTGCCTTATGAGGTGAAAGACGCGCAAGGCCGCATCATCGCGCACGACAAGCATGTGCTGAGCATGAAAGACAACAACCAGAGCGAGAACCTGCGTGCGCTGGTCGATGCTGGCATCCGCAGCTTCAAGATCGAAGGCCGCTACAAGGACATGGCCTATGTGAAAAACATCACGGCGCATTACCGCAAGCTGTTTGACGAAGTGCTGGCCGAGCGGCCCGAGTTGGCCGCTGCCTCGCACGGCCGCACCAGCTTCAGCTTTGAGCCCGACCCGAACCAGAACTTCAACCGCGAGTTCACCGACTACTTTGTGCAAGGGCGCCAGGAAGACATTGGCGCGTTTGACACCCCCAAAAACCCCGGCCAGCCGATTGGCTGGGTCAGCAAGGTCACACCCGAACACGTCGAAATCACCACCGACGACCCGGCCACCGAGCTGCACAACGGCGACGGCCTGTGCTACTACGACCTGCAGAAAGAACTGATCGGCTTGCAAATCAACCGCGCCGAAGCCACCAAGGCCAAAGGGGTTTGGAAGTTGTTTCCCAAAGACCCGATGGACGGCTTCAAAGACCTGCGCAAAGGCGTGCAGGTCAACCGCAACCGCGACATGAGCTGGGTGCGCACGCTGGACAAAAAATCGGCCGAACGCCGCATGGGCGTGTGGATGCAACTGGCCGAAACAACAAATGGTCTGCAACTGACCGTGACCGACGAGGCGGGCCACACCGGCACGGCGCAAATGGCCATCGCCTGGCAAGCGCCCAAAGACAGCGCCCAAGCCGAGGACAAACTCAAAACCGCCTTGGGCAAGCTGGGCGACACCCTGTTCGAGCCGCTGGATGTGCAGCTCACCCTGCCCCGCCCGTGGTTTGTGCCGCCCTCACAGCTCAACGCCCTGCGCCGCGATGCCGTGCAGGCGCTTGAAAACGCCCGCACCCTGGGCCTGCACCGCCTGCCACGCGCCTTGCCTGTGGAGCCCCCCGTGGCTTACCCCGAAGACACGCTGACCTATCTGGCCAACGTATTCAACCAAAAAGCCCGTGACTTTTATGCCAAGCATGGTGTGAAAGTGATCGCCGCCGCTTACGAGGCGCAAGAAGAGCTGGGCGAAGTCAGCCTGATGATCACCAAGCACTGTGTGCGCTTTTCCTTGAGCCTGTGCCCCAAGCAGGCCAAAGGCGTCACGGGCGTGCAAGGCACTGTGCGGGCCGAGCCCCTGCAGCTGATCAACGGCAAGGAAAAACTCACCCTGCGCTTTGACTGCAAGCCCTGCGAAATGCATGTGGTGGGCAAGATCAAAAAGTCGGTGCTGAATGCACCACCTGAGAGCCCTGTCCAGTTTTACAAGACACGCCCAGCCGTTGGCGCGCATTGATTTGACACAAAAAACAAACTCCAAAGTGGTCAAAATCGATGGCGCACTGGTCTGCAAATTGATGCAGTCCAAGGACAAGAGAGAATGAGTTTTCTGCCCTCATGATTGGCATGGAAAATGGCCGCCTACAACGTACAAAGTCTCTTCGTTTTCTTCGCCATCATGTCCCTTTTGGGCGGTGGCGTGGCGAGTCTTTATTTCAAGCGACTGGATACTTCGGCTAAATATTGGACTGTAGCCACGATTTTGTGGGGCATCACGGGCATGGCCACCGTATTTCGCAGCGAGTTGCCGCCGCTGTGGTCATACAGCATCCCCATCGGGGTCAACAGCGCCAGTTTTGTCCTGATGGGGCTGGGCATTTCCCGTCTCTATCGACATGGCCCACATTGGCCCAGCTTGCTAGCGCTGAGCGTGGCGACCGTGGTTTATACGGTGAGCATGGAGTTGTCCCGTATATATGCAGGTCCCAAAATCACCTTGATCTTGTCTGGCCTTGCCTTTGGCTTGTCGTCCATCTGGGGGGCTTATCCGGCTCATGTGCATTTCCAACTGACGGGCAACCGGTTTTCGATGCACATGCGCTGGGTAATGGCAGGGCTGGGACTTTTACACTTGTTGCGCATGCAAGGCGCCCTCACCGGGTGGGGTGTAGAGACTTTCGGACAAGATGCGTGGACACTTGGGATTTGGTCTGCAATTTTTGTATTCGGCATGCTGCGGTACTTCACTTATGTGGCGATGCGCATTCAAGAACAAAACGACTCAAGGACCAAAACCGCTGCAGCACTGGCATGTGAAGAAGAAGAAAGCCGACGCTTGCGGTCTCAACTCGCACAGCTTGAGCGACAACAAAGTCTGGGGGTCATGTCCGCCACATTTGCGCACGAACTGAATCAGCCTTTGGCGGTTATCCTCAACTATGCAGAGTTGCTGAAACAAGAACAGCGCTCAGGAATAATCGCGACTGCAACGACACGAAATGTGCTGGATGACATCATCGCCAGCGCCATTCGAGCCAGTGAAATCATCCGGCGTATCAGGCGATTCATTCAACCCCGCCATAGTCAAAACACTGAGCGTTTTGACATGCGGACCGTGCTGGACGACGTCTTGGCGCTTTTGGCCCATGAAATTGCGCATTCTGCAATCACTGTCACTACGGCTCATATGCCTGAGCCGGTATGGGTTCGAGCGGATACTGTTCTGATATCACAAGTTTTATTCAATGTTCTGCGCAACGCGATGGAGGCGATTGCGGAGAAAACTGAGCGCCACATCCATCTGGATATCATCCAAAACGATCATGAACTACAAATTGGTGTAACCGACAGTGGTTCTGGATTGAGTCAAGAAGCCACGCAAAAGGCGGGAGAGCCTTTTTACACAACAAAACCCTCGGGAATGGGCTTGGGCTTGTCCGTTTCCAACAACATTCTGAGCCAATACGGTGGGCACCTTTTGCTCACGAACACAGGCGCCGGAACACGTGCAGTGGTGTGCCTGCCAAAAACTGTGGCTATTTGACGCCCCACCTCAAGAACGAGGCATGTGGCTGGCTTGCAAAAAGGCCGCCTTTCAGTCCAAAGGTCTGAGCAACTCGTTCAGGTCGGATTCTCCGAACAGCGGCTCTTTGCGCTGCACGGCGCCTTCGTACATGTCTTGTGCCAACTGAGCCTTGCGCTCTTGCAGGGCCAGCATGCGCTCTTCGATGGTGCCTTGCGCCACCAGTTTGACCACCCAGACGCTTTGTTTTTGGCCAATGCGGTGCGCGCGGTCGGTGGCCTGGTTTTCCACCGCAGGGTTCCACCACGGGTCGTAGTGGATGACGGTGTCGGCCTGCGGCAAGTTCAGGCCAACGCCACCGGCTTTCAGGCTGATCAGGAACAGCGGGACCTGGCCGCTGGTGAACTTGTCGATGATCGCATCGCGGTTTTTGCTTTGGCCGGTGAGCTTCACCCACGGGATGCCCAACGCAGGCAAGGCTTTTTCGATCAGGTCCAGCATTTCGGTGAACTGCGAGAACAGCAAGATCTTGCGACCTTCCGCGACCATCTCGGGCAGCATGTCGAGCAGCTGCTCCAGCTTGGCCGACTGCTGCACCTGACTGGCCGCATTCAGCTTGAGCAAACGTGGATCGCAGCAGACCTGACGCAGCTTGAGCAAGGCATCCAGAATGGTGATTTGCGAGCGGCCCAAGCCTTGAGTATGCAGGGCTTCGCGCACGGTTTTTTCCATGCCCAAGCGAATCGTCTCGTACAGATCTGCCTGCTGGCCTTGCAGGGGCACGGGCATCAGGGTTTCAATCTTGGGTGGCAGCTCGCTGGCCACCAGGTCCTTGGTCCGGCGCAGCATGAAAGGCGTCACGCGGGCGCGCAACTGGGCGAGTTTTTCAACGCTGCCCTGGCGCTCAATCGGGTTGCGAAAGAGCTCAGTGAAGCGCCGCTGACTGCCCAAAAATCCCGGCATCAAAAAGTGGAACTGGCTCCACAACTCGCCCAAATGGTTTTCAATCGGCGTGCCCGACAGGCACAAGCGGTGCACGGCCGGGATTTCGGAGACCACTTGAGCGGCATTGGTGTTGGCGTTCTTGATGTTTTGCGCTTCATCCAGTACCAGCAGATGCCAGGGCACTTCCAGCCACATCTCGCGGTCACGCGAGAGCAGCGAATAAGCCGTGATGACCACATCAAACGCACAGAGTTCCTCTGCGGTTTCATGGCGAGACAAGCCGTGGTGGATGTGGGTTTTCAACGCCGGGCAAAAGCGGGTCGCTTCGCGCTGCCAGTTGCCCAGCAAGCTCACCGGCGCAACGATCAAGGCCGGTTGGGTCAGGCGACCGGCTTGCTTTTCAGTCAGGATGTGGGCCAGCGTTTGCAGTGTTTTACCCAGCCCCATGTCGTCAGCCAGGATGCCTGCCAGGCGGTGTTCGCGCAAGAACTGCAACCAGTTGAGGCCTTGCTGCTGGTAAGGGCGCAAGGTGGCTTGCAAGCCCTCCGGTGTTGGAACAGGCGTCAAAGCCGAATGGCCGCGCATTTGCTGAACCAGGCTCAACAAGCGGCCGGCGCCTTGCCAGTGTGCACCCTCGCCCAGCGATGTGGCGGTGCGCAAAGCATCCATGCGCGACAGGCGCAATGCATCGCCATCCCAGTCATGGCCGCGCTCGCCATGCAACTCCATCAGCATGCTCAGCCAGGGCTTGATGCGGGCTGTGGGCAGGCGCACATAACCGGGCCCGTGCAAATCAGGCAGGTACAAATGGGCCGGCAGGCCCTGCATGTCGGCCAGATCGCCCGAACTTTTGACGCCTGCCAAGGCCGCCAAAATGGCGGGCACCCAAGGCAGGATGTTGACCCGCTGGCCATCAATGTCCATGCCCAGCGACAGGTTGAACCACGGCGATGTTTCATCGAAGCCATCTTCACCCGACAGATCGATGTGCACGTCATCGGCCAAACGCAGCCAGGTGTTCAGGCCGCTGTCGGCATGCACCTGCAGGCCGGCTTCACGCAGGGGCTCAAAGTCGCTTTCCAGCCATTCGAGCCAGAGTGCCGCACTTTGCGATCCGGTCAGGCTGAGTGTGGCGCCTTGCGTCACATCGAAACCCAAATCCTCCAGCGTCTCCACAATGCGCTGCTCGGCCACCAGGTCACGCTGCAGCATGCGGGCAGACGAGCCTTTGCCCACGGCCACACGCCTTTGGGCATGCGTCCAGTGGCCTTGTTGGCCGTCGTAATCAAAACTCAATTGCGCCTGAAAAATCCCGTGGTCCATGCGCTTTTGCAAAGGCACCGCCGAAATCCGCAGCACGCCCACAGGCTCCACGCCCCGGATTTCGGGCAGCTGTTCAATGACAGGCGGCAGTGGCATGGGGCCGAGTCGCTCAATCAATTGCTGCTGGAACTTGAGGGCCACACGCTCGGGCAAGACGGGCGACTGCGTCAGCAGCAGCAAGCGCTCGGCGCTCAGGCCCTGGGTGTCGAGGCGACCACATCGGCCACGCGCCACATCCACAAAAATCGGTGGCTCGTTCAGCCCATGAACCACCCCTTCTGAGCCGGCTTGCATGTGCAGCCTCCAGCCTGCAGGGCTGCCGTCTTGCTCGGGCACAGCCTGCCAGCTGCCGGTGATGGTCAGGGCCTCATCGGTCCATTGCAAAGGTGTCATGGCTTTGCCGTCTTCCCACATCAGGCGACCAGTTTCACTGCACTTTTGCAGCAACAGTTCAGCCGCCAAGCCTTGCAGCTTGACCGCGCTGTGAAAACCATACGAGCCAAAACTGTTGGTGGCTGGGCACGCTTTGAACAGGTCAAAAATACCGCGCTCGGTGGCCGCAGTGCCCTGCCAGATCGGATCGTGCGCGAAGGGTTCCGTGGTGACTTTTTTCGGCTTGCCCCAGAGGCCCTCACGCTTGAGGATGGCGCGTTTGATGGTCAGGTGAAACACGGGCCTTTGGCCCGCGGTGTCCACCGACATGCAGTACAAAAAATGTTCGGGCGTGCTGCTGGGCAAGCTGAAATGTTGCGACACATCTGCGGTTTCGAGTCGCCCAAGCCAGTCGCGCACCTGGTATTCCGACTGCTGCATGGCCCGCTCTTTGCGGGCTTGCAATTGCTGTTCTGTCAACTCACCCGAAGCATCTTCATCAAGCAGATCTTCGTGCAAGGATTGCCCTTGCATGGCCACATGAATGCCCAAAGCGGCGCCGTGTTTGCACATGCGGCCCACCGCACAAGTGCAGGTGGAACGCCAAGCCTGCAGGTTGCCGCCCTCGGACACACGCAAATGCGCGGTAACGGTGAATGGTGAGGCCTGCAACTCTGGCACCTGTGCCACCAGTTTCCAGCCGTCAGCCTCGGGCGTCAGCTGAGCTTGAATGACATCGTTTTGCAGATACAAGGCCGTGCCCTTGGCCCATGCATTGGAGTCAAAGTAAAAGGCCAGCTGAGACGGTGGAAACCACTGCTCAGACACTTCGGATTTCACACGCACAGATGGTCAGCCCACCCACTTGCGGGCGTTTTGCCACACGCGCAGCCAGGGGCTGGTGGCATTGATGTCGCCACTCGTCCAGCTCATCTGGACATTGCGGAACACGCGCTCGGGGTGCGGCATCATGGCTGTGAAGCGCCCGTCGGCGGTGGTGACGGCCGTGAGGCCGCCCGCGCTGCCGTTGGGGTTGAAGGGGTATTGCTCAGTCGCCTGGCCGTGGTTGTCCACAAAGCGCATGGCTGCGATGGCTTGCGCCGCGTTGCCCCGGTGCTTGAAGTTGGCAAAGCCCTCGCCGTGCGCCACGGCAATCGGCAAGCGGCTGCCCGCCATGCCTTGCAAAAACAGGCTGGGCGATTCCAGTACCTCGACCATCGACAGACGGGCTTCAAAGCGCTCGCTCTGATTGGTGGTGAAGCGTGGCCAGGCCTCAGCGCCGGGGATGATGTCGGCCAGTTCGGCAAACATCTGGCAGCCGTTGCACACACCCAGACCAAAGGTGTCAGCGCGGCTAAAGAAGCCTTTGAATTGCTCGGAGAGCAGCGGATTGAAGGTGATGCTGCGCGCCCAGCCGATGCCAGCGCCCAAGGTGTCGCCATAGCTGAAGCCGCCGCAAGCCACCAGGCCCTGGAAGTCGGCCAATTGGGCGCGACCAGACTGCAAATCAGTCATGTGCACGTCGTGCGACTCGAAGCCCGCTTTGTGGAAGGCGTAGGCCATTTCCACATGCGAGTTAACACCCTGCTCACGCAGGATGGCGACCTTGGGACGCGACAGGTTGAGGAACGGTGCGGCCACGTTCTCGGTCGGGTCAAAGCTCAACGCCACATGCATGCCGGGGTCGCTGGCCTGGCCTGCGGCGGCGTGTTCGGCGTCGGCGCAAGCGGGGTTGTCGCGCTGCTGGCAAATCTTCCAGCTCACGCTGTCCCAGACCTGGTGCAGGTCTTCGAGTTTGGCGGCAAACACCTCTTTGGTGTCGCGCCAGATGCTCAGTTCACCCACGCCTTTTTGGATGGAGGCGTTGTTCGGGCGGGTCTTGCCGATCACATGCGTGTGCCTGGACAAGCCGTGCTCGCGCAGGGTTTGCAGCACCGCATTGCGCTCGGACGTGCGCACTTGCAGCACCACGCCCAGCTCTTCGTTGAACAGGGCTTTGAGGGTGAGTTCTTCGCGGCGGGCGCTGACCTGGCCCGCCCAGTTCTTGGCGTCGCCATGGTCGGCGCGGCTGTCAGAAATGCCATCGCCTTCTGTGACCAGCATGTCCACATTGAGCGCCACGCCCACATGACCGGCAAAAGCCATCTCGGCCACAGCAGCCAGCAAGCCGCCGTCGCTTCGGTCGTGGTAGGCCAGGATCTGGCCGTTGGCGCGCAAGGCGTTGACGGCCTTGACCAGGCTGACCAAGGTTTGGGGGTCTTCCAAGTCAGGCACTTGGTCGCCAAACTGGTCCAGCACCTGGCCCAGCACGCTGCCGCCCATGCGGTTTTGGCCCTGACCCAGGTCGATGAGCAGCAAGCTGGTGTCGTCGGTCTGCGCATCCAGCTGCGGGGTCAGCGTGCCGCGCACGTCGGGCAAGCTGGCAAAGGCGGTGATGATCAAGCTCACTGGCGAGGTGACTTTATGGGTCTGACCATCAGCTTGCCACTGCGTGCGCATCGACAAGCTGTCTTTGCCAACCGGGATCGAGATGTCGAGCGCCGGGCACAGTTCCATGCCCACGGCTTTGACGGTTTCATACAAAGCGGCGTCTTCGCCCGGCTCGCCGCAAGCGGCCATCCAGTTGGCCGACATCTTCACGCGGGGTAGCTCGATGGGCGCGGCCAGCAAATTGGTGATGGCCTCGGCCACGGCCATGCGGCCCGAGGCAGCGGCGTTGAGCGAGGCCAGCGGCGTGCGCTCGCCCATGCTCATGGCTTCACCCGCAAAGCCGG
>JACCDQ011509001.1_pt1 | contig 16780 bp, 13 predicted proteins | sample 7446031 | NCBI WGS metagenome assembly JACCDQ01 (sample SAMN15323442, study PRJNA562643) | freshwater metagenome | isolation source: river surface water | place: USA:Blue River Watershed | collected 2017-08-17
CTGCGTTCAGCTCGAGGCGCGGGTTCGGATAGGCGCCGGCGCTGATCACGCCAGCGCTGGCAATATCGATCGTCCTGCGGGCGGCCTCGAGCGAAGGATTGTGCTGCAGTACGGTGTCGACCAGCGTGTCGATGCTGATCGTGACGGGCGGCGGACCGGCCGGCTGCGGCGGCAGTGCTGCAGTCGGCGCTGGTGCCGGCGCAGGTGCCGCCGTCGTGGCTGGCATCGCCGTGGTCGGCTCAGTCGCTGCAGTAGCGGAGGGTGCCGGATTTTGCGCCGGCTTGGTCGTGCCTGCTTTGGCCGGCGAGCCTGTCCGCGCGCTGTTCTTGGCCTTGCCTGCAGTCGCTTTCTGCGCATGCGCAACCGTCGCCAGCGGCATCAGGGCCGACAGCAACATGACAATCGTGAGCTGGCGCAGCGTGTGACGGTTTCGAGCGGTCCCTTGTCCCGGGCTTTCCTGTCGAATCCTTTGGAGGCGCATGCTTTTCCTTTTCTGAATTTTTGCCTGGAGAAAAACGAACTTCGCAGTGTAATGAGTGACCGTCAGCTTTTTGTCAGGATTATTCGGAAATTATGTCAGGAAAACAGAAGCTTTTCAGGAAGGCACCATGACGCGGTCTGGCAGCAGCAGGTCCGGGACGAGCGCATGGTGATAAAAATTTGAATGTCGCCGGATGCCGGTCGCTGTCACACCGACCAAAGCCTTCCCGGCGGCAGATGAATTGGCGCAGAATCGCGGATCGAAAAAAGACGCGGCACAAGGTCGCCGCCAGAACAGGAAACCCAATGAAGCCAGACAGCTTGACGTGCGGCGTAGTACTGCTCGCCGCAGGGCAAGGCACGCGCATGGGCGGTGTGCCCAAATGCCTGCTGACCGTCGACGGCACGACGCTGCTCGAACGCCACCTGACAGCGATGGCCGACGCCGGCATCGCCCGGGTGGTGGTCGTCACCGGTCATTACAACGATCGTATCGAGCCGCTGGCCGCTCGCTTCCCGGTGCAGCTGATGCGCAATCCCGACCCGGAAGCCGGTCAGCCTTCGTCGGTGAAGCTCGGCGTCGAGGCGCTGGGTGGCGACTTTGATCTGGTCATCGTCGCGCTGGCCGACCAGCCGCTGGTGGGCAGTGCCGAATTGCGCGAACTGATGCAGGCATTCGCGCAGCGGCCCGCAACTACGGAGGTGGTCTATCCGGAAGTGAATGGCGAGCGCGGCAATCCGGTCGCGTTTTCCGGCGCGCTGATCCGCTCAATGCTGGCGTCAGGCCGGCTCGGCCTGCGCAAGTTCATCGACGAGCATCCGCAGCGGGTCCACCGTTACCTGACGGCGAACGATCATTTCGTGGTCGATCTCGATACGCCGCAGGATATCGATGCGCTGCAGCGGCGCACCGGCTGGCAGCTGGAGTTGCCGGCCGCGTAAACCGCACTTCCTTCGAGTCATGCAAACAGGGGCCATCGGATCGCGACGGCCCCTGATTCCGTCGAACTCGATCAGCCCTGCCGGACGCGCTCGGCCAGATGCGCGAGCGCTTCCTGCACCTGATCGACCAGCACCAGGCACTGGTCGCCCGGTTTCAGCATCGCCAGCGCGCGGTCGATCGCAATGAACTCGCCGTGGATTTCCTCGATATGGCTGGCGCGGCTCGCGCCCTGCAGGCCCTGCTGCAGCAGTCGCAGCACTTCGCCGTCGGCGCGGCCGCGCTGGCAGGCGTCCTCGTACAGGATCACATTGTCGAACGCGTCGCCGAGCACCCGCGTCAGTTCGCGCAGGTCTTCATCGCGGCGGTCGCCGGCGCCGCTGACGACCACGGTGCGGCGCGTGCTTTCCCGAGACGGCAGCGCATCGAAGGCCGCCACCAGCGCGCGCATCGCGTGCGCGTTGTGCCCATAGTCGGCGACCACGGTGGCGTCGCGATAGTGCATGAGGTTGAAGCGTGCCGGTGCGCCGCTGGCGTCATTGTTGAAGCTTTGCAGGCCGTCGACGATCTCCTGCCAGGGCAGGTCCAGCGCCGAGCAGGCGCCGACCGCAGCCAGCGTATTCTCGACCTGAAAGCCGAGCAGCCCGCCCTGCGTCAGCGGCACGCCGGACAGCGGCGTGCGATGCACTTGCGCGCCCTCGGCGACGACGATGTCGCCGGCTTCCACGAACACTACGCGATGCCCGCGCGCGCGGTGCGTGACCAGCACCGGGTGCGACGGATTGCGCGCAAAGAAAATCACCTTGCCCGGGCAGTGCGCGGCCATCGCCGCCACCAGCGGGTCGGCGGCGTTCAGCACCGCATAGCCTTGCGTGGCGACGTTCTGCACGATCATCTGCTTGAGTCGGGCCACGTCGGCCGGCGTGTGAATGTGGTTCATGCCGAGGTGGTCGCCCTCGCCGATATTGGTCACCACCGCCACCGAGCACTTGTCGAAGCCCAGTCCCTCGCGCAGCATGCCGCCACGCGCGGTCTCCAGAACGGCGGCCTGCACATGCGGATGCGCGAGCACGTTGCGCGCGCTCTTCGGTCCGCTGCAGTCGCCGCTGTCGGTCTGCCTGCCGCCGACATAGACGCCGTCGGTATTGGTCATGCCCACGCACAGACCCTTGTGCGCGAGCACATGCGCGATCAGCCGCGTGGTGGTGGTCTTGCCGTTCACGCCGGTGACGGCCACCACCGGAATGCGCGCGTCCTCGCCGGGCTCGAACATCAGCTGCATCACGGCCTCGCCGATGTTGCGGCCCTTGCCGTACGAAGGGTTCAGGTGCATGCGCAGGCCGGGCGCGGCATTCACTTCGACCACGCCGCCGTTCTGCTCTTCCAGCGGGCGCATGATGCTCTCGCACACCACGTCGACGCCGCACACATGCAGTCCGACCATGGCCGCCGCATCAATGGCGCGCGCCGCCACTTCCGGATGCACGTCATCGGTGACGTCGGTGGCGCTGCCGCCGGTCGACAGGTTGGCGTTGTTGCGCAGGATGACGCGGCGACCCTGTTCGGGCACCGAGTCCGGCGTCAGTGACTGATCCGCCAGGCAGGCCATCGCGATCGCATCGAAGCGGATCTTGGTCAGCGGCGTCGCATGGCCATCTCCTCGGCGCGGGTCGGCATTCACGCTGTCGACCAGTGCGCGCACCGTGTGCGATCCGTCGCCGATGACTTGCGGCGGATCGCGTCGGGCCGCGGCCACCAGTCGGTTGCCGACGACCAGCAATCGGTAGTCGCTGCCGGGGAAAAATTTTTCGACCAGCACCGGGCCCTTGCCGCGCGAGGCCGCTTCCGCTGCGCCGAACGCCTTGTCCAGCTGTTCGCGCGTGACGATGTTCACCGTCACGCCCTTGCCCTGGCTGCCGTTCTGCGGCTTGCAGACCACCGGCAGGCCGATGCGCGTGGCGACTTGCCATGCCTCGTCGGCGCTGGTGACCGGCGCACCCATCGGCACCGGCACACCGGCCGCATGCAGCAGATGCTTGGAAAGATTCTTGTCCTGCGCGATGGTTTCCGCGACCGCGCTGGTGGAGTCCACTTCGGCGGCCTGGATGCGGCGCTGGCGGCAGCCCCAGCCGAGCTGCACCAGGCTGCCGCTGGTCAGGCGGCGGAACGGAATGCCGCGCGCAACTGCTGCGTTGACGATCGAGCCGGTGCTCGGGCCGAGCCGCAGGTCTTCATCGAGTTCGCGCAGTTCGGCCAGTATCGCGGCCACGTCCGGCGCGGGTACATCGGCCGGCAGCACGCCGTTGTGCTGGTCGAACGCATACTGCGCCAGCTGCAGTGCATGGGTGAGCGCGCGCCGGCCGACGTCTTCTTCGCTGTACTCGACGACCACCTGATACAGGTTCGGCACGGGCGTGGCATTGGTCTGCGAGAAGGACAGCAGGCATCCTGCCTTGACCTGCAGTGCCAGCATCACGGCCTCCAGCACATGCGCCAGCGTCAGCGGTCCCTGGAAGGCCGGGCCGCGCAGTTCGCCCACGCCGGGGCACAGCGCGCGCAGCCTTTCCTCGAAACCCGGCAGGCGGTCGATTTCGCATTCGGCGGGCGTGCACAGCACTTCCATCTCGATGGCGGTGTAGCGGCTCCACAGGTTGGGCCCGCGCAGGGCCCGGGTTTGTTTCAGTTCCATGTTGTCTCGTCGTCGGGTAGCGGGCGTCAGGCGATCACGATGGTGCGCGCCTGCGCGGTGCCATAGGTATCCAGGCCGGTGCGAATCAGCTGTGTGTCCAGTCCGAGCGCCCAGGCGGCGCCGACCGAGGCCAGCAGCACGTCGACCGGCAGCGCCGCGGCCGCGTCGCTCAGGTCGCGTTGCAGGTGCAGGCGGTCGATCTCCTTGCCGTCGTGCGCGCGCACCAGCTGGCCGTCGTCGATGTACAGCGCGCGGCCGCCGGCTTCGCGGTGCGCCAGCAGCGCCGGGTGGCGACCGTCGGCCGCATACAGCAGCACATCGCCGTCACACAGTCGCGCCATGTCGAGGACGGTGTCGTCGGTCGCGTTCAGCACCGCCGCGCCGGTCTCGACCACCACGTCGACCTGCGTGCGCAAGATCTTGAAGCGATGCTCGGGCTCGGTCATCAGCTGCTCGTCCAGACCCGGTACCGACTTGCTGTCGGTGACGACGCCGACCCAGCAGCGGTCGTAGGCGAGGCCCTCGGTCAGCAGCGACATCGGACCGTTCTCGAACACGGCCGCTTCGACATTGCGGTTGATCAGCAGGCGCTGGCCCGGTTCCCAATGCGCGCAGTCACCGGCCTCGAGCTGGCGGGTGCCGACGAACAGGCCGTCGGCACAGGCGACGCCGACACGCACGCCCGACAACTGCATCAGCCAGGCGACCAGTCGCGTTATTTGAGTCGTGCCCTCGCTGCCGGCCACGCCGACGATGGGAATGCGGCCGCGCTGGCCTGCGGGGAACAGGTGGCTGACGATCGCATCACCGACCGGCTGCGCCTGGCCCTCGGCCGGTTTCAGGTGCATCAGCAGGCTGGGGCCGGCGTTCACTTCCACCACCGCGCCGCCGCGCACGGCCAGCGGCTGCGAGATGTCCTTGCACACCAGGTCGATGCCGGCGATGTCGAGTCCGACCACGCGCGCGGCCAGCGTGCACAGGTGCGCCACTTCCGGATGAATCTTGTCGGTGCACTCGATCGCATGATTGCCATTGGCGACGATCAGCACGCGGCGGCCGGACTCGGGTACCGAATCCGGCGTCAGCTGCTGCCGCTGCAGGTTGGCGAGGATCACGCTATTGGTGCGCGGCTGCAGGGTTTCGAGCGGATGAATGTCGGCGTTGCCACGGCGCGGATCGCAATTCAGCTGCGCGTCGACCAGCTGCACGATGTCCGAGCGGCCGTCGCCAGTGACCCAGGCGCTTTCGCCGCGCGCCACCGCCACCACCTTGCCGTCGACCACCAGCACGCGATGCTCGTCGCCTTCGATGAATTCTTCGACGATCACGTCCGGGTCCTCGGCGCGCGCGACCGGATAGGCCGCCCGCACTTCGTCCAGCGAGCGCAGGTTCAGCATCACGCCGCGCCCGCGGTTGCCGTCGCGCGGCTTGACCACGACCGGCAAACCGATGTCTTTGGCTGCGGCCACCGCCTCGTCGGCGCTGTGCACCACCTCGCCGTAAGGCACTGGCACGCCGCACGAGCGCAGCAGCGACTTGGTCAGGTCCTTGTTGCCGGCGATGCCTTCGGCGATCGCGCTGGTGAGATCAGTCTCGGCGGTCCAGATGCGGTTTTGCAGCGCGCCATAGCCGAGCTGCACCAGGTTGCCCTGATTCAGGCGGATATGCGGGATCTTGCGCTTGTTCGCGCTGGCGACGATATGCGCAGTCGACGGGCCAAGGTAATACTCGTCGATCGCCTTGCGGATCTTCGCCAGCTCGGGCTCGACCTCGAACGGCTGCCGGTTGATCACGGCATGCAGCAGCGCCAGGCCGGCGGCCAGCGCGGTGCGGCCCACCGTCTCGTCAGGCACGCGGAACACCATCCGGTAGGTGCCGGAGCGGGTGGTCTCGCGGGTCTGGCCGAAGCCGGCCTCGAGGCCGGACATTTCGAGCAGCTCGATGATCACGTGCTCCAGCACATGGCCCATCCAGGTGCCGTCGCGCAGACGCTGCTCGAAGCCATACGGCACCCCGGGGCTGCAGTGATGCGCGGCGACCTGCGGCAGCACCGCCAGCAGGCGGTCGACGAAGCCGGGCTGCAGGTTGCTCGGCCATGCTTCCAGCACGCCGAGATCCAGCCACGCCTCGATCACGGGCGTATAGGTCCACATATTGGGACCGCGCAGATAGGTCACGCGCGGCACGCTGATTTCCAGCGGGCCGGGCGGCATGGTCCGGGAGTCAGGGGAGTTCATTCGGTCGATTGAGTGACAAAGAGGTAAGATAACGTCCGGGTTGGACGGGATCGCCGGTTTCGGCGACAATCCGCGCTCCCTGTCCAGCGACGGGTGGCGCGGGCCATCCGGACATTCGATTAGCTAGCAAGACTTCTTTCCTGATTCATGCCGTCCAGCGCCACCAACACAGAAGAAGCACCAGGCACAGAAGCACACCCACGCGGACCCGCGGCGCTGCCGCTCAAGCCCGGCGAACACCTGCTGGCGACGCTCGAGCCCGACCTGAACGGCGCGCTGCAATTTGCGCGCAGCCGGGTATTGCTGACGACGGAACGAATAATAAGCGATTCGGATGACGGCCGGTGGAGCAGCTGGCCGCTCGATCCGGGCCTGAGCCTGCATCATGGCGACCATGGCGGCGTGGCCGTGCTGGCGCTGCATGATCGCGACCGCTTGCTGGCGCGCTGGCGCTTCACGCTGGAGCAGGAAGTCGGTGCCATCCGCTTCATCCAGAACTTCGACAAGGTGCAGGCGGCGCGTGCCGGCCAGGTGCTGCCGGCTGACGAAGCCGGCCCGCGCTGCCCAAGCTGCCAGGCCGCGCTGCCGGAAGAGAGCGAAGAATGCCCGGTCTGTCATCGCGAACTGCTTGAGCCGGTGTCGACCTGGGTGCTGTTCCGGCTGTGGCGCTTTGCCAAGCCGTACAAGATGCAGCTGCTGCTCGGCTTCGTGCTGACGCTGCTGTCGACCTCGGCGCTGATGGTGCCGCCCTACCTGTCGATGCCGCTGATGGACGAGATCCTGATCCCGACGCAGAAGGGCACGCAGATCGACATGCACGACGTGAAGATCTACCTGTCCGGCCTGCTGGCGGCGGCGCTGGCCGCGTGGGGCCTGGGCTGGTGGCGCACTTACTTGCTGGCGCTGGTATCGGAGCGCATCGGCGCGCACCTGCGCACGGCCACCTTCGACCACCTGATGACGCTCAGCCTCGATTATTTCGGCGCCAAGCGTACCGGCGACCTGATCGCCCGCATCGGCAATGAATCCGACCGCATCTGCGTGTTCCTGTCGCTGCACGCGCTGGACTTCGCCACCGACGTGCTGCTGCTGCTCATGACCGCCGTCGTGCTGTTCACCATCAATCCCTGGCTGACCGTCGTCACGCTGCTGCCGCTGCCGCTGATTGTCTGGCTGATCCACAGCGTGCGCGACCGCCTGCGCTATGGCTTCGAGAAAATCGACCGCATCTGGGGCGACGTCACCAACGTGCTGGCCGACACCATCCCCGGCATTCGCGTCGTCAAGGCCTTCGCGCAGGAGAAGCGCGAGTCCGACCGTTTCCGCGATGCGAACATGCACAACCTCGCGGTCAACGACAAGCTGAACCGCACCTGGGGCCTGTTCGCGCCGACCGTCACCATGCTGACCGAAGTCGGCCTGCTGATCGTCTGGGCCTTCGGCATCTGGCTGGTGATCCATCACGGCGTGACCGTGGGCGTGCTGGTCGCCTTCATTGCCTACATCGGCCGCTTTTACGGTCGCCTCGATTCGATGAGCCGCATCGTGTCGCACACGCAGAAGGCCGCGGCCGGTGCGAAGCGCATCTTCGACATCCTCGACCACAGCTCCAGCGTGCCCGAGCCGAACAACCCGGTGCCGATGGCACCGGTGCCCGGCACCATCGCGATCCGCGACGTCGGCTTCCGCCATGGCAGCCGGCGCATCCTGAAGGGCATCAGCTTTGACATCCGCCCGGGCGAAATGATCGGCCTGGTCGGCCACAGCGGTTCCGGAAAGAGCACGCTGATCAACCTGATCTGCCGCTTCTACGATGTCTCCGACGGCGCGATCCTGGTCGACGGCACCGACATTCGCCGCTACGCCGTCGCGGACTATCGCAAGCACATCGGGCTGGTGCTGCAGGAGCCTTTCCTGTTCCATGGCACGATTGCCGAGAACATCGCCTACGGCAAGCCCGGAGCGACCCGCGCTGAAATCATTGCCGCGGCGCGCGCCGCGCATGCGCACGAATTCATCTTGCGGCTGCGCCATGGCTACGACTCCATCGTCGGCGAGCGCGGTCAGGGTTTGTCCGGTGGCGAGCGCCAGCGCATCTCGATCGCACGCGCCTTGCTGATCAATCCGCACATCCTGATGCTGGACGAGGCGACCTCGTCGGTCGATACCGAAACTGAAAAGGAAATCCAGAAGGCGCTCGACAACCTGGTGCAGGGCCGCACCACCATCGCGATTGCCCACCGCCTGTCGACGCTGCGCCGCGCGGACCGTCTGGTCGTGCTGGAGCGCGGCGAGGTCGTCGAGATCGGTTCGCACGACGAGCTGATGGCGAAACAGGGCGCCTACTGGCGGCTGTATGAGGCGCAGGCGCGCAATGTCGACACCGAGGACCGTGCGCCGGCGGCCCTGCATATTCCACTGACCAAGGCAGGCAACGCATGATGGGGGAAAACAGCGGCAAGGCCTGGATGCCGGTCGCGCACCGACTGGAGCGCGACGGCTTCGGCCGTCTGGTGTTCATCGACGAGTCCGGCACCGGGCATGTCGGCGTGGTGCCGGTGCAGGCCTTCCCGGTCGATGCGCCGGGCGAGAATGTGTCGCTGGTCGGTGCCGATGGTCATGAGCTGGCCTTCATCGCGCAGCTGTCCGGCCTCGATGCGGACACGCGAGCGCTGGTGCAGGAAGAGATCGCGCAGCGCGATTTCCTCCCCGTGATCGACCGGCTGGTGGGCGTGAGCACGTTCGCGACGCCGAGCAGCTGGCAAGTGCAGACCGATCGCGGCCCGACCACCTTCGTGCTGAAGGGCGAAGAAGACATCCGCCGCCTGCGCAACGGCGGCCTGCTGATCACCGACAGCCACGGCCTGACTTATCGGGTGATCGACATGCGCCAGCTCGACCGCCACTCGCGCAAGCTGCTCGACCGTTTCCTCTGACGGTCGCGGTCCGGCTTCGCTTCAGTTGCCGGATGGTTCGACAGCGATGGCGTTCTCCGCCTTCATGAAAATCGGCCGACCGTCAGGCGTGTTCAGCGGAATGAGGATCTCATTGCCTTGGGCATCTTTCAGTCGCGCGCACAGCGTATTCGACGAGCGCAGCGCGCCGTTCAGCTCGACCTCGAGGTCGGCGATCACGAGTTCCACACCGGACAGGACTTGCTTCACTTTCATGCGAATTTCCTTTGCGATCAGGCGATATCGTTCCTGCCATTTTAGCGGTCGTCCTCTCACATGCGCTGCGACCGGCTCAGCGGCAAACCGGGTCGTTGTCGCATGATGTTCGTGCCGGCCCTGATGCGCCGCTGGCCGCTGCCCGCGCTGGCTGTCTGGAGCGGATGCTGGCTGTTGCAGGCACTGGCGCTGTGGCTGGGCATGGCTGGCTGGCTGGCGGGCGCCCTGGCCACCGTCGCGGGCATGCTGGCCAGCCTGCGCGCCGATACGCGCTGGCGCCGCATCGCCGTCGCCGCCGGCTTTCCGCTGTCGCTGTTCCTGTCAGGTTCGCTGACGCTGCCGGCCTGGGCCTGGCTGCTGCCGCTGTTGCTGATCGCCTTGCTGTATCCGCTGCGTGCGTGGAATGACGCGCCGCTGTTTCCCACGCCCGCCGCTGCGCTGCAATCGCTGGCTCAATACGTGCCGCTGGCCGATGGCGCGCGCTTGCTCGATGCCGGCTGCGGACTCGGTCACGGCCTGCGTGCGCTGCGCGCGGTTTATCCGCGCGCTGACCTGTCCGGCATCGAATGGAGCCCGCTGCTGGCCTGGTCGGCCCAGCTGGCGTGCCCGTGGGCACGGATACGTCGCGGCGACATGTGGCAGGCCGACTGGTCAGGCTTCGATCTGGTGTACCTGTTCCAGCGGCCGGAGAGCATGGCGCGTGCGGCCGCGAAGGCCAGCAGCGAATTGCGCGACGGCGCGTGGCTGGCCAGCCTCGAATTCGCCGCGCAGGAATGGCGGCCGGATGCCGTCTTGCAGGAGGTGGATGGCAAGCCGCTCTGGCTGTATCGCGCGCCGTTCACGCCGGCGCACAGCGGTCATTCGGCAGGCTTGTTATGATTTCGCAACCAGTTCATCCACAAGCACGGAGCGCATCATGAAAAAATTCCTGGCCTTGCCGGCCATCCTGCTGGCCTTTGCCTCGTCCGCCTACGCCCAGTCGGTCGACTTCGTCGAGCCGAAAGACGGTGCCACGGTGCCTGCGACCTTCAAGGTGAAATTCGCCGTCGATGGCATGAAGGTGGCGCCGGCCGGCGACATGAACGAGGGCACCGGCCATCATCACTTGTTGATCGATACCGCCGACATCGCGCAGGGCGAGGCGATTCCGATGAACGAGAACCATCGGCACTTTGGCAAGGGCCAGACCGAAACCGAGATTACGCTGCCGCCGGGGCGTCATCGTCTGACGATGCAGTTCGCCGACGGTGCGCATCGCTCGTATGGCGAGAAGATGCGAAAGACGATCGAGGTCGAAGTTCGCTGAGTCTTCAGCTCTGATCCGTTGGTACGGTGGCGCGGCCGCTGCGCGCGGCGAGGAACCTATGGGCATTATCTGTTCTGAAGGTTGACCGTTGTGTGGCCTTGCGTGTGCTGCACGGGGAAGTTTTCCGACTTGTCCTGGAGCTCCGTAAATGAGAGGCACATCCTCTGCCACCGTTCGTTCCGTTGCTACCCGCCGATCCACCGCTACCAGTGCTTCGAAGTCGAGTTCGAGCGCACCGCGGATTCGATCCCGCCAGCCAGCATTCAATCGATGATCCGAACTGCCGGATGATGTCGTCGTACAAATCCTGTCCTGGCTGATGCTGAAAGGCGGCTCGGCGAAGGCGGCCGCATCACTTATCGCGGTGTCGAAACGATTCCTGCAAGCCCGTCCCGCCGTTCTGGCGAGCTTAAGCTATCAGGACGCTCTTGCTGCTGCGAGAGTGCATCGGCAAATGGTGACCACGACTTGTGATTACCTGCAAAGCTTTGGCTCCTACCCCAGGGCGATGCGCCCGGCCAACGCCGCGGACATCGATTCATGGTTGAGCAATTTAATCAACTCGCGTCACTTCAGGCGAACGCCGCTCTGTGTCAGAAGTGTTCTGAACGCCGGATTGGGCAGTGAACTGCTGAATAAATTGCGCCTTTTCCAAGGGGCCTCGTTGTCCTTGTTGGCAGCGCCAGGAGAGCGGACCGATGAACTGATCGCGGAGATTGTCCGGACGTTGCCGCCGGAGGTATGCCTGAACCTGGAATTCATCGATCCGCCTTACACCGTCGGACCGGCCAACTTTGAAGAAAAAATCACCGAAATCGCTGAACGCATCTCGCACATCCCGCAGGTCGGTCGGCCGACCTCATTCAAACTCGATCAGCTCGAAGATTTGTGCGAGAGTCCCGAGGCAATATCAGTATTGCTGGATGTTGTTTGCGGCAAGGAGATGGTCAGCTTTTTTCATTTCGGGCGTGTGCGCGATGCCGACGCCATGCTGCTTGCCTTGTGCGATCGCGCCCGGCAGTTTCGCCACCTGAAACTGGTTGCCTTCGAGTGCTGCAACATGCCGACGCGAGCCAGGATTGAAGCGCTGGCCGAGGCCTTGAAGCAGCGGCACGGAGTAGATCAGTCGCGGCTTACCGTCGTAATTGGCGACACACCAGATTTTGACCTCAGTGATATTACAGCCTTCAAACAAATATCCGACACACTCACGTCCGACGAGCTTTTCCGCATGGAGTCTGCGGGGCTGTATTTCGGTGCCATCAGTAGCTTGTCGATTTGGGCAGCGTTCTGCGAGCGCGTCCTCGGCTCGATCGGCAAGGGACCGATTGATGTCTTGCTTCCACGCCCGAGGCCGGTGCCGAGAGTGCCTTCGTCGGGCAGCGACGTGAAAATCGGGCCCAGCGAAGATGAAGTGTCGTTGAATTTGCCGAGTGACGACGGCGAGGTGCGGCTAGATTTATCCCGGGCGGTGCCACAAGGCGCTGACGCGCAGCGCGTGCAAGCACCATCGGAACCGCAGCTGCAAACCCGGCGCCTCGGAGAAAAAAACTGAGGCTCCTCTGCGCGGCTGCAGGTCGGATCCGCAATCTGCTTTGCCTCCGGGGCTTTGCAGCGCATGGGTGATTTGTTGCAGCCAAGTTTTACGCCGGCGCTTCTTCGTCGTGCGAGCGCGCAGTAGCGGCTCAGCGCCATTCGTCCGCCTTGAATAGCCTGTCGCGTCAGGCCGCTGGCGGCGGTGCGGCGGGTAAATTGGTCTGTACTACGGCATTGGCGACCTCGCCCCGGAAACCCAGATGAACTCAAGGAAACTGCGGGTTCCTGAGTTATTTGTCCGGTCGGCACTTTCTCAATCGCCTCAGGACTGTCAATTTTTTCTGGAGTCCCGCAGATGAAAGCTCAACCCGTTACCGCTGACCGTACCGCTACCGTCGACGCGCCACCCTCTTCGTCAAGCGCCTCGTCCGCGAATGTGAAAGCGTCCACAATTAGCCTCCATCCGCTTGAATTTCATCATTTCACCGAATTGCCTGACGATGTGCTGTCGGAAGTGATGTACTGGCTGATGCAAAGCACCGGCTCTGTCGACGGCATCGGTCCACTCGCTGCATCTTCGAAGCGGTTCCTTCAGGCAGCGCAGGGTTTTCTGTCAAGCGCCAGCTATCTGAATGCACAAGCGGAGAACTTGCATCGATTCACGACGAAGGTGACGCGTGAATTTTTAAAAATCGCTGGATTCGGCTTGGAATTGATTGAGCCGGAAGACACCGATGAATTGAATGAACACCTGCGGTCTGTTAACGAAAATAAGAAACAAAAGATCTGTTACGAAGAAGAACTGGTCATCACCCACGAACTGGCAACTGCGCCGGACTTCGAGAAAATGGATGAGTTCCGCCGTTACAAGGCACCCTTATTATTGCTTGGAAGATGTGCGAGCGATAAGGTCGATGAAATGATCGTGAAAATTGCGTTCAATTTGCCGCCGGCGGTGTTCTTGCATGTCGGATCATACTTCGCAGACCAGCAGGAGCTTGAAAAGTATGGATTTTCCGGTTTGGTCAAGCGTGTGGTGGAGAGCGGTCGTGCGACCGGATTTTCCTTTGAGGGAAACCAATTGTCCAAACCTCCTGCTGAAATCGAGGCGGTGCTGGACCTGGCCTGCGGCAAGGGTGTCATCAGTTTTCTTGATTTCGAGGCATTGGAGGATCCAAGTCCGATGTTGCACGCATTGTGCGAGCGTGCTGATCGCTTCCGTCATCTGAAACTGGTGAAATGCAGTAACGTTCGCAGCCTTGATCAGGAAAAAATTGAAGCGCTGGCAGCTGCACTGCAGAAGAGGGCGGCTGCAGGCCTGTCCCGTCTGAACGTGGTGATCGGTTGTGCCGAAGTCGATCGCTACGAAGGCATCCTGCCGTCAATGCTCACCAAGAAAGACATACGTCGATTAGACGCCCTCGGCTTGTATCTCGTCGGAGTTGAAATCAACGGATCGGAGCGTATCAAAATCATGAGGAAGGTCGGTAGCGGACACATTGATGGGGTTCTGCCCCGGCCGCCACGGTGGGCGAATGTGGCGACGCTGGGCAGCAGCATAGTTTTCCATCCTGTCGATGATGAAAAATCCTCGAATCCTCAGTTGGTGGAGAGGAATTCGAGCAAAAACAGCTGAGGCTCCGCAGGCCGGATCCGCAATTTTCTGCGGCTCCGACGCTGCGCAGTGGGACGCCTTGTGATCAGTAAGTCTTGATAAAGTAGATCGCAGTCAGCACCGCGCCCACCAAAATCACCAGACGTTTGAGCCACATCGCCGGCAGTCGCCGTGCGAGCGCCGCGCCAACATAGCCGCCGATGGCTGCTGTCACCAGTGCCACCAGCGTATGCGGCCAGCTGATCGCACCGGCCACGATGAAGGTCAGTGCCGCCACCGTGTAATTCATCGCAGACGTCAGATTCTTCAGCGCATTGATTTCCTGGATGTCTTCGAAGCCCTGGATCGACAGCGCCGCCAGCGTCAGGATGCCCATGCCGGCGCCGAAGAAGCCGCCGTAAATGGCCACCGCCGTCTGAAAGATCGCGCCGCCCGTGCTGCCGGGCTTGTCCGACGGCGGCAGCTTCATGTGTCCCTTGACCCAGCGAATCAGCTTGCTGACCTGCGCACTGAATGCAAACAGCGTGGTCGCCACCAGCAGCAGCCAGGGAATCAGCCGCGAGAAGGTCTCGTTCGAGATCGCCAGCAGCAGCAGGCCGCCGAGCAGACCGCCGACCATCGAGATCACCGCCAGCAGCGCGGCCCAGCGTCCATGCCGCATCGCTTCGCGGCGGTAGGCCCAGGCGCTCGAGATGCTGGCCGGCCACAGCGCGACCGTATTGCTGGCATTCGCCATGATCGGCGGGACGCCGGCTGCGAGCATCGCAGGGAAAGAGAAGAAGGTACCGCCACCGGCCATCGCATTCATGCCGCCGGCCACGAAGGCACCTGCGCCGACCAGCAGCGCGTCTGTCATTTGCATCGGGAATTCGCTCTTGTGTGATTGCGGGGTGCGCGAATTTTACACAAGTCAGTGGAGGGGATTGGAGGGGAATGCCGTGCTGACAGTCGGCTGCGGGGAGGCCGGCGCAGGCCCTTGATCGCGCCTGCCGGGCTGACACGCCATCCTGGCAGGCGCCGGGACAACGCGTCCACGCCCTGCCGCTGCAAGGCGACAGGGCGTCAGGCCACCACGTTTAACGTCCGCGGTCCTTCGCCGACTGTCCTGCGATTCCCCAGTTGCTGCTTGGGATCTCGGAGATCAGTACGCGAATGGTTTCCTTCGGTGCGCCGACGGCCTCATGCAACGCCTGCGTGACTTTTTCGATCACGGCGCGCTTCTGGTCCTCGGTGCGACCCTCGATCATGTGAATCTGTGCGAACGGCATTCCGTTCTCCTTTCAAAAATAAGTGCGTGCCGCCGAATCAGGCCGCTTTGGCAGCGCGTTCCTTGCGCTCGCGGGCCATCGTCAGTGCGGCGTCCTCGATCATGTCTTCCTGGCCGCCGACCATCTTGCGACGGCCGAGTTCCAGCAGGATCTCGCGCGCCGGAATGCCGTACTTCGCTTCGGCACGCTTGGCGAACAGCAGGAAGGAGCCATACACGCCGGCATAGCCGAGCGTCAGCGAATCGCGGTCGATGCGGATCGGGAAGTCCATGATCGGCACCACCAGCTCGTCGGCCACGTCCTGGATCTTCCAGACATCGACGCCGGTCGCAATGCCCATCCGGTCGCACACGGCCACCAGCACTTCCAGCGGCGTGTTGCCGGCGCCGGCGCCGAGGCCGGCAGCGGCGGCGTCGATGCGGTTCGCACCGGCTTCGACCGCGGCGATCGAGTTGGCCACGCCCATGGCGAGGTTATGGTGTCCGTGGAAGCCCAGCTCGGTCTCCGGCTTCAGCGCCTGGCGCACTGCGTCGATGCGCACGCGCACATCGTCCGGCAGCATGTAGCCGGCCGAGTCGGTCACGTAGATGCAGTTCGCGCCATAGCCTTCCATCAGCTTGGCCTGCTTGACCAGGCCTTCCGGCGTGTTCATGTGCGCCATCATCAGGAAGCCGACGGTGTCCATCTCCATCTTGCGCGCCATCGTGATGTGCTGCTCCGACACGTCGCCTTCGGTGCAGTGGGTGGCGACGCGGATCGTGTGCACGCCCAGTTCACGCGCCATCTTCAGGTGGTCGACCGTGCCGATGCCCGGGATCAGCAGCGCCGACACCTTCGCCTGTTTCATCAGCGGCACCACCGCGCCGAGGTATTCCTCGTCGGTGTGCGCCGGGAAGCCGTAGTTGACCGACGAGCCGCCGAGGCCGTCGCCGTGGGTCACTTCGATCAGCGGCACGCCCGCATTGTCGAGACCCTGCGCGATCGTCTTCATCTGCTCGATCGTCATCAGGTGGCGCTTCGGGTGCATGCCGTCGCGCAGCGTCATGTCATGCAGCGTGATCTTCTTGCCTTTGAGGTCCATGGTGTTCTCCTTTGCGTTCAGGCAGCGACGGTCGGTTCGAGCGTCAGGCGGCCGGCGATCATTTCTTCGGCAAACATCTCGGCAGTGCGCGCGCCGGCGGCGGTCATGATGTCGAGGTTGCCCGCATACTTCGGCAGGTAGTCGCCGAGGCCTTCGACTTCGAGATAGACCGATACACGGTTACCGTCGAAGACCGGGCCATTCACCAGTCGGTAACCCGGCACGTACTTCTGCACTTCCTTGATCATCTCGTGGATCGACGCGGTGATCTTCGCCTGGTCCGGCGTGTCTTCCGTCAGGCAGTGCACGGTGTCGCGCATGATCAGCGGCGGCTCGGCCGGGTTGATGATGATGATCGCCTTGCCCTTTTTCGCGCCGCCGACCTTCTCGATCGCGCCGGCGGTGGTGCGGGTGAATTCATCGATGTTCTTGCGCGTGCCCGGGCCGGCGCTGCGCGA
>JACCDQ010068032.1_pt1 | contig 16779 bp, 14 predicted proteins | sample 7446031 | NCBI WGS metagenome assembly JACCDQ01 (sample SAMN15323442, study PRJNA562643) | freshwater metagenome | isolation source: river surface water | place: USA:Blue River Watershed | collected 2017-08-17
ATTTGTCACCCTGGGCCATCGGTTGCGAATAGGCGACCGCATGGACATCGCGCATGGCGCGCGCACCGCAATCGACTTCCGTCGTTACCCGCTGAGAGGCCGGATGGCTGGCATCGACCGCTGCCTACAGTGGTAAGTTTTGAACACCATACCTTGATATCTCCAGCGAGTAGATCTTGAAACTAGAGCTTTTCATAGCCAAAACCGAAGCGCTTCATGCAAGCGGCCTCAATTGGGTGGGGGAGCCCACGGAGCTGGTCAATTGAAATGTACGAAGCGTCCATTCTTTTATCGGCAGCTTTTTGCAGTTGGAGCTCGTACTCGCATTGAGCTTTCGCCTGTTCTAAAGAAGTTTGACTATCAAAGATTCTCACGTATTGGTATGAAGGAGGGCCACCTACTGCGGCACAACCGCTGATAATCGAAGCGATGAAAACTGAATAAGTCAAGCGCATAAATACCTTTTTTTAGTAATCAAGAACATTTCTTTTTAAAATATCATTAACATGATGCTTAATAGGTGCGAATCGACGATATCCAATACAAAACAGTAAGAATCTCGACCACAGCAGATTATCCTACCAATGAGCACATGCGATTTTTGCAATGAACACCCCATAAGGTGAGAGCTATCTAAGCTCCCGTCTAGGGTTTGAACGTCGAAACCCCCTCAATTCAAAACGATATTGAATTCGGATCGATGATTCGTCAAGCCGGCTTAAAAATTGAGCAGACCAACCCCCTCTGTAACGCATCAGATCGAGCTGTATCGAATTTGAGCGCATGGACTACCATACCCCTTGGCAGAAAAACTTATCTGCTATTTCAATTCAATTTGAAAATGAATTGAAAGAGGTCAATCGACCTTAGCAAGGAACGGACATGAAACATCAGCAGCCAATCTGATCGGATTTGAAGCTGACCCATCGTACAAGAACAGCTCGGCATCAAGCGTAGGCAGGTGAAGCGTAAGATCCATCAACCGATAGCAAACAGCTTCCGTAGGTGGGCAGGCGTTGGGAGTGAAAGGCAGACGTTTGGCGTTCTCGACATCGGTCTTCTTGCAAGGAATTCCCACGGCCGTTAGCAATTCAGCGAATCCTTCATCACTCAACCCCATCATCTTGGGCTGCAGACCAGCCATCCCTTGCTTGTAAGCAGAACACAGCTTCTGACGAAGACGGGCGATATCTCCATCCTTCTTTCTCATGTATTTGCCGGTGTCGGTGTCGACAAACGAACGGGTTTCAACGAATGCTGAGAAATCATAAAAATCATCCAGCGTCTTTAGGCATTTCGGATCTCCCTTCGTGTATTCCTGCCAGTACTCCTTGATCGTGCGGAATTGCTCAACGGACTGCCACGGCTTAGTGCTGAATGCCAGATGGTCGTAACGATTCGAATGGATGGCCGCAACCGGACAGCGTTTCAAATCGAATTCCATATTCAATCGTTTATCGAACACCTTCTCGACGAAATCAGCGTCGTAATCAACCATCTCGCGAATCCCGGTCTTCGCCTCAATCCGAATCACGGTATCAGGCTGGCGATTGAAAAACATCCGAAGGATTTCATCGTTCTGATCAGCTTTCTCCTCGAACTCAGGGGGAATAAAGATGCCACCTTTTGCAAGAACGATATGGGAGTTGGAATTTTCTTTGAATTCACCCGGGATGAGCGTCGCTTGACCCCGTGTTCGCCACCCTAAGGGACAGCGAATAGCATGCTTGGTCTCAAGAACAGCGGATTCGCCGGTCAACAGGTAGCGCTGTTCTGCGAAGATCACTCCAAGCATTCCCGATTGGCAAATTTTGGATTCCTCATCCGTCATATTGGTCAGGAATCCATCCGTCGTGCAGCTGAACACCATCTTATCGCTCGGGATAGCGTTCATGATTTCAGCAAGCAGTGCTCGGGTGAACGACGTGATGAACGCAGCGAAGAAGGCATTCGTGATCTTGCTTGGAGGAAGGAGCTTCGTGTCTCTATCCCGAAGGTCGTATACCCGCTTCTCCTTTAAGCCTTGAGCGGTCTTGCCATAGGTCGAATTGCTGATTTCCTTCCAGAACAAGCCTTGAAGGGTGTTTTTACCGGCCTGATTCCGCTTGTCAAGGCAATCCTTAATGAACGTGCCGAAGATTTTCACGGACGGGTCGGTAGGGACGATCACACCATGAAGAATCGTGAGTTTTGCGCCCAGCGATTTAGCGACAACCAACTCTGGAGCTGAACAATAGCTTTCACCCTGCAGAGGAAATATCAAACCATTTTCAGTTCGAACGGGGAGGCTGGGGTATCGGGTATCGACGGGGAATTCAAACTTAACTTCGACAAATCCGAGCGTCGTGGCCGTGTAAGCATCGACATCCTTGCAATCATGAATTCCATGCCAATCAGGCAAACCAATCAGGGACATCGCCGTAGGATAGGCACTGGACAAATCAAAATCTGACCACTGATCTTCAAAACCCGGGCCAAACCAGAACTGCTCGTTACGACCACCGTGATAGCACTCGTTCACGAAGCTGACCTCTCGGTCAACCTCCTTCAGATTGACCGACTCCTTTTTTGTAATGTAATAACCCTTCTTGGCGTCGAAATAACTCCGTTTAACGATTTCCTTGCCGAGAGTGGCATCGGCATCGAACCCCATCTCATCCCACGCCAGCAATAACTGGTCGATTCCAATGCTGGTGAGCGTGATGGGAATTTTCTTTTTACCGGTGATGGCATGGTATTGATCGATCACCTGTTCGATGTAGCGAACACAGATCTCAGCATCCGTCAGGGCATAGGCTTTGAACAGGGGCCAATTCTCTGAACGAACTCGATCCATGTTGCGGATCATTTCTTTATAAACACTGCGGTCGGAGGACAACTCGACTTTGCTAACACCAACGAGTTCACCAATCTTCTTCAGGCTTCGATTCAACTGAGGGGAGAGCAAGATCGTATCCCGCAGAAAAACGCGAAGCGACACCTCCTCACCAGAAATCACGGGGATATTCACTGGGACATTCGTATCTATCGATACGAATGTACTTCGTACCGCTGATGCGAATTTGGTCAGGTCTTGAAAATCCGCAAAGGCGGGTATGTCAGCACGGGTGAAATGGCCAACGAGGTAGATATCCGTGGGGAAATCCTTAAAACCAAACTGCCTTGCGCCGACACCGAGAACGAACACCAGGAAATCACGAAGGGAGATTCGTTCATCGCTTTCAGGGCAGCAGATGCCATTCCATTCTGATCCATCAGCATGCTTGGCATGAAACTGATATGAAAGAATTAACGACTTCGCTTCCCCCGCTTTGATCGATTCCCGCGTAAGCGGAGCGGAGGGGGTTTTGAACTCGGTGTCGAAACCAACCAACAAATAGGGCCTATCAGCCTTGAGTCGGACTTTGGCCTGATCGGCCAATTCATCTGAAACCCCGTAAAAGTCTTCTCTCTCTACCCATATAGAACTTTTACGGGAATTCGGAAGTTCAGGCGGTTCTTGCCAGAATTCAAATATGTTGGTGTGTGGGGTAGGGGCGGTTGTTGTGGCTGTGGTGGTTGTGGTGGTTGTGGTGGTTTCAAAAGCTGGAAACTGAAGCGAATCGAAATTCATAATTAGTAGGTCCTATCAAGTGTCGGAAAATAATAAAAAGGATCAATCCTTGTTTTATTTAGGCGCGGCAGATTGATTTAGGCTTTGTTTTTATATTGAATTTTTCTATTCCATCGATAGGCTCGATTGATTGATCGCGTTGATGAGATCCGTCGCTTTGCGGGAGACCGACTGCTTTTCAATATGGGCATATCGCATGGTGGTTTTGATGTCGGCATGCCCGAGGATTTCCTTGACCTCATAGAGGTTTAGGCCGTTTTGGATCAGTCGGGTGGCATGGGTATGGCGAAGGGTATGAGCTGAACAGCCTTCCAAACCAGCCCGTTTAAAAGCCCGTTGGAAAACATGGGTGGTGGTGTTTCGTGGTCCGCCATCCTTGTTGGTGAAGACGTAAGGTGTGGATCGACTCTGAAATCGTCGTGTCAGGACGGTCAAAATGCGATTCGACATATATAAAACGGATTCGTTTTGTACCTTCGGTCTCCATAGGCCTATGGTTTTCCGTTCGAAATCGATCTTGGCCCATTCGAGGGTGGCTATCTCCGAGAATCGAGCACCGGTATCGAGAAGCATGATCGCGAAGTCATAGAGATCCTGCATCTGCTGACGCATCGAAGGAATTCGTTTGTCGAAGGGAGCCAGTCCCTTCACGGCCCTTGTGGGATCAATCGCCTCAAGGAAGCGTTTTTCCTCGTCCAGAGTCAGATAGCGAAGTCGACCTTTCGGGAGGCGAACAGAGGGAAGTTCGATTTCCGGGATGCGGTAACCCATCTTTTTCGAGTATTTGACCGTGCCACCGACGATATTCATCACGTGCTTGACCATCTGGGCGCTATAGCCACGTGTTTCGAGATTCAGGCGATAGCGTTCGACATGATTGGTCTGGAGGTCATGCAAGAAGGGAATCGATGCGAAATGGATGGCGGTTCGCTTCGCCCAGCGATCAAGGTGTCGATGACTGGCGATAGACTGTTTGCTGTCGGAATAAAGTTGGAATGCCTCAGCGAGATCGATCGGCGGCTTGATCCCGAACTGAGCTTGTTCAAATAGTTGTTTACGCCATTGGATTTCAAGCTGTTCGGCAAGTTGTTTATCGGTTGTCTTTGACGACTTGAGGTAAGTCTTGCCGTTGTACTGGAACTGGATGTACCAGTACCGCGAATTGGATCGTTTGTTGATGGCCATAGATGGTGAGCTGAATACGTCATGAGGTCAGCCCACCATCCAGATATTTTAATAAACGGGCAACGCAAGATCCGGAATGGGGAATCAAGGCTTCCGCTTGAATTTTCGGGAGATGTTGTAGAAGTAGGTGGGAGCGCCCTTCGGTGTAACGTCAGCACCTTCCATGAATGCACGAAGAACGACCTCCCTGGGTTCAGAATTGATCAGTTCGAAGATGTGGCGAGCAGCGGCAGCTTTACTGCCGGAGTCAGCAAGAATTTGTCGGCCCTCGGCAATAGCTTGCTGATAGAGGGCTGGATCGAATGGCTCTGCGGGGATGTCAGGTTGGGCGATGGTGATGGAATTGGTGCTCACGATAAAGGCTCCAGAGAATGCTGAGGTAGTCGATATCCGGTTCCTGAGGAAATCGCTCAAGACCGGGAATGTCCTCAAACAGGTCCAATACGTGTTCAGTGAATTCCGACTCGTTCAGATCGATGCCGTGAGAATCGATGATGAAGTGGACGATCTGATGAAGTTCGGAATTTGAAAGATCAAACACGAAGTGCTCCTGAAAGGAGCGCATAGCGTCCAACCGATGAAAGAGGAAGACAACGGGAAAGGGAGGCTGTCAGCGAGGCCAGCCATCTGGTGCTGGACTGGGTTTACCCGATCCATTACCAGTATCGTTGGAATCGATTGGATAGGCTTTCAGGATCGCACTGGGGAAGAAGTGTGCGACCCACGATTGCGCTTATGGGCGTTGGGAAGCTGCCGTTCTACCATTGAACTACACCCGCGGTTGGTCGAATTTTACCTTGCCCGTATCGGGGCTTGCGAATTTGTCAGTCTCCGCAGGCGATCTGCCACAGCGGCCGCGCGAAGTCGTCCTGCGGATCGATCACCCAGTCGGACGACAAAGGGATCTCGTGCAATTTGTCACCCTGGGCCATCGGTTGCGAATAGGCGACCGCATGGACATCGCGCATGGCGCGCGCACCGCAATCGACTTCCGTCGTTACCCGCTGAGAGGCCGGATGGCTGGCATCGATAGCTGCCTGCTTCGAGGCATCGATGCTGAACAGGCGCGGCAGCTCGACATGCCCGAGGTTGCGCTCGATGCCGTCGATATCGACATATTGCCTGACCGCGCCGCCATCGCTGGCAGTCACCTCTACCCAGTGTTCAGCATGCAGCGATGTGCTCAGCGTCAGGATGGCAATCAATGGCAGAAGACGTTTCAATGGATTCTCCTATCGGGATGGGATGGGCTGTCACCGGTGCTCGCCACGCACCACAGCAACAAGGCAATGAGTGTAAATGCAAATTGGCCTGCTGCCAGCGCGGTCACGGATTCTTCCAGCAGCGGAGCGACCAGACCGGCGGCCAGTGCTGACAACATCGTCAGCGTAAACGATTGGCAGGAGGCGACTGTGCCGCGGATTTGCGGGAACAGGTCCAGCACTTTCAGCGTCAGGCCGGGCGCGACCATCGACATACCCAGCGTGTACAGAAACAGAGGCGCCACCGTCCACGGCAATGCCGGCGGAAAGAGCAGGTGGTAACCGACGTTGACGATGCCCGAGGTCGTCAGCAATACGAAGCCGATCTTCACTTGCCGGTCGGCGCCACGCCGTCCCGCCATCCGGTTCGCGGCCAGCGCACCAAGAAAGATGCCGGCGACCGAGGGAATGAACAGCCATCCGAACTGGCTCGGGCCCAGCCCGAGATGGCGAATAATCAGTACCGGGGCGGATGACACGTACAGAAACAGGCCGGCAAAATTGAAGGCCAGCGCGCCGGCTTTCAGCTGGAAACGCGGCGACAGGAAGATCATCCGGTAATTGCGCCATAGTGAGGCCGGATGGAAGGGCTGGCGTCGTGACGGCGGCAATGTCTCAGGCAAAAAACGCCAGCACAGCGCGACCAGCAGCAAGGCAAACAGGAACAACAGCTGAAAAATCACGCGCCAGTCTGACAGCATGACGATCCAGCCACCGACGATAGGCGCAATCGCTGGCGAGATCGAGAAGATCATCGTTACCAGCGACAGCATTTTTTCAGCCTCAGCGCCAGCGTACAGGTCGCGTGTGATCGCCCGACCGATCACGACCCCCGCACCGGCCGACAGCCCTTGCAGCATGCGAAAGACCCATAGCGATTCGATGCTGCTGGCCATCGCGCAGCCCAGGGACGCGGCCGCATAGACGCCGAGCGACGCAATGATGATACGGCGCCGGCCAAAGGCGTCTGACAACGCGCCATGCCACAGGATCATCACCGCGAATGAAGCCATATAAGCGGTCAGGGTCTGCTGTATCTGGAGCGGGCTGGCGTCGAGTGTTTTCCCGATCAATCCAAATGCAGGCAAGTAGGTATCGACGGAAAACGGCCCGAGCATTGACAGCACCGCCAGTAGCAGCGCAAGTCCGGTGTATGAAATCTGCGAGACAGGCATGGGTCGGATTTTCTCAAATGTCATCGACGCGAAGGTATCCCAGTTCCAGATACGCATCCATGCCGTAATTCACGTCCATGTGACCGAGCCTGAAGTGATCACCATCATTAATGCGACCACCAGTAAATGCATGATTTTTTACTAGATTTTTGCGACAAAGAAATTCCCTGGTGGAAGCTGGATTAAGAAATGTACTGATGAAAGCAGCTCAAGCTGTCAAGTCCTGGGTGATTTAATTTTCGAACATTTAGAACTGAAATTTGGCTTACGTCACCTATCGCGAGGTGTTCGTCATTCCCGAATGTGGACCTTTCCCGACGAGCGAAAATTGATTCAGAACACTAGTGAGGCAAGTATGAGCACTCCCAATTCTCCGGGCCGGACGCTGAGTAGTACATCCACCAATTCTTCCCTGACAGCTGATTCTCAGCCCAGCAGCTCGTCCAGTTCAGGTGGCCATGAATCAGAAACTGTCCGCATGAAGACTGTGACAGGACCGAAGAAACCAATTCCACTCATGGAGCAAGACGGCTACCTGTACCCGAAATCGTCGAGAAACTCCGACCGGCCCGATGAAAGCGATGAGATAACCGCGCTGCCTTCGTCCTGGGAGAAAAAGTTCGACGACGAGGTTAGACATTATGATGCGCTCACCGCGAAGGCACGCGAAAAAAGGGAAGCGAGCGTCATGTCTCAGACCGCCATTTTGCCGAAGGGTAATCCCGCTTCCATCGCGGGGGAGAAGCGGGCCGAGCCGCCCAGTGAGCCACGCAGCGAGCCACGCTTGCAAAGAACCGAACGCTCAGCCTCCATACTGGAGGCGTTCCGTGGTGGCGCTCCGCGTCGGACGCGCACATCGTTCAATACCGACAGCATGCAGAGCCTGACGCTTGGCGACCTGGCGAAATCACGCTGGGTGGCCAGACATACGGTAAAAATCGATGAAGAGGGTTTCCCCATCCTGGACAAAATTCCTGCGAAATTCAGACGCGCTCTGGCTGATGAATACAGGGATTTTTCACGCAAAGTAAGCAACCAGGGGTTGGCCAGCGAGGAGCGGGAGGAGCATCTGAAACAGGCGCTGGCGAAGAAATTTCTCGCCCTTGCCTTGCTCGGACCGGACAGCGGATTCGATAAGTCGAAGATAGGTTCGAGGACAGCGATTAACCAGTATCTTTCAAAGACATTCGGCGTGCAGATCGATCCGGAGCCTATGTCGGCGCGGGACGATGCTCCCGGTTCTCCCCGGTCGCCAAGCTCTCCCCGGTCCCCGGGTTCTCCGAGGTCTCAGAGATTCTCATGGTTTTCTTCGTCATCGGCGTGGTCAGCCGCCAGCGACGATTTTCGCGACCTGCTAGTGCAGGATGCAGTGCATCGATCGAGCAACTATCGTGTCGACTGGTCGGTTGATCTCAGCGACATTGATGTGGATCCCTTCACCCGCAAGACTTTCGACGACACCATCGAGAAGATCCGAGCTCATGAAGTCGTCTCGCGAGCGCCAAACGCGCGGACGGATGTCACGGCCACATTCCAGCGTGATTTTCCGCACTCGAAATACGCCTATCAATGCGACGACGGTTCTATCGCAGATTTAAAGTCAATCGACGAATTTATCGCCTTTATCGGGGATCCGGTGGCATCCGGACTGCCTGGGAAAGTCAGTCACTTTGCGTGCCAGAATCTGGGGATGTTCATCAAAAACCTGCTATTCACGCGTACAGATGCAGATGGCAATCCGAAGTCGGTTCTGCATTTGTTCGACGGTACACCGATCGTCTTCAGTACATCTCCGTCGGCACGCTATCTGTTGAAGAAAGCCGCCGATGGCACGGTCACGCTCAGTTATCGTTCGGAGATTGATACCAAAGATGCGAGGAAATCAGGAAAGAACACGGCCAGCCTGCTGTTCGCCAACAATGGTCAGCTCGGAAGCCGTGGTGTGCTGATTGAAAACGCCCACGCCGTCATCACCCTCGATGTCACTTTCCGTCCGGACGGCAGCGCCCGGATGGGTACCCTGAAGCTGGAAGCCGAAGGCTGGAATCAGGTCAGCGAGTGACAAACCTTCAGGCGGGACGCCGGTTCGATCCCGCCACCATATCGAAGCGGAATAACCTGCATTCGATGGCGCCGTTGAAAAACGGCGTTTTTTTTGATTCCTTCAGGCGCAGCATGCGTGGCAGCGTCAGGTCGGCGGTGAACAGGCACACGGTCCAGCCTGCGAACCGGCTTTTCAGCGTGCTGCCGAACGCGCTGAAGAAAGCAGTCGCCAGTTCATCGGGTTCCTGCGAGCGGTCGCCGCGCACGCCGATACGTTCGCCGTAAGGCGGGTTCGCGATCAGCAGGCCGGGTATGCCGGTCGGCGGCTTGACTTCCTGTGCTTCGATCTGTTTCAGCGGGACATCAAAGCTGATACCGGCTCGCTGCAGGTTGTTACGCGCCATGACCAGCATGTCGCCGGAAATGTCGCTGCCAAAAATCGTTGGCTTGGCCGGCAGCGGCGCGGGCTTGACTGCGGCGCGGATGGCATCCCAGTCGGCCTGCCTGAAGTTCCTGAATTTTTCGAAGGCGAACGCGCGGTTCAGTCCCGGTGGAATCCCGGCCAGCATTTGTGCGGCTTCGATCAGCAGTGTGCCTGAGCCACACATCGGATCCAGCAGCGGCGTGCCTGGCTTCCAGCCGGCAGTGCGCAGCAGTCCTGCGGCGAGATTCTCGCGCAGCGGCGCATCGCCGGTCTCCATGCGCCAGCCGCGTTTGAACAGGCCCTCACCCGAGGTGTCGAGATAGATCGTGACGGTGCGTGCATCGAGGAACCCCCAGATGCGCATGTCTGGTGTGCGCGTGTTCACCGAAGGCCGCTTTCCGGTACGGTCGCGGAAGCGGTCGCACAGGCCGTCCTTGATTTTCAGCGTGACGAATTCCAGGCTCTTCAGCGGCGACTTGATCGCGTTCACATCGACGCGGATTGTGTGGTCAAGATCGAACCAGTCTTCCCATTTGGCATCCAGTGCAAGGTCATAAATGTGGTTCTCGTTGGCATAACTGCCGTGTGCGATGCGCAGCAGCACGCGCGAAGCGATTCGCGAATGCAGGTTCAGTCGCATCGCGTCGGTCAGCAGGCCCGAGCAGTGCACGCCGCCGGGCACCGTGTTGTGCACCTTCAGCGTGCTGCTTTGCGCGGCGATTTCGGCGAGTTCCTCAGCGAGCGCGGTTTCGAGACCGCGCGGGCAGGGGCAGAAGTACGAATAGGAAAGGGTGCTCATCGGTGACCTTTTGTCCGTTATAGGTCGGGCGTCGCTTGCCTGACCTGGTTGCTCTTGTGGATATCCATCTCGCTGGATCCCGGCGCAAGCCGGGGTCCAGCAGAGTCGCGCCGTATGACTTACTGCGCCAAAGCCTGCTCAACGAAGTCCAGCCGGTCCTGTCCCCAGAATCCTTCGCCGTCAATGCCATACCAGGGCACGCCGAACACCTGCGCAGCGATGGCATCCTCGGTGTTGCGCGCATAGTCCGCGGCCACCGCGTCGCCTTCGGCCAGCTTCAGCAGGGCTGCGCCATCCAGACCGAGGCCGGCCGCAATCGCCACCAGCGTATCCGTATCCGCGATGTTCTTCTCTTCGGCCCAGCAGGCACGTCCGAGCGCGCCGAGCAGCGCCAGTGCCTTATCCGTACCGGCGGCATGCTGTGCTGCGATGATCAGCTTCGCGCCAATCTCGCCAGCGACGGGGAAGAACTTCGGATGCAGCGTCAGCGGCATGCCAAGATGTTTGCTCCAGCGCGTCAGTTCAGCCAGACGATAGGCCTGCCGCTGCGGCGGCCGCTGGCTCACAGGCACGCCACCGGATGCGGCAAACACCTTGTTCACGTCGCAAGGCTTCAGCAGTACCTGCGCGCCATGCTTCTTTGCGATCGCGACGAAGCGCTCATGACCGAGGTAGGTCCAAGGCGATTGCGGGGCGATGAAATAGTCGACGGTCTTGCCCATCGATGTCTCCTGTTGTTGGTTTCAAAAATTCAGAAAGGTTTGACGACAACGAGAATCACGGCGGCGAACATCGCCAGCACAGGCATCTCGTTAAACCACCGGTACCACACATGCGATCGGGCGTTTTCACCGCGCTCGAATTGCTTCAGCAGGCTTTTGCACAGATGGTGATAGCCGATCAGCAGCACCACAATAGCCAGCTTGACGTGCATCCAGCCGCTGCCCGGGCCACGGCCAATGCCATAGCCTAGCCACAGTATCAGTCCGAGTACCAGTGCCGGGATCATCAGGATCGTCATGAAGCGATACAGCTTGCGCGCCATCGTCAGCAGGCGCGCGGTCGCGACCGGCTCGGTTTCCATCGCCAGGTTGACGAAGATGCGCGGCAGATAAAACAGGCCGGCGAACCATGACGCGATGAAGACGATGTGCAGCGCCTTGATCCAGAGGTAGGCCATTCGTCAGGCCCTCACTTCGCCATGGCCGAGCACGATGTATTTGACCGAGGTCAGACCTTCGAGACCGACCGGACCGCGCGCGTGCAGCTTGTCATTCGAGATGCCGATCTCGGCACCAAGACCGTACTCGAAACCGTCAGCGAAGCGCGTGGAGGCATTCACCATCACCGACGCCGAATCCACTTCGCGCAGGAAGCGCATGGCGCGTGTGTAATCCTCGGTAATGATCGCATCGGTATGCTGGGACGACCAGGTGTTGATGTGATCGATCGCCTCATCAATCCCGGACACGATCTTCACCGCCAGGATCGCATCCAGATATTCAGTGGCCCAGTCTTCTTCCGTCGCGGCGGTCAGTTTCGGGTAGCCGGCGAGGATCGTCATCGCTTCCGGATCAGCGCGCAGCTCGACCTGCTTGTCTGCGTACAGCTTTGCCAGTTGCGGCAGCACAGTCGGTGCGATGCTGCGCGCGACCAGCAGTGTCTCCATCGTGTTGCAGGTGCCGTAGCGATGGCACTTGGCGTTGAATGCAACCGGCAGCGCCTTCGCCAGGTCGGCACTGTCATCGATATAGACGTGGCAGATGCCATCGAGGTGCTTGATCATCGGCACCTTCGATTCCTTGATCAGTCGCTCGATCAGTCCCTTGCCGCCGCGCGGCACGATCACGTCCACATACTCCGGCATCGTAATCAGTGCGCCGACCGCGGCACGGTCGGTGGTCTCGACGATCTGCACCGCTTCAGCCGGCAGGCCGGCGCCCTGCAGACCTTCCTTAACCAGCCTCGCCAGCGCCTGATTGCAATGGATTGCCTCCGAGCCACCGCGCAGGATGGTCGCGTTGCCGCTCTTGATGCACAGTCCGGCCGCATCGACCGTCACGTTCGGACGGGCTTCGTAGATGATGCCGATGACGCCCAGCGGCACGCGCATCTGGCCGACCTGGATGCCGGTCGGCCGGTATTTCATATTGGTGATCTCGCCGATCGGATCCGGCAGTGATGCAATCTGCTCGAGGCCCTCGGCCATCGTCGCGATCGCTTTTTCCGACAGCGTCAGCCGATCGACCATCGCTGCTGCAAGTCCGTTGGCGCGTGCCGCGTCGAGGTCTTTCTGATTGGCGGCGGTCAAAAGCGCCGCATCGCGGCGGATGCCGGCGGCGATCAGTTGCAGTGCACGGTTCTTCGCCGCGGTATCGGCCTTGGCCATCGCGCGCGATGCCTTGCGGGCGGCGCGGCCGATGTCGGTCATGTATTGTTGAATATCCATACTTATTTCCTTTGCTATTTCTTTGCCACCGCCAGCGCGAGCTGTAGCAGCGCATCCCAGGCATCGCCGGCAAAATCCTTTGCGCGCAGTCCCTTGATCATGCGGTCGACCTGCGCGGCTTTGGCGAGCGCATCTTCCAGCGTGGCCAGCTTCACACGCGCCAGCGCCGGCGCCATCAGCCGCTCGCGCGGCCCCCAGATCCGGTATTCCTTCAGCATTACCGCAAGCGGGCGGCCGTCTGCGGTGCCGAGCTTCAGCTTCAGCAGCGTGCGTATCTCTTCGGCGATGGCCCACAGCACCAGCGGCGGTGCCTCGCCTTCTCCTTTGAGTCCGTCAAGCATGCGCACCACGCGGCCGATGTCACCGGACAGCATCGCCTCGGACAGCTTGAACACGTCATAGCGGGCGACGTTCAGCACGGCGTCCTGTACCTGCTCAAACGACAGCCGGCCTTCAGGATACAGCAGCCCCAGCTTGCGAATTTCCTGGTGCGCCGCCAGCAGATTGCCCTCGACACGCTCCACCATGAAATCGAGCGCGGCACGGTCGGCGCTTTGTCCCTGTGTGGTCAGGCGCCGGCCTATCCAGTCGGCCAGCTGCTGCCGCTCCACGATCGGTATGTCGACATACACCGCATGTCGCTGAAGCGCGCCAACCCACGCGCTTTTCTGCGTTGCCCAGTCGAGCTTGGGTAGCGTGATCAGCGTCAGCGTGTCGCCGGCTTCGGGCGATGCTGCGCAAGCGGCCGCATAGTCTTGCAACGCCTGTCCGCCATCCTTGCCGGGTTTGCCACCGGGGATACGCAGCTCGATCAGCTTGCGGTCGCCAAACAGCGACATTGCCTGATTGGCCGCCAGCAGCTCGCCCCATTTGAAATGGCGCTCGGCGACCAGCACCTCACGCTCGGTGAAGCCGGCGGCGCGCGCCTGAGCGCGTATGCGGTCGGCCGCCTCCAGCGCGAGCAGGTGCTCGTCGCTGCTGAGTACGTACAGCGGCGCCAGCGTCTTGGACAGATGGGCTTCGAGTGCCTCGGCACGCAGCTGCATCGCCGCGCCTGTTACGGCTTGATCTGCGCCAGCTGGCGCATCACCTGGCTGACTGCGTCGCGTCGCATATCGTCGAAGATCAGCTTTTCTTCCTGCTCTTTTGCCAGCACCTGGGATTCGCTGTAGGACAGAATGGTCTGCAGCGCGATCTCCGACGGCGGCAGCAGCTTTTTGTTGTCCTTGTCTGCCACCTCGTAGCGAATACGGTAGGTCAGGCTGAATTCACGCACCTGGCCCTGGGAGTTCAGGGTGAGTACCTTGCGCTCCTGCTTGTCATCCAGCACCCGCAGCGATACTGCCGCTGTTTTCGGATCGTTGGCCAGCTTGGCAGTGCGTTGCGAACGGATTGACGTGCGCAGATCACGCTCCAGTGCCGTGCCAGAGGGGGCATCCAGATAGACTGACTCGAAGGCCAGTTGTGAATCCGGCGTGCTGCCACGCAGCGCAAAGCCGCAGCCGGTCAGCGGGAAGCTCAGCGAAACCGCCAGCGGCACCAGCAGTGCGGCAACGAGACGGCGATGCGAACGATTCAAGGCACTCTCCTCAGGCGACAATGTTCACCAGCTTGCCGGGCACGACGATAATCTTCTTCGGTGCGCCCTCGACGAATTTCTTCACGTTTTCATCGGCCAGCGCGACGGCCTCGATCGTCGCCTTATCGGCATCCTTCGCGACCGTGATCTTGCCGCGCAGCTTGCCATTCACCTGCACCATCAGCTCAATCTCAGCCTGTTCCAGCGCGGCGGCATCGACCGTCGGCCACGGCGCATCAAGGATGTCACCATGCGCGGCTGCGTAGCCGAGCTCAGCCCACAGTGCATGCGTGACATGCGGTGCGACCGGGTAGAGCACGCGCAGGAAGATGCCGAGGCATTCGCCCACCGCAGCCTTCGCCGCGTCGCTGTCATCGAGCTTGGCGCCTTCAAGCAGGTTCAGCATCTTCATGCAGGCCGAGACAACCGTGTTGTATTGCAGGCGGCCGTAATCATGGTCAGCCTGCTGCAGCACCTTGTGCATCTCGCGGCGCAAGGCCTTGATATCCGCGTTATCAGTTGCGCCGGCAGCCAGTACCGGCTTGATAACGGTTGATTGTGCGAAAGCGAAATTCCAGACCCGGCGCAGGAAGCGGTGCGCACCTTCGACGCCTGAGCCTGACCATTCCAGGGTCTGCTCGGGGGGCGACGCAAACATGGTGAACAGGCGCGCGGTATCGGCGCCGTACTGGTCGATGATGGCCTGCGGATCGATGCCATTGTTCTTCGACTTCGACATCTTCTCGGTGCCGCCGATCTGTACCGGCTGGCCGTCGCTCTTCAGCGTGGCCGTCGCCGGCCGGCCCTTGTCGTCGAACTGCAGTTCGACGTCTTCCGGGTTGAACCAGGTCTTCTTGCCCGATACATCTTCGCGATAATAGGTTTCGTTCAGTACCATGCCCTGCGTCAGCAGGTTGACGAAAGGCTCATCGAACTTCACGAGGCCGAAGTCGCGCATCACCTTGGTCCAGAAGCGCGCATACAGCAGGTGCAGCACCGCATGCTCAATGCCGCCGATGTACTGGTCCATCGGCATCCAGTAATCATTGCGCGCATCCACCATCGCGTCCTGGCTGCCCGGCGAGCAGTAGCGCATGTAGTACCACGACGAATCGACGAAGGTATCCATCGTGTCCGTCTCGCGGCGCGCAGGCTGACCACAGCTCGGGCAGTCGACCTTCAGGAATTGCTCATGCTTGTTCAGCGGATTGCCGCTGCCGTCCGGCACGCAATCTTCAGGCAGCACCACCGGCAGGTCCTTCTCCGGCACCGGTACGTCGCCGCAGTGCGCGCAGTGGATCATCGGGATCGGCGTACCCCAGTAGCGCTGGCGCGAGATGCCCCAGTCGCGCAGGCGGTAGGTGATTTTTTTCTCGCCGGCGCCCTGGGTCGCGAGGTCGGCAGCGACCGCATCGACTGCCGCCTGATAGCCGAGGCCATCGTATTTGCCGGAATTGACACAGACGCCATTTTCCTTGTCCGCATACCACTCCTGCCAGGCGTCGGTGCTGTAGTCCTTGCCTTGAACCGCGATGACCGGTTCGATCGGCAGAGCGTACTTTTTGGCGAACGCAAAGTCCCGTTCGTCATGTGCCGGCACGCCCATCACAGCGCCGTCGCCGTAGGTGATCAGCACATAGTTGCCGACCCAGACCTCGACCTCTTTGCCCGTGAGCGGGTGGGTGACGAACAAGCCAGTCGGCATGCCCTTCTTCTCCATCGTCGCCATGTCGGCTTCGATGACGCTGCCCTGTTTGCATTCGGCGATGAAGGCAGCCAGCGCCGGATTGTTCTTTGCGGCCTGTGCCGCCAGCGCATGCTCGGGAGCGACCGCGCAGAAGGTCACGCCCATGATGGTGTCGGCGCGGGTGGTGAACACCCACAGCTTGCCGTCATTCAGCAGCTGGCCGTCATCGCCCTTGATCTGATGCGGGAAGGCGAAGCGCACGCCGGTTGACTTGCCGATCCAGTTCGCCTGCATGATGCGCACGCGTTCCGGCCAGCCGGGCAGCTTGTTCTCGACGCAGTCGAGCAGCTCTTCGGCATAGTCGGTGATGCGCACGTAGTACATCGGGATCTCGCGCTTCTCGATCAGCGCGCCCGAGCGCCAGCCGCGGCCGTCGATCACCTGCTCGTTGGCCAGCACGGTCTGGTCGATCGGGTCCCAGTTCACGGTACCTGTCTTTTTGTAGATGATGCCTTTCTCGAGCATCTTCAGGAACATCCACTGGTTCCACTTGTAGTACTCGG
>JACCDQ012033153.1_pt1 | contig 16779 bp, 17 predicted proteins | sample 7446031 | NCBI WGS metagenome assembly JACCDQ01 (sample SAMN15323442, study PRJNA562643) | freshwater metagenome | isolation source: river surface water | place: USA:Blue River Watershed | collected 2017-08-17
ACGGCAGAAAACCAATTCCTAAACCGTACTCGATGACTCTTTTTAATGTACCGACATTCGAAGATTCAAAAACCGATTGTAATCCACCAACTCTTGAATGAAGGCTGCGATCAAAATCTGGAAATTCATTTGAAAAATGAACATAAGGAATTTTTTTTATCTCGTTCAATTGAATTTGTGAAGGGTAAAACTCGTCTTTTCCCGATCCAACTAACCACATTTCTTCAGAAAACAAGGTCTGCGCCTTTGAATCAGCCAGAGTCGCATTAAAATGTTTTTCTACTTCAGGAAGTACCAAGACATCAAGTTCGCCTTTTTTATAACTCTGAATCAGACTTTCTCCTCGAGAATAATCCACCTTAATTTTAAAATCTGGATTAAATTTCAGAAGACGGCTTACGACTGGGCTCATTAAATGTAACCCGATAGAATTTAAAGTTCCGATTCGAAGCTCTCCGCGAAGTTGCGCCCCAATTGACTTAATCGAAACTTCGGCCAACTGAGCTAAGCTTAAAATTTTCTTCGCATGTTCGTATAAAATTTCGCCCTGCGCGGTCATTTTGATTTGTTTTGAACCGCGCACGATGAGCTCTACACCTAAATCATCTTCCATATTTTTCATCTGCTGACTGACAGCGGGTTGAGTCAGAAACAATTTATCTGCCGCCGCTGTCATGCTGCCTTCGGCCGCCACCGTGACGAAAGTCTGGAGTTGTGAAAGATTTAACATGGTCTCCCCTTAAAGATCGCATTTACCACTTTATCGCAGTTCGCTCTTATGACTATAATATTAGTCAGTAAAGAAACTTTACGTCCACATCAAAGTGAGGTCACATCATGTTGAGGATCAGGGTTTTACCTATTCTGACGGTATTTATTGCTTTTGCTCTCCCCCTATCGTCTGAGGCTAGAACATTCAAAAATGCTTATATTTCTTTCGAGATGCCAGATACATGGAATTGCCGCCTAGAACAAACCGAATGGGTTTGTCGATCTGAACAACCCCAAGAAGCCAAAGAAGCTGTCATCATTTTAACTGCTAAAGAAAAAGGTCCCACAGATACTTTCGGTTTGTACGAATCTCACATGAATTCAAGCGTGACCACGACGACGAAATCAGGACAAACTTTAGTTTCTAGAGTGGTCTACAAGGCTCAGCAAAATCGCTACAACGACCAACCTTGGCTTGATGGCATGCACCAAGATAGCGAAGTCAAAAACTACTTCACTCGATACTTGGCAACTATAAAAGATCAAATCGCAATCTTAGTTACGTTCAGTGCGCATAATAAATACTACGCCAAGTATTCTTCACACTTCACGAATACCATCAAATCATTGCGAGTGATCGCAAGCAAAGATCTTCTAAGTCGCCCTGATCTAGGCCCCATTGGCAAACCCGGAGAAGTTCTAGGCCCCGGAATGGGAGTCGGTATGCCGGCAGACATGATAGCTGACGACGGCAATGGCGGCGGAGAAGGAAAAAAGGGCTTGTTTAAAAATGAAATGTTCTTAGGTCTATTAATTCTAATTCTTGCAGCGGTGGGGTACATCGGTTTCCGTATTTATTCTAAAAGACGAAATAATTAAAACCCTATGAGAAAGTCAAATACACTTTTTAAATTTCTTTCGTTTCTAGTTGCAGCGGGCTTAGCAACGACTGCAGAAGCAAAAATATTTAAGAATGCCTATATCTCATTTGAAATGCCCGACAGCTGGGATTGCAAGGCACAAACTCCGCAATGGACTTGCCGCTCTAATGATCCAACTGAATCTCGAGAAGCCGCGATTGTTTTGGTTGCAAAAGAAGTCGGTCCCACCGACACATTCCCTCTTTACGAATCCCACATGAACACCCCTCAGACTGTCAGCTACAAAAATGGAACAACACTTAATTCGCGCGTTGTCTATAAAGCTCAGCAAAATAGATATAATAATCAAGTTTGGCTCGATGGTTTACATCAAGATGGCGAGGTCAAACACTTCTTTACTCGTTATTTAGCGACGATCAAGGGGCCGATCGCTGTACTGGTGACTTTCAGCGCACATAACCGTCTTTATTCTAAATATAGTCCTTCATTTAATAATGCGATTAACTCACTAAGAATCATCGAACCGAAAAACTTTCTACAAAAACCTGAGGGACGCCTAGGCGGCAATGAATTCATGGGTGGCCCCGGAGTAGGAAACGGAATGGATCTGATCGGTGACGAATCTGGAATGCCTTCCGGATCCAGCGGAGGAAATGAAAAAATTCTTGGTATAGGAATTCTATTGAGTGCAATTATCGGCTACGTGTTATACCGCTATATTGCAAAAAGAAATGAAGAATAGCCCAAATCAATTCATCACAAAATCAGTGAAATAGACGTCTTTAACCAGACCCTTATCTAAGATATGATTTACTTCTTCAACAATTTTATCTTTCAAGAAAAGTTTACCCTGAATGGTTTCTAGATCATCGAACGTCTTTTCATTTAAAATGCGTACGATTTTATCGCGAGCTTTTGCTCGATTGTCTAAATCCATAATTTCTTGAAAGGCCTCTGGCCCGATCATATCTAAATTAACTTGCAATCGAATCGTTCTTTTTGGCATGCCTGATAGATTAACCACAAACTTATCCATCGTATAAACCATAGGGGCCGTCGCAAATTTTTCTTTTAGACTAGCCGGATCACGTAAGCTTTTTTCAGTAATCGACGGATTTTCGAACCCTAAAGTCGAGCTGTAAACCCAAAAGGTTCCTAGGCCCAATACCGCAAGGTTGATCGTGATAAGTACAGTTGAGATAATCATTTTAACTTTTGGGCTCATAATTTTCTCTTCGGAAAGAAGTCCAGTTGTTTAAAGAAAAAAATAAGCTTCTCTGAAGAATCTCAATTTGAAACAAACTTCCCTCACTTTTTTAGTCGACGCCAAGTGCCCGACCCAAGACCGTCTATGAAAAATTAATGAATGCAAAAATAAATTGTGTTAGTTTAGGTTTGGAAGCTACAGAACAAAATGAAACAAACCGTTAAGTTATTGATTCTATGATGAAACAGCGTGATGGACTACTTAGTTTAGTTATTTTTCTTTCCGGCTTGATCGGCGCAAAAGCCTTAGCCGAAGAAACCTTTCAAGTTCCTATCGAAATTTTATCTTTATCTTCAGATCAAAGATTATCAACCACTGTACTAGTCGCTGATAAGGCGAAACGAAAACTGAGTGTATTTGATCGGGCCAGCCTTGATTCGTTTCAGGTTAAACAGCAATTTGATATTGATATTGGTAAAAACGATGGCCCAAAAGTCAAACGCGACGATCAGAAAACCCCAGAGGGTATTTACCTTCTTGAAACAAAAAAGACTCCACCTGAAATTCCATTCGATAAATATGGTACGATGGCTTTCACAACCAACTACCCTAATTTCTTCGATAAATTCGAAAATAAAACGGGTGATGGAATATGGCTGCACTCGGTGCCAGATACGGTTCCATTGACTCGTGGTTCTCGCGGATGTGTTGTACTTCGAAACGATGCTATCAAGAATGTAGAAGGTTTTATTTCGTTAGGTAAAACTTTTTTAATCATCAATGATCAAATCAACTGGGCTAGTTCTAAATCAGACTATCAAAAAGAAAAAGACTTAGCGATGAACTGGCTCGATAGCTGGAAAGGTCTTTGGCAATCTCAAGATCTAGATAAATATATTGAAAACTACGCAGAAGATTTTGCCGTTCAAAACTTCACAAAAAAAACTTGGCTTGAACACAAAAAAACTTTGAAAGAGCGTTACAAGTTCGTAAAAATCAACCTTTCAAGTCCGCAAATTTTTCACTTAAAGAACCAGTACTTATTTCAATTTATTCAAGAGTACGAATCAGATGGGCATAAAGATATCGGCGTTAAAAATCTTTATGTTTTAAAAGAGGGCGATAAATTGAAAATTCATCGCGAAGAGTGGTTTGAGCTGAAGCAGCCCAAACCGGCTTCTGAAAACTAGTTTAAATCGTTTTCTTCTTTTTCTAAATTTAATTTTTCAGATTGAGCTTCAAGATCTGGCAATTCTTTGCTTTTTTGATCAAGTTCTTGCTGAGTTACACGTCCCAATTTCAAGTTCAATTCGTTAAGACGTTTATCAAACTTAAGATTTTCAATCGCTTTATTCAATGACATGTGAATTCTCCTTCGTTAACAAAAGAGCTCTTTTATAGCCTCTTTTGCAGCCAAAATCTAGCCAATTACATATATAATCGAGTATTTAGGCAATTAACTCTGAACGCAACAACCAGTTAAAACTTCATTTTCTAAGATCTTTTAAGTCTAGTTCCAGTATTTAGGTCCGTTTTCGTTTTTAAGCTTTTCATTATCTACAACCAGCCTTAAACCTGATGCCTTCTTTTTCAATTTAGACTTCGTGTTTGTCGATTTCCAACGTGTATGGCCCCATAAGAATAAGAAACCGACTATTGCTCCACCCAAATGGGCAAGATAAGCCACTTCACTACCCGCAAACCCAGTGGTCAAAAGAGAGGCAAAGTCTAAAGCAGCCGCAACCATAACAAAATACTTGGCTTTTAACGGAAATAGCCCAAAAAAGTAAATGACCCGCTCAGAAAAGACTATCCCGTAGGCAACCAAAAGTCCAAACAAGGCTCCAGATGCACCTAAAACCGGGATCACCATTGGTGTCTGAACTCCGGTAAGACTCGCGTAGATAGCCACACCTAAGCAGTAAATTAGCGCAGCACCAATTCCGCAGACGAAAAAAAATATCGTAAAAAACCGAGCACCCCAATGCTTTTCAAGCTCGGCCCCAACGAACCACAGAAGCATTAAATTAAAAAACAAGTGAAACGGAGACAGCGCATGAAAAAACATATAGGTCACAAGTTGCCAAGCCCAGAATTGTCCGATGACTTGATCCGGATGCAAAATCATCCAAGTGCTAAGATTTAAACGAAAAATTTTATCTAAAAGAATTTGCACCACAAACCAAATCACCGACATTGCGATAATAAGTCTTTTAACGACTGGAGTAAGTGGAGCTACTGACATCGAATTCACAGAGACCTCTTTTGAAAATAATCCGCGTATTTTTGATAAGTCGTTTCAACTGTTTCAATAACAAGTTTTACATCGGCAACCAATGGAAGAAAGTTCAAGTCTCCATTCCATCGAGGAATAATATGGTAGTGCAAATGATCAGGTATACCTGCTCCGCCCGTCGCTCCGTGATTCATTCCGATATTGAATCCGTGGGGCTGATAAACATCTTGAATGGCTTCGATTGCTATTCTTAAAGTTGATTGCAAATCGTTATATTGGTCTATCGATAAATCTAAAAGATTTCCAGAATGAATCAAAGGTAAAACAAGAAGATGACCATTATTGTATGGGTATTTATTCAATACAATTTGCGAGTGCTTCGATTTATAAACACAAAGTGTTTCAGCAGACATTTCTATTTCTGCCGATCGACAAAAAACACAACCGTCTTCTTTTATCATTTTACGAACATATTTAAGACGATTCGGTCGGTAGAAAATATTTCTTTCTCCTGCGGGCCAAGTCGTTTTTGCTTTGGCTTTGCTAGAAGATTTTTTATTCTTTGTCTTTTTCGTAGACTTTTTCTTCGGCAAAATCTACTCCCAGTAACCCGGCATTAAGAAAAGAGGTTGATTTAAATATTTTGTTTTCAAAAATGTTTGAGCCAATTCTTGAAGCCCTATCACACCCGCTTTTTTACCCAAAAGATTTTTAACTTCAGCTAAAGAATTCAAATCATCTTCATCTTCTTCAATAGTTAACAGATCAAAGAAATCCATTTTCGGTTTTTTAGGTTTGAAAAGCTTATAATCAGTTCCTAGTTTTGCCATTTCAGCAGCTAACAAAACGGCATCTTCAAATGTACCTTCAGAATCGGCGAAGCCTAGCTTAACTGCTTTTGAGCCAGTCATCACGCGACCATCAGCATACTCATTCACAAGTTCCAATTTTAATTTACGAGATGTAACCACTTGATCCCTAAACTGCGCATAAACTTCGTCGATCATATCTTGAAAAAGCTGTTTTTCATCATCGCGCATTGCTCGGTATTCTGCTCCCGAATCTTTAAACTTCCCCGACTTAATCGTGAATCTAGAGACTTTTGCCCAGTCATAAAGTTTTTCGAGATTTGCAAATTCCATGATTACACCGATTGAACCAATCATAGTTCCCGGAGCAACTACGATTTTATCGCACGCAAGCGCAGAATAATATCCACCACTTGCAATCAAACCAGTCGAAACGCAGACGACGGGTTTTTTTGTTTGTTCTTTTGCACGAGTAATCTCACGAAAAATTTCCTGAGACGGGCCTACTGCTCCCCCCGGAGAGTTGATATCGATCACAATAGCTTTAACAGACTCGTCATTTTTATATTTTTTAATTTGATCAAGAAATTTTTTACCATTCATGATTACACCTTTAATTTCTAGGTGCAAAATTTCATTTTTTGATTGCGAATGCTTTTCATTGAATTGTGATCCCTCACGAAATCCTTTGTATCCACTGTAAGCGATGAACCCGATAAAAAGTAAAACAAGACCAAACACAAATTTTTTACGAAATGACCACGTTGCCATAGATGCTTTCCTCTGAAGGTTAAGCAAATATCATAGAATATAAATAAAAAAAGGGAACCTATTAGGTTCCCTTTTTGACTAATTTCATCAATGTCGCACGGCGGTAAAGCTGTTCGCTCAATCAACTAGTTCTTGTCTGATTTCAAATTTTTCAATTGATCACCAAACATGTCTCCGAAACTTGTTTTAGAAGTTGCAGAAGCTTTTTTAGCGTAATCATCAACATCAGCTTTTTGCTCGCGCAATTTAACTAATTTTGAAGAAAGGCCGATCTTACGAGCGTCTTTATCAATCGTGATAACTTCAGCTTTCAAAGTTTGGCCAGTTTTTACAAAATCATCAACTGAAGATACTTTATCAGTCGTTAATTCAGAAATATGGATCAAACCTTCGATGTCAGCAGCTAACTCAACGAAAGCACCAAAATCAGTTGTTTTAGTTACTTTAACGTCGTGTTGAGAACCGATACCGTATTTGTTCTCGATTTGTGACCAAGGATCATTTTCAAGCTGTTTCAAGCCTAATGAGAATCTTTCGTTCTCAGAGTCTACGCCCAATACAACGGCGCGAACTTTTTGACCTTTAGCGAACATTTCAGAAGGGTGATTTACACGTTTTGTCCAAGAGAAGTCAGAGATATGAACAAGACCGTCGATACCTTCTTCGATACCTACGAAGATACCGAAATCAGTAACAGACTTAACTTCACCTTCAATGATAGTTCCTGGAGGATAAGATTCTTTCATCTCAACCCAAGGATTTGCCTGAAGCTGTTTCATGCCTAAGCTGATACGGCGATTTTCAGTGTCGATTTCAAGAACTTGAACTTCAACTTCATCATTTACATTTACAACTTGGTTCGCGTGTTTCACGCGTTTAGTCCAAGACATTTCAGAAACGTGGATTAAGCCTTCAACGCCATCACCAAGTTCAACGAATGCACCGTATTCAGCAACGCTAACGATTTTACCCTTAACGCGTGAACCGATTTTGTAAGTGTCTTTGATTTGTCCCCATGGATCTTCAGTCAATTGTTTCAAACCTAAAGATACGCGTTCTTTTTCAGTGTCGTATTTCAAGATTTTAACTTTGATTTCGTCGCCAACATTGATCAATTCAGATGGGTGTTTTACACGGCCCCAGCTCATGTCAGTGATATGCAACAAACCATCTAAACCGCCAAGATCGATGAAAGCTCCGTAATCAGTAACATTCTTAACAAGACCAACTACTGTTGCGCCTTCTTTCATTGTGTCAGCTGTTTGAGCTTTCAAGCTATCGCGTTCTTCTTCAAGAAGCGCACGGCGAGATAAAACGATGTTTCCACGTTTTTTGTTAAATTTAATAACTTTGAATTTATATTTTTTGCCAAGGTATACATCCATATTACGTACTGGACGCAAATCGATTTGTGAACCTGGTAAAAACGCCTTAACGCCGATATCTACGCTTAAGCCGCCTTTAACTTTAGCGACAACAAGACCTTCGATAACTTCTTCGTTTTCAGCTGCTTTAGAAATATCAGACCAAGCACGTAACATGTCAGCTTTGTCTTTAGACAATGCGATCATGCCGTTCTCATTTTCAATACGATCAATCAACACTTCAACTTTGTCGCCGGCTTTAACTTGGCGAACACCATCTACCATGCGGAATTCATTGATTGGAATCAGACCTTCAGATTTATAATTGATGTCAACTAGGACATAGTCTGATTGAACTTCAACAACAGTACCGGTCACTACGTCACCGACTTTGAAATCTTGTTCTAATGTTGAAGCTGCGAAAAGTTTTGCGAACTCTCCACCTGAAGCTTGATTATTCAAACCAGGATTTGCTGGGATTTTAGAATCTTCTGCATCCAGAAGTGCTAAAACCGATTGTTTTTCTTTTTGGCTTTTGCTTAAAGTTTTGTTCATGCTCTTTCTTTTTTCCTCCTGCCGTAAGGGTCCTCTGGGAACTCTTAGGCTGAAGAGTAGTTCTAGGGGGTTTTCAGACTGAGGTCAATGAGGGATTGCTGAATATCAAGGACCTCAATTTTTTAAGACCATCCCTTTTGTATTTCAAAGATAAGAAATCCTGCAGAAAAGCCTAAAAAATAGGCCTAGAATTATATACTCAGACCAAAGTCTGCCTCGAAAAGAGCCGATGGCCTGCCTAATGAAACTTGTATGCGCTTTAAACTGATCAACAGTTACCAAACCAGTGAAAAAGCAGGGAACCTCAAAGAAAGAATGAAAAACAATTTAAGGGCCTATCAAGCAAGCGCATTTCACCTCGATGAGAATCTTTATTGCCCTGATCAACCATCAAACAATTACGGTCAGAAGCCGCTAGGAAACTCTGTCAAGACTGGGCGTTAATTATAAAGATTTAGAGTTTGCCGAACTTACGGCTTTCTCTTTCAGGTAGGTTTCAATTTTACTTAAAACCTGCGACAAATCGAGTTCACTCGTATCGACAACAAATGCCCCTTCCGGAATCTGAAGCGGTGCCGTTTTTCGATTAGAGTCTTGCTGATCTCTTTGTTTTTGCTGTTGAGCAAGATCTTTCTCGTCTAACCCAAGCTCTTGAGCGCGCCTCTGAGCACGATTTTCAGAGCGAGCCGTCAAATAAATTTTGATTTCGGCCTTTGGAAATACAACGGTTCCGCAATCTCGCCCCTCTGCAACCAATCCCTCAGCAACAAATGCGCAATTTCTTTGCTGATCCAGTAAGGATGTTCTTACTTCAGGATAATGACTGACTTGGCTGGCATAGTTACCGACTTTTTCTTGGGCGATTTCATCGGTTACGTCAGTGTTATCGAACCAAACTTTTGTTCTTTCAGTGGTCATTTCAACTCGCCAAATTGGCGAAATCGCCAATTCAGAAAGAGCAATTTTATCAGTTAAAGATATATTTTGCTTAATCGCGGCCAATGCCAAGCCACGATAAAACGCACCTGTAGAAACCCATGGAATATTTAACTTACGCGCAATTTCTCGGCTGACTGAAGTCTTTCCCGAAGCCGCGGGTCCATCGATTGTAATTACAAATCCCATCAGATCTCCTTCGTGCCTTGAATAGCGGGTATTTCCTGAAGCATCTGTTCGATCGCTCGAATTGCTTTCTGATTTTCTTCAGGCTGCCCGACGGTCATCCGTATCAAAGTTTTAAATCCGTAATTTTGTACGGGTCTTAATATGACGCCTTTTTTTAAAAGATTGATGTTAACTTCTTCAACCTTTCTTTGCGTGTCAAACAAAACAAAATTGGCTTCAGATTTGTAGAAAGGAAGTTTCAATCGAGCCAACTCTTGATAAAAATAATCAAGACCTTCCCAAACAACCTTTTGCGACTGACGAATATACTCGATGTCATCTAATGCGGCGACTCCAGCGACCTGGGCAAGATCATTCACATTGAACGGGTTGCGAACGCGGTTATAAAGCTCTAAGACGTATTCAGGGGCAAGCATGGCTCCCAACCTGAGGCCCGCCATTCCATATACTTTCGAGAAAGTTTTTATCACTATGACGTTTGAGTATTCTCGCATAAACTTAACGGCTTCTCGAAACTCAGTATCGCGAACATATTCGGTGTAGGCCTCATCAAAAACTAGCAAAACATCATCGCGATTACCTAGGCGAACAAGAAATTCGTCGACATCGGCACCACTAACTAAAGTACCTGTTGGATTATTCGGGTTCGGAATAAAAATAAGTCTTATATTTGAAGTTGGATTGTGAAAAAAATGATCTGCAATACCCTTCAAGTCCATCTTTAAATCTGGCTTCAACGGAACCGTTCTTACTTTGACCCGAGCTGCTTGAGCACACACTTGGTAAGCCACAAATGCCGCTTCAGATGTCAAAATCGCGTCTCCAGGCTCACAAAATATGCGAATAAGCAAATCTATGATTTCATTTGAGCCATTTCCTAAACCGATTTGTGTAGGAGAAATCTTCCATTTTTCAGATATCTTATGAACAAGCTCGTATCCAGAAGGATCAGGATATCGATGCTGTTGTTGAAGATATTGCTGAATGGCTGCAACGGCCTTTGGGCTAGGCCCTATAGCGTTCTCGTTGCTAGCTAATTTTGTGACCTCTTTTAATCCGTACTCGCGTTGAGTTTCCGAAATTGGTTTACCAGGTTTATACGGAACAAGGTTTAAAATTTCTGCAGACACTTTCATGATTGACCCTTTTCATCACAATTCATAACATACCGAGTACAAAAAAAGAAAGCTCGAGTTAAAAGAAATATGATGTCCGCAACTACCGCTGCACCTGTCATTGCATTATATCTAGGCGAATCTTACGCATCTCTGGGTGTTTTTGATTCTACAAAAAAAGAAATTTTTGAAAAAACGGTTTTTCTGCCACAAGTTTCGCTCAAAAATCTTCTGACGCAAACCAAACAGAAAATTTCTGAAAACAATCCTAACGAAGTAAAACCAAGTTTCTTTGTCGTCACAAAGTACCTTGATCGGCTCAAAAACTTTCGACTTGGAGGAAGCGTAGCTCAGGTCGTTGCGGCTGGATTTGAAAATTCTTACTCAATAATGAATACGAATTCTTTATCATTAGCCGCAGCCTCACTTGTTATCTCTTTGCAGCCGGGCGAAATAAATGAAGAAACTTTAACCGCTGAGCTCGCACGTATCAAAAAAATTAATCCAGATACCAATAAAGTTGTCATTCAGCTTTCCGAAAAAAAATTTTCAGCCGCTCAAAGAGAACTTGTTCATTCTTTTTTTTCTAAAGCTGAATTTAATGTGTTCACTTGCTCTCAGCCTGAAAATCTAGCTGAAGTTCGAAAAGTGCTTTTAAATGCAGGCACGGAAGGAACAAAAGAAGAAATCTTATCTGAGATCAAAGAAGCTTTCGGGGAAGACACAGAAATATCATTTTGGTGCGAAAACAAATTTAAAAAAGAATTCGAAAATCACGAACTTTTTAGCAGCAGTAGTTCATTTTTAGCTAACTGGGCGCAAAATGAAAAGTCAACTGCGGTTGCCTATCTTGATCACGAAGGATTTCGCCTGATTTACGCCAATGAAGAGACAGATTGGCAAAGCCCTTGGGGAACTATTCCAACTACACATTTTCAAACTCAAGAACTTTACCCACACCCATTTTCAGAAGTTCGCCTAGATCACTTATCAATGATTTGCATATCCCAAAAACCGTCTCAACATGAGCCGGGGCCAGTCTGTGCTGGTCGAGGCATTAAACCGCTTGTTTTAGATTTGTTTTTTGAAGAAGTATCGCGAGTTCCAGCTTTGAAGAATTTATTTTCTCAATTCAATTCGGACGCTCAAAAACAGAAACTTGAAAACCACCTTGCAATTATTGAAAAAGGCCAACAAGAAAATTTTTTCAAAACAAATCGAAATGAAATGAAAAAACACATTACTGATTCAATCACTCATGAATTGAATTTGGTGCCTCGAAGTAAAAATCTAAAGATCATCGGGTCTATGGCTGCGGTTTTTGGATTCAAATCAGCTCCATTTGATTGGCCAAGTGAAATAATGAAGAAAGCTTTGAATTAGCCTATGAATGCAAAAACGTACCAATCTTACTTAATACAACTGACTCAACATTTGTCTTCATTTTCGATCGTTAACTCAGACGGACAACTTCTTTTTTCAAAAGACACACAGCTCGAATGCTTAAGCACTTCGCGGCTTGTTTCTTTTCAAATCGTAAAAAAATATCTTAAACCTAAACCATTAGATTTGATTATTCTAAACGATCCTGAAAACGGAGGATTCGGCTTAACCAAAATTATTTTTGTTGCCTGCTTATCTGAAAATCTAAATTTAATTTGGCATGAGGATTTAGGAGTTGTTGATTTTAAAATTCCTCCGACACCATTGTTCGAGGGAAATCAAAAAAATTCATTTGTCTGGAGCGCATTGGTCGATAACCATCCGGACTCAGCACTTTTGAAAACTTTTTTTGAACGACAAAAAAGCAAACTTGATTCTATTCTTTCACAAAAGACTTACGTGCAGGCCATATCGCTCGCAAAAAACCAAACGACCTGGCTTAAAGCTTCCCAAGAAATATTTGAAAATCAATTTAGTAACAAAGCCTTAGGTAGCTCTGAATGCAGTTACAAAACATCTGGACAACAATTGATTAAATTAAAATTAATTGTCGAAGAAAAGCAAAATATTAGACTTCTTACTTTAGACTTTACAAATACAAACATCGCTACAGATTACTCTGCGGCCTCGCACGTTGTTGAAAGTGGTTTAATACAAAAAATTATTCAATTTTACCAAATCGAAAACTTTTTTTCTCAGGCTGTTTTAGATAAAATTAAAATTATTTTACCCCCTAAATCTATTGTTTCAAAGGCTACTTCTCGCGGTGAATGCAATCACGAAATTCAATCTATTTGTTCGCAACTTTGTTTGTTCAATTTGAACCTACTGAACTCGCAAGCGCGCAAAATCAATTTGGCTTTCGAAGCCTCTACTGAACTAAAATTTGATTTAATTTTTAATCAACAAATTTATCCATTTAGTTTTGATTCTAAAGGGGTTTCTTTAGAAGGGTTTGAGTCTTTGCTGTCAAAAAATCAAATTGGCCTTATCGAATGCTATCGAGGAGACCAAAATATTCATTTAAAATTTGAGGTTGTCGATTTAAGTTCTTCGAAATTGCAAATTAAATCAAAGCTATTTCCAGAAGGAAAAGAATGGTGTCTTAAAATTAATAATCAAATACCCTCTGGGCGCAAAATCCAATTGCAACAAAAAGATCAAATTCAAATTGATTGGAAAATTGGACAATAAGGAGATCTTATGAAAATTTTAATATTTGCCCCTTGTCTATTCATTGTATTTTTGGGCCTTACTAGTTGTTTTTCAAACTCAACTTCAGGTTACACTGTCAATGAAGTGTTACCTAAATCAACGTTTGAAAAATTAGGTATTCAAAAAGGGGATCGAATTATTTCTTACGATGGAGAAAGCGTCAATTCCGTAGGAGATTCGATGGAGCTTTATGACAAATTAAAGAATCATAAAGTGAAATTGATTTTGATTGAACGAAATGGTGAAAAACAAACAATCGCAGTTCCGTAAAATTAGGAACTGACTCGCGCACCCCAACTCTTCAAAGACTCTCGAATTTTCTCTATGTGTTCGTGACTTGTTGTTTCGATGACAAAATCAATACGCGTTTCTTTCAAATTCAACCCTTGTCGAACGCGATCATGATGCACTTCTAAAACATTTGCTTTGTGCTCAGCCATGATCCGCGTAAGTTGACTAAGGCTTCCGGGAATGTCCGGCACAATAACTGACATTTCGCACAGACGACCACGCTGAATCTGACCACGCTGAATCACCTGCGAGACAATGTTTAAATCAATATTTCCACCACAAACGATCACACATGTTTTGGAAGCCGGTTTGATTTTATGAGATAGCAACGCGGCCAAAGCCGTAGCACCGGCCCCCTCAGAAACTGTTTTTGCTCTTTCAAGTAAAAAAACTATTGCTTCAGCGATTTCGGCTTCGTCTACAGTGACAATATCATCGACATATTTTTCGATGAAAGATTTGAACATCTCTTGACTTGGAGACTGAACAGCAATTCCGTCAGCAATGGTGGCTTTTACTTTAGATAGATCGGGTTGATGTCTCTTAAATAGTTGATACATCGTATCGACAGCTTTTGATTGTACACCAATAATTTTTATTTTTGGATTCAAAGATTTTAATGCGATTGCAACTCCACTTATGAGCCCGCCTCCACCGATTGGTACAATCATCATTTCTAAATCTTGCACCTGCTGGTAGATCTCTAGACCAATGGTTCCTTGACCAGCAATGACCTTTTCATCTTCATAAGGGTGAACAAAAACATAACCCTTTTCTTTAGATAATTGATAGGCATAGGCCTTCGCTTCATCGAAGGTCTGACCTTTTAAAATAACTTCGGCTCCGTAATTTTGTGTCGCATGCACTTTTGTTAATGGAGCCGTTTCTGGCATGACGATAACAGCTTTGACTTGATTCAAACTCGCGCTCAAAGCTACACCTTGCGCGTGATTACCGGCAGAACAGGCGATCACTCCACGCTTTCTTTCATCTGGACTTAGACTTGCGATTTTATTCGAGGCTCCACGCATTTTGAAACTACCTGTACGCTGATTATTTTCAAGTTTAAGATAGATTTCACATTGACCATCAACCTTCAATGCTTTCGCGCAAGAGCGGGAAAGATCACACGGAGTTTCGATGATTAAATTTTCTATTGTTTTCTGAGCCTGACGAATATCTTCAAGAGTGACTTTCATATCACCAGTATACAGTAATACCCCATAGTGGTGGGTACTGAGTTTTTATTCGATGATGCCAATCGTTAGACTTAAGTCTATTATTCACCACTGAAGCAGCGTCGTCTTTCGTCGGCTCGATAATTCCTAAAGCCGCCTTTTCGTCAAAAAATACAAACGGAGCGAAGAACTTACCGCATTGATGACATTTATCAACCAAGGCATTTTCAGTTTCATTCACAGCACCACACACGTGGCAGCGTCTAATATGTAAAGGTGACTCTAGATTTTTCATGATTGTTCCTTTTATTTTCTCTCGTTGTTAATTGAACAGCAAGTTTGGCTCCGTTCTTTCCTACAATGGAATGTTCGTAATTGAGAGCTGTGGCGAAAATGTTGTCGACTGACTTGACGCGAAAGCCAACATTGTCCTTGAATAAATCGATTTAAAATTTCAATTTTTTTCTGTTTACGTCTCAAATCGAGACAGCACAAAGATATGACTCTTACGAAAAAATCACAATGCTTTGATTAAGCTAGGCAAATTTTAAGAAAAGAGGCCACGTCAAGAGAAGCGCCACCAATTAAAAAACCATCAACATGTGGCACCTTAAAAAGCTCGGCAGCATTTTCAGGCTTAACACTTCCGCCGTATAAAATTTGAAAATCTTTAAATCCGCGGGCTTCAAGTTTATCATAAATGGCTTGATGGACTTCTGCCACCTGCTGAGTCGTTGCAACCTTGCCAGTGCCAATAGCCCAAACCGGCTCGTAGGCCACCACAATTCGCTTTTCTCGACTAACACCTGCTAAACCTTGATCTAACTGCGAAAAACAAATTGGTAATGTCTGGTGCGACTCACGCTGCTGCAATGTTTCGCCAATACAAAACACACTAGTCATTTGCAGTGATTCAACATGAAGCGCTTTTTGATTTAAGACTTGATCCGATTCTTTGAAAATTTCTCGGCGTTCACTGTGTCCGATCAAAGCCATTTTCGCGCCCAAGTCTTTCGCCATCGCCGCAGAATTTTCTCCCGTAAATGCTCCTGAACTTTGGCTGTAAATATTCTGAGGCCCAAATTCAATTGACGTACCCGCGCATAGGGTCGAAACAGCTTCAAAAGAGTAGGCCTGAGGAAATATGAACACTTCACGTGTGTCGAAGAAATGAGAAATTTTAAAAATTTCGTTTTTAAATTGAATCAAAAATTCGCGAGCCTGTTCAGGAGTTTTGTTTAATTTCCAATTGGCCGCAAAAATTCTTTTCATTTAAAAACCTTTCAATTAAACAATTTCACTTTGCTTACGAGGACGCAACACCTCAAGACCAGGCAATTTTTCACCCTGTAGATATTCAAGACTTGCGCCGCCCCCAGTTGAAATGTGGGTCATCTTGTCTGCAAAACCTGAAGCTTCTGCAGCCGCAGCCGAGTCTCCACCGCCAACAATTTTAGTACCGTTATTTTCTGCTAAAGCTCGTGCAATTGCAAATGTACCCGTAGCAAAAGCTTTGTTTTCGAAAACTCCCATGGGTCCGTTCCAGAAAACAGTAGCAGCTTTATTTAAGGCAGCTGTATAGTTACGAATTGTTTGAGGTCCAATATCTAAACCCATTTCATTCTCTGGAATCATAGCTGAAGGAGTCGTTTTTTTATTTTCAACATTGCCAAACTCAGTTGAAGTAATGTGGTCAACCGGAAGCAACATAGTTTTTTGACGGGCCTCCATACGCTCAATCATTTCTTTGGCGTATTTTAATTTATCAGATTCAACTAAAGATTTACCTACACCCACACCTTGAGCTTTCAAGAACGTATAAGCCATGGCTCCACCAATTACAAAGCCGTCGACGATATCGATTAGTTTTTCGATCAC
>JACCDQ010051615.1_pt1 | contig 16775 bp, 17 predicted proteins | sample 7446031 | NCBI WGS metagenome assembly JACCDQ01 (sample SAMN15323442, study PRJNA562643) | freshwater metagenome | isolation source: river surface water | place: USA:Blue River Watershed | collected 2017-08-17
AGTCGTTTCTTTACCAAGAGAATGGAACGAGCCGGCGCATGTGACTGTAGATGCTTCTGGTTATGTTCGCCAAACGCTTCTTAATCAAAAACCCGGAAATATGATTTTGAAGCTGAATAGCGCTTACGTGGCTCCTCGAGCAGAACTTAGGGGACAAGTCACCAATCTTCCCGTTCAAAATGGCGATAAGCTAATTGATTTTGGCTTAGTCATGCCTGCATTAACTCGCGCAGATATTTTGAACTTTGATTTAGATCAAGTAATAAGCCCCTATACGGATACTTTATCGGTTGCGGGCCAATCAGCGCCACTTCCAAGCAATGTGTCTTTGCCTACACAAAAAGAAAGTTACATTTTCAATTTAACGATTTCAAAACCTGTCTATCGTTTAATGGTACCTACTTTAGGGCCAAAAACTTTCTACGCAGCACGAGGTCGTTTTCATTTCAAAACTGTTGTTGATAAGCTTAGAGATGGTGCCCCATTTTATGAATTGCTGAACGATTTTTCAATTTTAGGTGGTGGTTTACGTGAAGTTCAAGTTGTTGGTGGGCAAACCAATTTAGATATACCAGGAACTGAGCTTCAATTTGGTTCTACCGTTCAAGTTCAATCTGCGGCCGCGCAGTCAGATGAAGTGTTGATGATGTTAGCAGCCAGCGACGTAGCCGGCACGCTGATCCCGACAGATGTGAAAAAATTCGAGCCTAATCAAACTGTCACCTTAACTTCGATGGCCGGAAAGCCTGCTTTCGTCATCAATGTCATAAAAAAACAATCTGAATTTATGGCTCGCACTTCGGGCGCCGACCGTCTTAGTGCATCTTTAGCTCCATACAAATCCGGAGAAAAACAAACACTGCTTCCGCTGGTTGCAAATCCAAGCATTCAAAACAACGGATCTTTTGTCATACGTCTTCCGGCGGCCCCAACCACATCAGGGGTAAATGCTATCGCTGTTTCTGCGACTATATCGGATTTGTATGAAACTCCGAATGGAAATACAAAAGTTGTTTCAGCGACTCGCCGTTGGGAAGTTTTAGGCCTAGGATGGGGAACTCAAATTCAATTGCCATCTTGGCCTTTGACCAACATGACTCCGACAAAAAAAGTTGAAATCAACTTTATTGGTAGCGCAACTAAAAAACCAGTCGATTTAGATGACAGCATCATTCAAGCTGCGACTCACGTTTCTCATTCATCGACTGAATTCCAATAGGTCATTGAATGAGATTTTTACTTCCAGTTCTTTTTTTTCAAGTGGTCATTTCGGGCTGTTCTCTTCTAGAGAAACAGCCTGAGTCAATCGATAAAATCATTCAAAAATCTTCGAATCAAAAAATATTTTTTGCTAACTACGATTTAGTTTGGAAGGCCGCCCACACCGCAATTAAGTACACAATTGCTTCTGAAAACCAAGATTTTGGCGTAATTGAAACCGATTATGTCAAATCTGTAGATGGATGGCTTCCTCCCGATAAAACAAAACCTGACTACAAAAGCGCACGCTATAAATTGATTTTTACTTTCGCTAAAGGAAAGACTGATAGCCGCGAATCAACTCGAATAACAATCGAAAAGAAAATAGAAGTTTTTAGAGACTTTATTTCAGAAACTCAAATTATTCCGTCTGATGGGCTTGAAGAAATGTCTTTATTCTATCGTATCGAAAGAGAGTTAGTAATAGCTCAGGCACTTAAACGTGCTGCCTCAGAAGGTTCGAACTAATTAAAAGAAACTGGCTTAAAGCCAGTTTCTTGTTTTAACGTAGCTTTTCCAATCATTGACTTTATTTTTTTCAGACAAAGTCACTTCGGTGATTCTTTCAAGAGTAACAGCTGCCATTTGCGAAATTTTCTGGTCGCGGTCAAACAAATATTTTACAAAGAATGAACGATCACCAGAAGATGCTCTGGCCGCGATCAAATTGAAAATTTTCGAGCGAATCCAAAGGCTTTGATGACCTGCAAAGTTATAAGGTTTCGATAATTCTAATGCCATTAAATTGCGATTTTCGCGCGTAAAACGTTTTGCCAACACATCGACCGCAGCCGAGCGCACAACTAAAGCCTTATCTTTTATTAAAATCTGAGCCTCTTCTTCGGCATGGTTGACATTAATTTTCTCAAGAGCAACTAAAGCCGCATTTCGCATGTACCAGTCTTTACTTTTTGCAAATGCTTTAATGTATGCAATTTGATTGTAGTGCGCAACATCTGCCGCATTAATCAAAGCTTGCCAACGCACGCTCATCGGTTTTTTTATGTTCTGTGCAGTTTTCAGTTCAGTTGAAAAATCAGTGCTCGTCGGAGGTATTGCTGCAAATAAACTCACTGATGCAAAAAAAGTTACAAGTAATGTTTTCATAGAAGCTATCATCTAAGATCCCTTCTGAATTGATTTTTCAAATTCATTGATCAGATTTTTTTCATTTTCAGGAATATTCTGGTCCAGTGTGAACTTTGGTTCTTCAGATGTCTCTGTAGCAGCCTCTGTTGGTGCTTCTGTGGCATTTGCTGCATTTAAAGCATCTGTTTCAGCTACTAAACTATCAAGCAATGCAGAAGTCTCTGGATCAAACCCAGGAACATCCCCCGAGCTAGCAGCAGCTTCAACCGGCGCGGTCGCTTCAATTTCAGCAACTGCCGTAACTGCTTCTACAGGGGCAGCTTCATTCGAAGCCACTTCAGTCGAAACGGCCTCTGAATTAACAGGAGCTTCTGCGGTTTGAACAGGTTCAGAAGTATCTGAAACGCCCGAGGTTCCGACAGCTTCGCTACTTGGTATTTCAGTAGCTTCGCCGTTAGAGCTTCCACCACTATCACCGCTTGAACTTCCAGATGAATCGCCGCCACCATTTTCAATTTTCTTTTTCAATTCTGCGTTTTCGGATCTAAGTTGACTGAGTTCAGCAATGTCATCTGCAATTATATCGTATTCACTTAAACGAGATTGCAACTCTTCAACTTTTTTATTTAATTCGACAATTCGAGATTCATCGACTTTTGCTGCACCTTCTGAACCAGCGACTGGAGATAATTCAAATACTTTTTTCTCGAGCTCATTAAGCTGAGCTTTTAGCTTTGCATTTTCTGCATTGACCTGATCCAACTCAGCAGGATTCGCAGCCGGTGCCGTTGAGGCCGCCGGCACATCTGTAACAACGCCCGCTTCAGCCGGGGCCGCCGGCACAACTTTTTCAATCACTTGAATTCCACTGCTTTTTTGCTGATCGATAAGTCGATCTAATTTTTCATTCACCTGAGAAAACTCAGCAACAGAATCACCTTCAGCCGCAGATGGCGAATTCACAAAAAATAAGCGGTAAACATAAATTAAAATTAAAAAAAGAACGATAGAAAAAACAACTTGAATAAAAATTGTATTGTGTTGAGCAGCCCAGGTAATTAAATCGTTCATTAGAATTCTATTCTCTCAAATATTGTGTCTTTGTGGCAAGCATCATGCCGGCCAGGACCAGCTCCTAGACTTAATGCTGGAAGTCCGTTATGGTTTTTCTAGATGAAAAAAGTCGATCTAATCATTAAAAACGCTGAAGTAATTTCCTATCATGAAAAATCAAATCGCGTTGTATCTGAAGTCGCATCAGTCGCTGTCAAAGATCAAAAAATTTTTGAAATATCAAACTCGACTAGCTGGACCTCAGATCGCACAATTGATGCTACCGGACTGACTCTTTTACCTGGAGTAATCGATTCGCAGGTTCACTTCCGCGAACCCGGACTAACTCACAAAGAAGATATCGAATCTGGAACTCGTGCGGCTATTTTAGGTGGGGTCACTTCAATTTTCGAAATGCCAAACACGACTCCGAGTACAACAACCGAAGTCGCATACAAAGAAAAAATTAATTTATCGAAAAACCGTGCCCACTGCCATTACGCATTCTTCATGGGAGCCGCCCACGATAATGTGAACAAGCTTCTTGATCTTGAAAAGCTTCGCCATTCTCCGGGAATCAAATTATTTTTGGGAGCTTCTTTCGGTTCTTTGTTAGTTGAAGATGATGAAGTTTTTGAATCAATAATGAAGAATGGAAATCGTCGATTAACAATTCATTCAGAAGATGAAAAACGTTTGAAAGAAAGAAAGCAAATCGCAATAGACGCGGGCCATCCACGAGTTCACCCGATTTGGCGTGATGAAGAAAGCGCGATGATTTCAACAAAAAAATCGATTTCACTTGCGCAAAAATACAATCGACTTGTGCACATTCTGCACGTTTCCTCTTCTGAAGAGATGAGCTTTCTTAAGCAACACAAGAATATTGCTTCAGTCGAAATTCTTCCGCAATTTTTAACTTTATCAGCACCTGAATGCTATGAAAGATTGGGAACTTTGGCCCAACAAAATCCCCCGATTCGAGACAAAAGACATCTTGAAAAATTATGGCAAGCCGTTCATAACGGAACGGTCGACATAATTGGCTCGGATCACGCTCCTCACACATTAGAAGAAAAGTCTAAACCATATCCGCAATCACCTTCTGGATTTCCGGGGGTACAAACACTGCTTCCAATTATGTTGAATCATGTTCACTCAGGCAAATTATCTATCGAACGCCTAGTTGAATTGGTCACCGAAAACCCAAGACGGCTTTTTCAAGTTCGCAACAAAGGGCGTATCAAGGTTGGTTACGACGCCGACTTCACATTGATCGATCGTAAGTTGAATCGCGAGATTACAAACAGTTGGATTGCTTCAAAATGTGGTTACACTCCATTCGACGGAATGAAAGTGACAGGTTGGCCGGTACAAACTATTTTAAAGGGCGTCACCGTCATGCAAGACGATCAAGTGATAAATCCCCATCAAGGTGAAGGCATTGAATTCAATAAATAACCCACCCTCAACTAAAACACAGGCTTTAGCTTTTTTCTTTGGCGGACTATTACCCGTCATAGCATTCACTTTAATTGAAGAAAAATGGGGTACCGTAGCCGGATTGGTCGCTGGGATGATCTTTGGCGTTGGAGAAATTTTTTACGAACTCATTAAAAATAAAAAAGTTAGTCTCATAACTTGGATAGGAAATGGTTTGCTTCTGGGCCTTGGAGCCATTTCTTTGATCTCAAATGATGGAATTTGGTTCAAACTTCAGCCTGCTTTATTTGAATATGGGTTCTTCGTTTTTCTAATCGGAAGCTGGATATTCAAAAAGCCGTTCTTAGTTTTAATGATGGAAAAGCAAAACCCCACGGCGCCAGAATTTTTAAAACAACTTATGAAAGGCATGACCTTCCGATTGAGTTTATTCTTCTTAGCGCACGCCCTTTTGGCAACCTGGGCCGCTTTTTATTGGTCGACCGAAAGCTGGGCCCTATTAAAAGGGGATGGTTTAACTGTCAGCATGATTTTCTACATGGTTCTTGAAGTCGTTGTGGCCCGCATGCAGCTTAAAAAGAAGACCTAATTTCAAACAAAAAAGCCCGGCTGATGACCGGGCTTTTAGAATCAATTTTTACTGAATAAAAATTAGAAACAACGACGCAACTGGTATTTATATAAAAGACCAGTTGATACGTCTACTGAGTCAATTGACAATTGAGCAGCATCTTGACGAGTGTTAGTCATAGCTAAAATATTTGCGTCTACAGTCATCATCAAATCTTTACCTGTTGAACATGGAGACCAGTCGATTGAAGTTGAAATCAATTCGTTTTTCAATGAGTAGTTATTAGCTTGCCCACCAGAAAAAGTTTTGTTGAAAACAGCCGGACGAGCCTGACCAACATATGAGTAACGAGCTTGAAACTGACCACGACCACCAGTTGGGATCGCAGCAAAACCATTGTAATCAAATGCAATCAAAGCCACTTGGTATCCAGGACCAACGCGCACTGGAATACGTAAGTTACAAGACTTACGATCGAATGCAGCTCCTTGCATTGTTGGCGCTTGAACCACGAAGCTGTCGAACAAAATAGAAAGTGTTTGCGCATCTTCAGTTAAAGAAACTGAAGCCGATCCCGCTGGACAGCCTGTTCCACCGTAAACTGGTTGCCCTAAGCTAATTTGAGCATTTGCAGCAGATACCGACAAAAGAACCGCAGCGATTGTTAAAAGAGATTTCATGTTTACTCCCTATGTTTAAGTTAACCCTAAAGTTAACTGTTAAGTTAATCAGTTAATAAGTCGAGTGACTTGTTTTCTTGGAGCGCACAATACAATGGTTTTTTATAAAAATCTCTGTAAACGTTTTTGACAGCAAGTTTTTACAATTCAAAGAAACAATTTTCGTCTTGATATATTTCAAGAATTTCAACAAATTACAAATCAATGCATTAAATTGTTACCAGCGAAAATTGCTCGCCAGCGCCAATTAAAAAATAATTGATCTTTTAAAAAAATCTATTTTGAAAATTTTTCGAAAAAAAAAGCCCCGCATGCGCAGGGCTTTCAAAAGAATTTAGAATTTTCTAAATGTTTTATTTGACGCTAAAACTAGCGGCAACGACGAATTTGGTATTTGTATAAAAGACCAGTTTGTACATCGACTGAATCGATAGAAAGTTGAGTTGCATCTTGACGATTATTCGTCATCGCTAAGATATTCGCATCAACAACCATCATCAAATCTTGACCAGTTGAACATGGAGTCCAATCAATTGTTGTAGAAATCAATTCATTTTTCAAAGAGTAGTTTTGTACTTGTGGACCCATAAAAGTTTTACGGAAGATAGCTGGACGAGCTTGTCCAACGTACGCATAACGAGCTTCAAATTGACCACGACCTCCTGATGGGATACCGGCAAATCCGTTGTAATCAAAAGCGATCAAAGCCACTTGGTATCCAGAACCAACGCGAACTGGAATACGTAAGTTACAATTCTTACGATCGAATGCAGCACCTTGAAGAGTTGGCGCTTGAACAACAAAGCTATCAAATAAGATTGATAAAGTTTGTTGATCTTGAGTCAATGAAACTGAAGCTGATCCAGCTGGGCAACCAGTTCCACCGTAAGCTGGGTTACCTAAACTGATTTGCGCTTGTGCTGCAAGACCAGATAATAGTACCGCTGCAATTGTTAATAATGATTTCATGAAATCCCCCTTGTTTTGGTTTTAACTTTCCCTGTTTTGTACCTTTGACAAAATGTCATCGTCACATTCCACTAAAGCAAAGGTGTTGCCAACAAAAAGAGGCCAAAAAGACACTGACTTGCATGTCCTACCAATAATCCACCATGTTATTTTTATTAAAAATAAAAAATGAAGTGTCAGAAGTTTCGAATAAAAAAAAGAGAGAGCCTAAGCTCTCTCTTTTTTTATCTTTCTTTTAAAGATAGATACTATTTACACCATGGAGCCGTCGGAAGAATCGCGCAAAGTGCATCACACAATGCTTGGTCGCCCAATGGACACTCACCCGGAGTACCTGGGTTTCCTGGATTAGGATTTCCTGGATTAGAAGCAACTGCCCCAACGTTAATATCTAACGATTGAACTGCGTTACCTGCAGCGTCAGTTCCTTTAACCGTAACAGTACCTTTGGCTACCGCAGTTAATAAACCGTTTGCATCGATAGATGCTACATCTGGGTTTGAAGATTCAAACTTAACAGCGCCCGAAGCATTTTTCATAGTCATTTGCAAAGTTGCTTTTTCTTCGATTGTTGCAGCAGCTGGAACTAACCAAGCTTTTTTCGCTAACAATGTATCAACAGCGGCGAAAGCATCGATACGGCAGTTACATGCAGTTTCGATTTGAACTTTAGCACCAGTTGATTGCATCAATGAACGAACTTCAGCGCCGGTCAAAGTTGCATCTTGAGCTTTTAAGAAAGCCACTAAACCCGCAACAAGTGGAGTTGCCATAGAAGTACCAGACAAGTTTCCGTATTTGTTACCTGGTAAAGTCGACATGATCGCATCGCCCGGAGCAGCCAAAGAAACTTTAGCTTTACCGTAGTTTGACCAAGATGGTTTTGTGTCGCCAGAGTTAGACGCTGCAACAGTCATCATGTTCGGAGTTCCTGCATTCGCTGGGTAAACACTTGTTGTATCGTTGTTTTTTCCATCGTTGGCAGCGGCTGTTACGAAAATGACTCCAGCTTTATCAGCACGTTGTAATGCGTCTACTAGTGGTTGAGCTGTAGAAAGTGGAACTGAGGCTCCCCAAGATGCAGAGATCACTTGTACTTTGTGCTCGATCGCGTAGTCGATTGCTTTGATCGCGTTATTCAAATCGCCAGATCCGTCTTCACCCAAGAAACGTAATGGCATGATTGAAACTTCTGGGCTTAAACCAGAGATTCCACCGTCAACAACACCAGTTGCACCGATGATCCCTGCACAGTGAGTACCGTGACCTGGATTTTGTTGAGATGTTTTATCCATTGGATCTGAATCGTTTTCTTTAAAGTCGAAACCAGCAACCATATTAGCCGCTAAGCTTTGGTGATTGTAATCAACACCAGTATCGATAACAGCTAGCAAAACGTTTTTGCTACCTTTGTTACCTGCGCGAGTCCATGCTTGTTGAGCATTAACTTTTGCAAGAGCGTATTGCTCTTTTAAAGCTTTAACATCAACCGGAGTTGAGAAAGCGTGGATTTTGAAGTTAGGCACTACGTAAGCAATATTTTTATCAGCAAACAATGCTGCTAAAGCGCGTGCTTCGTTAGCTTTCGTGATGTTCACACGAACATATGAACCTGGGCGGTGAACTTCTTTCATTTGAAGTCCTACAGATTCAGTTTGCATTGCTGCAATTTTGTTAAGGGCAGCCGCGTTTTTGTATTTAACCAAAAATTCGCCAGCGTTTGACATTTGCGCTGCTAAGATAAGCGCTAATGATAGACCTAGAGTGGTAGTTTTCATCGTTTTCCCTCCGTGAAAAAACTGTTTTTGTTTTAAAAATCCATTCTTAAAACTTTGCGGTTCCTAATTGGAACCATTTTTCTTTGAAAAGATCGTATCCCGACTTTTTTACGAAAAAGTAGCACTATTTGGTTTTTTTTAATTTTTTACGCAGCTAGACATTGGTTGAGGTCTGAAGCTATTAGCCAAAACATACTAAGTTATGTCCATACTTGAAGTGATTATACTGTCTTTCGTTGAAGGTCTTACCGAATTCATACCTGTTTCGTCCACAGGCCACTTAATTTTGGTTTCTCACTATTTAAATATTCAACCCACTGAATTCACAAAAGCGTTCGATGTGATCATTCAGTTCGGGGCGATCTTCGCCGTGGTTTGTCTTTACTATAAAAAGCTGCGCTGGGATCTTAATTTTTATAAAAAACTTTTTATCGCATTTCTGCCCGCAGCGGTTATCGGATTTTTATTTAAGAATAAAATTGACCTCTTATTAGAAAGTACAGCTGTTGTGGCGTGGGCTTTGATTATCGGTGGAATTATTATGGTGGCCGTCGATTCTTTCATAAAAGGAAAAGAGTCTGATGATCCCGGCATCAAAACTTCTTTAATGATTGGCTTTTTTCAATGCTTAGCGATGATTCCGGGGGTCTCGCGATCCGCCTCAACTATAATTGGAGGACAAGTCGTCGGACTGACTCGCGAAAAAGCGGCCGAGTTTTCTTTTTTACTGGCTATTCCTACTTTAGGTGCAGCAACGGCCTATAAACTTTGGAAAATTCGATCAATTATACAAAGTGACCAATTATTTCATCTTGGCTTAGGCGTTTTTCTTTCGTTTGTTTTTTCACTGGTAGCGATTAAATTTTTTATCAGTTTTGTAAATAAGTATGGTTTCCGCGCCTTCGGCATTTACAGAATCATCTTAGGTACAATCGTTTTATTTTTTATTCATAATTAGACTAAAGGAACATCATGACAGACATCGAACAAAATCTTCAGGCCGGAACTCGATTTATTTCAAGCGAAATGCAAGAACTTTTAGACCGTACTCTTTTGTACATGCCAAACTGGAAATGGCTGGGCTTAATTGCTGGTTTTATTGCAATCTATTTTATTCGAGTTTTAGTATTGAGCTTTTTTCGCAAAGTTAAATCGACTCAATCTTTTCTAACAGACAAGTCTTTCATGCAATTTTTTTTAAAGCTTGATATCGAGCGTGGCTTAAGTTGGGCCTTTGTCGGATTATTGGCCATCAATCTCGTAAGCACTTTAGAATTGCCTGAAAATTTAGAGCGCAATATTGAAATTTTATTCAAGTTGATTTTTGCCGGTAACATTATTCGTGTTTGTTATTTAGCTGTCGAAGCTTTTGGATCCAAAATACAAGAATGGGCCAAAACAACTGAATCGCAAATTGATGATCAACTGGCTCCTCTTGCAACAAAAACTTTAAAAGTACTTGTTGTTATTATCGGAGTGCTGATCATTTTACAAAACCTAGGTGTCAACGTAACTGCATTACTTGCCGGTTTAGGTATTGGGGGCGTCGCTTTAGCTTTTGCTGCTCAAGATACAGTTGCAAACGTTTTCGGAACGATCACTATCTTATTGGATGCTCCATTTAAACTTGGAGATCGTGTCAAAGTAGGCGACACCGATGGAATCATTGAAGAAGTTGGATTTCGCTCGACTCGAATTCGTACCCTTTATAATTCAGTGGTCACGCTTCCGAATTCTGTTGTTGCCAGAGAAAAAATAGACAACTTGACCGAAAGAAATAATTGGATTCGCTTCAAAATGAATGCCGGAGTTACCTACGACGCAAACCCAATTCAAATAACAAAATTCTGCCACGAGCTCGCTGCACATTTTGCTAAAGATCATTCAATTGATCCGACAAGAATTGGTGTCAACTTAGACAGTTACGGCGACTCGAGCATTAATATTTCAATTAGCTTTCACTATAAAATTGAAATTGGACAAACCGAAGGAGCTCGCAATCAAGCCTATCTCGAGGCTGTTCGAACCTATTTGGTCAACCAAGGTATGGACTTCGCCTTCCCAACTCAAACTGTCATTATTCAAAATCAAAATTCGAGCGGGTTAAATCAATCGGCACCGACTGTTTAGGGATTCATCGAAATGAGCCACTCTTTATAGGCTAGATAGTGTGCATCTTGCTCTTCTGAAACAATTTGCACGCGTTTACGTTCTTTTTGATCTTCGACCATACTGCACATAAGGCGAAAGTTTGCATTGTGGCCTTGAACTCCAACTAAAAAATAGCCAGCAACCCAGTCTGGGATAGTTTCTTTAAAATACAAACCACCTTCGGATAAATCGATTGTGGTGGCATTGAACTGTTTATTCGTTGAAGAGATCTGGCAAGGCACTTCAACTTCGTAGCGTTGATGTAATCTAGGCTGAATTGTGCGCTTAGGACGAACGATGAAAAATTCTGTGTCATTCACGTCTCGAGCGCGAGTCTCTAATGGCGGAAAGCCAACAATATCACCAATCGCATTAAATAGTTCAGGATGAGTTTTTTCATTCAACGGAAACCATTTCGAGTCTCCGAGACGACAAATCTGAGTGAGCTTCACTTCATTAATCGACATCGTTTTTATGATAAGTTGCATCTCACGATCACTTAGACCCTGCAATGTCCATCCTTTTAATGAGTTATGAATTCCCCAGCTCAAATCGTTCTCCAAATTTACTTCTTTTTAGCCGGAGGCTGCAAAGTCTTCACAGCCGTTTCGGCTTTAATTTTTTCAGTTTCTAACTTTGTTTTTTCGGTTTCGGCCTGCGCGCGGGCGGTTTCATTTTTGATTTTAGCTTCCTCAGCCTGCGCTTTCAGTTTTTCAACCTGGTTCGCTAATTGTTCGCGCTCGTTCTTATATTTTTCAGCGTCTAACTTCATCTTTTGAGTCTCAGATTCAAACTTTCGAAGATCAGCCTCAGAAGTGGCTTGTGATCGTTTTAATTGAGCAATTTCTAAATTCATTTGCGATGATTCTTTTTGGTACTGCTGACGGTATTTTTCGTAGTCTGACTTTACTTTTAAGGCTTGCTCACGAGCTTTCTCTTCTTCTTTTTTTAATTCGCCGAATTTTTTCTTTTCTTCTTCGAATTGTTTTTTTGCTTGTTCGTAAGCTTCATTCGTTTTTTTAGCTTCTTCATTCAATTTTCCAACAACACCTTGAGCCGCTTCTACTTGAGCTTTCAATCTTGCGCTTTCCGCTTCAGTTTTTTTCTTTTCATTCTCAAGACGTACTTTTTCTTGATTCATTTTAGCTTCGCTTTGTTTTGCATCGGCCAATGCTTTTTGGGCCTCAGCCTGAGCTTTTGTTAGATTCTGCTGTGAAATTTTTTGTTCAACCGCTAATTCGTTGGCCTCTTTTTGATGTTTCGCAGATTCTTCTGCGGCTTTTACAGATTCTTTTTCAGCGTTTTTCATTTGCTCTTGTAAATCTTTATTGGCTTTTTCTGCCACCTTTTTCTTTTCAATAAATTGGTCACGTAGGTCTTGCTGAGATTTGGTTTTTTCTTTAGCCGTTTTAATTCGAGCTTCTGCATCTGCCGATTGCTTTTCAGCAATTTTTTGATCTTTTTCAGCCTCTGCCATATCTAATTTAGCTTGAGCGATTTCTTTTTCAGATTGAGCCATTTCACGTTTTGCTTCAGCTTCAGCTGTTTTGGCTTTATCGATGGCTTTTCGAGATTCAGAACGAATTTGTTCGCGTTTTTTCTTTTCTTCTTCTAAACGTTTTTTGGCTTCGGCAGATTCTGCGCGAGCCGCTTCCGAATCTGCTGTTGCTTCTTCAGCCTCAATCTGAGAACTGTCAACATCTGCTGAATAGGCCGGTTGATTAGTTAGCAACGCTAAACAAAGAGATCCCAATAATAAGAAGGTATAATTTGATTTCATGATTTGTCTCCGTGTTAATTATTCTATTTAGAAACGGTCTTCATGAACACAAACTTAAGCGTAACTCTGAACTTCAGTCCTGAATTTATTTAGTCATAATTCGAGACATCAGTACATCCACGATGAGACAAAACTTCATTTCATTTTGCGACGATTTTTCGATGAGCAATTTGACATGTCATTGGCCTGAACAGATATTCGAGATAAAGGTGTTTTTATAGGTATTTAGCCGGTCTGAACACCCAGACTTTGCATTTTGGCTATTCGATTAATACATAATAATCGAGCTTATAACCAATTTAAAGCCACCTTATGGGTCTAAGAATTGTAATGACCCAGTCAGTTAGGTGGGGTGTATGTCTAAAACTAAAAATAGAATCATGGCTCTTTTTGTGACATCTAGTTTTCCGGTTATGTTGCTTTTTCAGAACTGCGGTCAACAGGGTTCTCTTCAAGTGACGGGAAATGCTGTTGCAGCCAATGCAAGTATGGAAGCAGGTAATGACATTCCTAAAGACCCGGTGGTTAACGATCCCACAAATTCAAGCGGAGGTATGGTTATAGTGCCGCCTTCGAATCCTCCGGTTGTTCAGCCTCCGACTTCTTCTCCGGTTCAGCCTCCTTCGCAACCTCCAGTGGTGGTCAATCCTCCAGTGGCACAGCCTCCGACGACTTCACCGGTAGCAGATTGTAAAGGTCTGGAAATTGCCGATATTCGATTAAGTATTTCAGGTGTTGGCGGAGAAGAACATACTTGTGGTGGCCGCGGTCGGTACAGCCGCAGTTCAAATTCACCCGATTTTGAATTGGTTGATTCGAATGCTTCGGTGACATTGAATAGTCAAAAAATTCGAATTCGCGCCTTAAAAAATATTGAACTTAAACAAATTTTTATTCGTCTTAGCGAAACAGGAAATCAAGTCTTGGGTATGAACAATGTAGCGATGAATCTTTTTACTCCGAGCGCTCAAGAATCTGGGCTAAAAGTAAAACTAAGTCGCTCAGTTAAATTGAAGAAAGATCAGATTTACGAGTTGCATTTAGATTTCCGAATTGAGGACCAAATTGTTGCTAATGCTAACAAATGTATATTTAAACCTGTGATCAAAGCCGTCAAAATCGAGATGGAAAACAATTCATCCGACAGACATCACGATGGCCATAGATGTGATCGCGACGACCGCGATGAAGACGATGATCACCACGAAGATCACGATGACGACCATAATCGCAACGACGATCACGATCACCGCCAGCACTAACTTCTATTGAATTTTGACGAAAGTCACATTGAGCACCGACTAAAGACGAGCCCCTCAAAGGCTCGTCTTTATTTTTATACCTGCTATAAACCCCGAAATCCGGTAATTTATATTCATTTAAATCCAGAAGTGACACTTTTAGTTCGACCGAAAACGGCACTGTTCAGAACCTAAACATGCCAAATGCATTTTATCGCGTCTAAGCCAGGCCAATTCTTTGCTTTAGTAGAGAGTACCCCCCCATGGCGGCTAGGGACTCCCCCCCATACCTGGCCGTCTTTTTTTTTCTCTCTCTCCTAAAAAAAGAATAAAGTAAAAAGATGCCTCGTTTTTTTATTAGCTTTTTCATAATGCTTATTTGCGCTCACACGAGTCATGCCCAGTTTCGCGTGATCATCGATCCTGGGCACGGTGGAAGTGATTTGGGCGCAACGCGGGATTCTTTTGTCGAATCTAAGATTGTATTGTCAATAGCGAATAAACTCAAACACGAACTTGAATCCGAAAATGTTGAAGTCATCTTAACAAGAGACAATGATTTACATCTCAGTCTACAACAGCGCGTGCAGTTGGCGAATGAAAAAAAAGCCGATCTATTTCTAAGTCTTCATGCGAACTGGTCAGGCTCGACCCAAGTGAGCGGTTTTGAATTCTACTTCGCTTCTCATCAGAAAAAATCACAACTTGCTAATGAATCGCACCTTGCGAAACCAGCTGAAATAATTGAAAAAATTAAATCCGATTTAACATTACTCGGAAGACAAAAGCTGAGTCTTGATTTTTCACTGCAAGCACAGCAACAAATTGCAGATCAAAAAAGTGTAATACGCCGCGCCCCATTTTACGTCATCGAAAACACCACGATGCCCGCCGTTTTGATCGAAGTGGGCTTTATTTCGAATCGCCGCGAAGCGAAGAAACTGGCTTCGCCCGAATATCAATCAGAAATTGCATCTCTTCTGGCAAAGTCGGTTTTATCTTATAAACAAAAATCCACACCCCTCAAAGAAAAGAGTGACAAAAAACTCTCGTTGAACGAAAAATAACGGATCCACTCAACCATAAAGCAGGTTCATATGAAAAGATCAGATCTTCGTTCAGCCGATCAATTGCGTGCAATTAAAATAACTCCCCATGTTTTAGATTACGCAGAAGGATCTGTCTTAGTTGAGTTTGGAAAAACACGCGTAATGTGCTCGGCCAGTTACGAACCGAAAGCCCCACAATGGCTTTCAGGTACCGGCGCGGGATGGGTCACAGCAGAATACGGAATGCTTCCCCGCTCAACCCACACGAGAATGAAGCGCGAAAAAACACAAACTGGCGGACGTACACAAGAAATTTCAAGATTGATCGGACGCGCCTTACGATCGGCCGTTGACCTTAAAGCCTTGGGCGAAAAACAAATTATGATCGATTGTGATGTCATCAATGCCGATGGCGGAACCCGCACAGCCGCCGTGACTGGTGGATTCGTGGCTTTAGCATTTGCTTTAAAAAAACTAAATGAAGTTTCTGAAATTAAAACGATGCCTTTAAAGCATTATGTTTCAGCAGTTTCGGTCGGACTAGCAGAAGTGCCTCTTCTAGATTTAAATTATGAAGAAGATTCCGACATCGGAACTGACATGAATTTTGTCATGACAGACAAAAATGACTTCATCGAAATCCAAGGTACAGCCGAAGACGGAACATTTTCAAAAGCTCAACTTTTAGAAATGATGAGCTTAGCTGAAATTGGCTGCCAGCAACTTTTTAAAGAACAAGAAAAATTAATCGGAAGCTTTTTTCCATTAACGCGTTAGTAGGAATTTAAAATGAACTTGTGGTTAGCAACAGGCAGCAAAGGTAAACTCGAAGAATACAAACTAACACTAAACAAAGTCCCTGAAGTAAAACTATACTCGCAGGCTGACCTTCCTCACTTCACACCTAAACCAGAAGACGGCCAAACTTTTCTAGACAATGCTCGCATTAAAGCTAAATCCGTTAAAGCCTTGAAATCTTCGGACTGGGTTCTAGGAGAAGACACGGGCCTTGAAGTCGAAGGACTGAACGGGCTTCCCGGCGTTCACACGGCCCGTTACGCAGGACCGCACGCACGTGATTCTGAAAATGTCGCTAAACTTCTGAAAATGATGCAAATTCGCAAAGTTCCGAATCGTAACGCTCAGTTCAAGTGCGTCACCGTGGTTCTATCACCTGACAATCAAGAATGGGTTTTTGAAGGCCTATTAAAGGGCCAAATCAGCCCAAAAGTCATCGGAGCCATGGGTTTCGGCTATGACCCCGTCTTCATCCCTGAAGGTGAAACTAAAACTTTGGCCGAACTTGGGCCAGGTTACAAAATTCAAAAATCTCATAGAGCAATTGCTCTGGCCCAATTTTTAGCCAAACTGAAAGAAAACAGCGTTATCTCATGACAGAGTCTGTGAAAAGCTGTTAAGTTTTTGCCAACGCTTTTTCACTCAATGCACGATTTTCTCGAAGGGATTTTATGTCACTCGCGAACCTTAAAATCTTTGCTGGCAACTCTACAAAACATTTAGGCACTGAAGTTTCTCGTTTACTTGGAGTCCCTCTCGGACAAAGCCAAGTCAATGCTTTTGCCGACGGAGAAATCCAAGTCGAAATCAAAGAAAGCGTGCGCGGAAAAGACGTGTTCGTGATCGCCAGCACCTGCCCGCCGGTGAATCAAAATTACATGGAACTTTTCATCATGCTAGACGCTTTCAAGCG
>JACCDQ012192564.1_pt1 | contig 16773 bp, 13 predicted proteins | sample 7446031 | NCBI WGS metagenome assembly JACCDQ01 (sample SAMN15323442, study PRJNA562643) | freshwater metagenome | isolation source: river surface water | place: USA:Blue River Watershed | collected 2017-08-17
ATGCACCGGTTCGATCTGGACAACGTCGCCTTTGTGCGCGACATGAAGGCCCAAGGCCTGTACGCGTCGATTTCGCTGGGCGTGAAGGGCCCCGACTACGCCACCGCCGACCGCCTGGCCGCCGAGGGCTTGGCGCCCGACTACATCACCATCGACATTGCGCACGGCCACGCCGACAGCGTGCAGCGCATGATCGCGCACCTCAAGCACAAGCTGCCGAGCAGCTTCATCATCGCGGGCAACGTGGGCACGCCCGAGGCCGTGATCGACCTGGAAAACTGGGGCGCCGATGCGACCAAAGTGGGCATTGGGCCGGGCAAGGTGTGCATCACCAAACTGAAAACCGGCTTTGGCACCGGGGGCTGGCAGTTGTCGGCATTGAAGTGGTGTGCCCGTGTGGCCACCAAGCCCATCATCGCCGACGGCGGCATCCGCGAGCATGGCGACATCGCCAAGTCCATCCGTTTTGGTGCGACCATGGTGATGGTGGGTTCGCTGATGGCCGGGCACGAAGAATCGCCGGGCCAGACGGTGGAGGTGGACGGCAAGCTGTACAAGGAATACTACGGCTCGGCCAGCGACTTCAACAAAGGCGAATACAAACACGTGGAAGGCAAACGCATCCTGGAGCCGATCAAAGGCCGACTGGCCGACACCCTGCGTGAAATGCAGGAAGATCTGCAAAGCTCTATCAGCTACGCGGGTGGCAAGCAACTGATGGACATCCGCAAAGTGAATTACGTGATCCTGGGCGGTGACAACGCGGGTGAACACTTGCTGATGTGAGCGCGCCCGTCCATTGCACGCAGAATTGGCATTTTTGGGAGTACATTTCAAGACCAATAACAAAGCATTTCCCCCAGACGTCGTGAGAAGCCCATGCCACCCACCCTTCCGCACGCGCGGCGCCACCGGCTGATTGCCCTGCTGGTGTTTGCCACCAGCGTGTTGGCACTGGGCGGCTTGTCCTGGCAGCTTGAAGCTCGGCGAGCCGAAGCCCAGCGCGCCACCCTGCTGGCCGTGGCGGGTGACCAGGCCCAGGCGGTGCAGAGCCGCGTGCAACGGCTGCTGTCATCTACCTACCTCATGGCGGCCATGGTGCGCGCCAACCCGGCCGACCTGTCCCAGTTCGAGCCGGTGGCGCAGGAAATTTTGCCTATGTACCCGGGGGTGACGGCGCTGTCGCTGTCGCCCGGCGGGGTGGTCCGCTACGTAGCCCCACTGCAAGGCAACGACCGCTTGCTCGGGTTCGACCAGCTCAACGACGAGCGCCAGGGCCCTGAAGCGCGCCACACCCGTGACACCGGCGAACTCACCCTGGCCGGGCCCATGGAGTTGGCCCAAGGCGGCCTGGGCGTGGTCGGTCGCCTGCCAATCTTTCGCCCCGAAAGCGATCACGGCACCTCGGCGTTCTGGGGCTTTGCCAACGTGGCGATCCGCTTCCCCGAAGCGCTGGCCGACACCGGCCTGGACGGCCTGACCGAGCTGGGCTACGACTACGAACTGTGGCGCTTGCGCCCCGCCGATGGCGAACGCCAGCGGATCGCGGCGTCCCAGCGGGTGCAAGCAGGCAATGCTTTGAAACACCCGGTGGACCGCGTGGTTCGGGTCCCGAATGGGGAATGGACGCTGAGCGTGGCGCCTCGCCATGGCTGGGGCCAACCGCTGAACCTGGGGCTGTACGCACTGGCTGCGACGCTGTTCAGCACCATGCTGGCGTTCCTGGCGAAACTCCTGCTGGACCAGCGCCAGCGCGGCGCCTGGCTGGAACAAGAGGTCAAAGCCCGCCTGCGCGACGTGGAAAGCGTGCGCCAGGAACTGCAGGCCACGCTCGGCGCGATTCCAGACCTGCTGTTCGACCTGGACAGCGAAGGCACCATCTACAACCTGCACACCCAGAACCAGATCGACCTGATGGTGCCGGTGGACCAGATCCTGGGGCGCAACGTGCGCGACATGCTGCCCCCCGATGCGTCCAACGCCATCCTCGCCGCGCTGGGCGAAGCGCGCCAACACGGCCGCTCCATGGGCCGGCAGTACGCCCTGCCTTTGCCACAAGGCCGCCAGTGGTTTGAGCTGTCCATCAGCGCCAAAACGCCCAGCCCACCGGCGGACGGCGCCCCCTGGCGCTTCGTCGCACTAGCGCGCAACATCACCGCCCGCAAAGACGCCGAAATCCAATACGCGCTGGCCGCCAAGTTCTTCATGGGCAGCAGCGAGGGCTTCGTCATCACCGACGCTGAACAACGCGTCATACAGGTCAACCCCGCCTTCACCACCATCACCGGCTACACCGAGGCCGACATCCTGGGTCAAAGGCCCAGCGTGCTGTCGTCCGGGCGCCATGGGCCCGAGTTCTACGCCGCCATGTGGCAAGACCTCAACCAACACGGGCACTGGCAAGGCGAGGTCTGGAACCAGCGCAGCAACGGCGACACCTACCCCGAGTGGCTGTCCATCAGCCGGGTGCAAAACGCACAGGGTGAAACCACACATTACATCGCGATCTTCAGCGACATCAGCCGGCGCCGCGAACAGGAGGCCCGGATTCGGCACCTGGCTTACTACGACCCGCTCACCGGGCTGGCCAACCGCACGCTGCTGCGCGACCGGGTGCAGCACGACCTGAGCATGGCGCGCCGCCACAAGACGCCACTGAGCCTGCTGTTCATCGACCTGGACCACTTCAAGCACGTCAACGACTCGCTGGGGCACCACGCGGGCGACCAACTGCTCAAGCAAGTGGCGCAACGCATCGCAGACCTGGTGCGCGAACAAGACACCGTGTCGCGCCTGGGGGGCGATGAATTTGTGGCCGTACTGCCCGACACCAGCGCCACCGGCGCCACCCACCTGGCCAAGCAACTGCTGGAGCGGCTGGCCGAGCCCTACCCGGTGGACGGCCAGGAACTCACGGTCACACCGTCCATCGGCATCGCCTTGTTCCCAGACGATGGCGCCGACTTCGACACGCTGTACCGCTGCGCCGACACTGCGATGTACCGCGCCAAGCAAGACGGGCGCAACCGCTACGCGTTCTTCAGGCAAGAGATGCAGGCCCTGTCGATCCGGCGCCTGCAGCTGGAAAACGCCCTGCGCCGGGCGGTGGAACGGCGGGAGCTGAGCTTGCTGTACCAGCCGCAAGCAGCCCTGAGCGACGGTCACCTGGTGGGTGTGGAAGCCTTGTTGCGCTGGCACCACCCCGAATGGGGCGCGGTGTCACCGGCCGAGTTCATCCCCATCGCCGAAGCGTCGGGCTTGATCCTGCCGATTGGGGAATGGGTGCTGCGCCAAGCTTGCGCGCAAGCCAAACTCTGGCAAGACGAAGGCCTGCAAGACCTGGTGGTGGCCGTGAACCTGTCGGCGGTGCAATTCCGCCAACCCGGGTTGACCGAGATGGTGGCCGGCATTTTGCGCGACACCGGGTTGGCCCCGGACGGCCTGGAATTGGAGCTGACCGAAAGCACCACCACGCACGACCCGGAAGCGGCGATCGCCACCATGGACGCGTTGCGGGAACTGGGCGTTCGGTTGTCGGTAGACGATTTCGGCACCGGCTACTCGTCGCTCAACCACCTGAAGCGATTCCGGGTGCACAAGCTGAAAATCGACCAGTCCTTCGTGCGGGGCGTGAAAGACAGCCCCGAGGACGCCAGCATCGTGGAGACCATCATTCAGATGGCGCACAGCCTGGGGCTGATCACGATCGCTGAAGGAGTGGAAACCCCGTACCAGCAGGCCTTCCTGCGGGAACGGGGTTGCGACGAGATGCAGGGTTACCTGCTGGCGCGGCCTTTGCCGGCGAACGACTTGGGCGCGTGGGTGCGCGGGCGCTTGTCACCGAAGGACTGACGGCCCTCGCCACCGCCAAAACCCACCCGTGCGCCTTCACCGGCCGGGCGAGCACCGCGCGGTGCGAACGGCTTGTCGTGGAAGCGGTCGCCACGGTGTTCGACACCGCGATCACCACGCTCGCTGCGGTCGCCGCCATGGCCATGGCCGTAGCCCTGGCCGCGACCGGCAAAACCACCGCCCGACGGACCGCCGCGGAAGCGGTCACCGCCGCCGCCATTGCGGCCACCGCGGCCCGGGCCACCACGGCGATCGCCGCGGTCGTTGCGGAAGTCGTACACCGGCTTCTTCGGCTCCAGGCCCGGGATGGTCGCGGTCTTGATGACCTGCTGGCTGTAGGCCTCGATCTCGCCGATCTTGCGGCGGTCGCGGAACTCGGCCATGGTCACGGCCAGGCCCTTGCGGCCAGCACGGCCGGTGCGGCCAATGCGGTGGGTGTAGTCCTCGGCCTTCATCGGCAGGCCGAAGTTGAACACGTGGGTGATGGTGGGCACGTCGATGCCGCGCGCCGCCACGTCGGTGGCCACCAGAATCTGCACCTGGCCGTTGCGCAGCGCCATCAGGCGGCGGTTGCGCAAGCCCTGGCTCAAGGCGCCGTGCAGCGCCACGGCGGCAAAGCCGGCCTGCTGCAGGTCTTCGGCCAGCGCGTCGCACTCGATCTGGGTGCTGGCGAACACGATGGCCTGGTCGATGCTGGGGTCACGCAGCCAGTGGTCGAGCAGTTGGCGCTTGTGTTCCGGGCTGTCGCACCAGAACAGCTGCTGCTCGATGCTGCTGTGCTTGTCTTGCGGGGTGTCGATCTGCAGGCGCTGCGGATCGCGCATCACGCGGGCGGCCAGCGACTGGATGCGCGGCGCAAACGTGGCGCTGAACATCATGGTCTGGTGGCGCTTGATGGTGAGCTGGTTGATCTCGGCCAGGTCGTCCGAGAAGCCCAGGTCCAGCATCCGGTCGGCTTCGTCCACCACCAGGAAGCGCACCTGGTCGAGCTGGATCTGGCCACTGCGCTGCAGGTCCAACAGGCGGCCGGGGGTGGCCACCACCAGGTCGGCGTTTTGCAGCTTGGCAATCTGCATCTGGTACGGCATGCCGCCCACCACGTTGGCAATACGCAGGCCGCGGCAATGCTTGACCAGGTCGATGGCGTCGTGCGCTACCTGCTGGGCCAGTTCGCGGGTGGGGCACACCACCAAAGCACCCGGCACGGCCGGCTTGAAGTGGCGGGCCAGCATCGGGTTCTTGCGCTTGGCGCGCTTGGGAGCCGGCTTGCCTTCGGCTTCGGCCTGCTTCACCAGGGCATCCCACTCGGCCTGCTCACGGGCTTCGGCTTCGGCCTGCAGCTCGATCAGGGTGTGCAGCACGGGCAGCAAGAAAGCGGCGGTCTTGCCGCTGCCGGTCTGGCTGGAGACCATCAGGTCGGTGTAGGTGTGGCCTTCCACACCCACCTTCATGGCCTTGGGGATGGCCGTCTGCTGCACCAGCGTGGGCTGGGTGAAGCCCAGGTCGGTCACGGCTTGCACCAGGGGTGCGGCCAGGCCCAGCTGGGCAAACAGGTTGGGGCCGGCGGGGGCTTTGGGCGCCTCGGCCACTTCGGTGGCGGCGTCAAGCACGCTGTCCACCAGCTGGTCGAGTTGGGAGGCTTGTTGGAAATCCGTCATGTCTTCGTCCTTGCGCGAAAAGCGCAACAGAACGAAACGGGCCGCCGGGGAAAAGGGTGTTCCCGGCTCGTCCGATCCGTTCGTGGTCACAAAAAACATCAACCACAAACAAATCGGCAGGCCCGTGCGGCCTGGATGGGCCGAACACAGAAAGCGTGCAGGAGGCGTTTCGATGTCTGCGAAAAGCAGACTGGCCGGCGGGTATCACCGGCGCGAGGCCAGAGCGTGAGGCAGATGTGCGTAAGCGCTGCCTTTTAAGCAGCACCTGCGATTATCACACAAGGCTCGGGTTTTCCCCAAGCATTTTTTTCCATATCCCGTCAGGCCGTGGCCAGCAGGGCCGCAATGCCGTGGTAGACCATGGCCGACAGCACCGCCGTGGCGGGCACGGTCACGATCCAGGCCGCAACAATGCGCATCACCACCGAACGTTTGACCAGCTCCTTCTTGTAGGCCTTCTTGAAGGCTTTGCGCTCCTTCTTGTCAAAAGGTGAAGCCTCGGCCGGTTCGGGTTTGGCCGGCGCCATGCCCTTGCGGCTGGCTGCGCGCTTCTTCATGTCGGCCAGCATGCGCTTTTTCTCTTCCACCGGCGCAGCCTCAAAGCGGACCAAGTAGGCCTCGACCGCGTCCTTGTCTTCACCCTGGTGGCCGGCTCGGATCACCGCTTCCATCTTGGAGTAGTTGACCTTGAGCAGTTCGCGCAGGAAGCCCACGCCGAACACCGCGCCGATCGCGATGTGGGTGGACGACACCGGCATGCCGAAATGCGATGCCACGATCACGGTGATGGTGGCCGACATGGCGATGGAGTAAGCCCGCATGCGGTCCAGTTCGGTGATCTCCTTGCCCACGGTCATGATCAGGCGAGCGCCATACAGCGCCAGACCGACCGACAAACCCAGCGCACCCAACACCATGATCCACAGCGGCGTGGTGGCCTTGGCAGCGACCGCGCCGCTGACCAAGGCTTCATAGATGGCCGCCAGCGGGCCGATCGCATTTGCCACGTCGTTGGCGCCGTGGGCAAAACTCAACAATGCGGCGGAAAACACCAGCGGCCAGGTGAACAGAGCGTTCACTCCGTCCTTGTTGTTGGGCTGGCGTTTGGCGGCACGGGCAATCGGCTTGGAGACGGCGAAAAACACCGCCACGGCGAAGACCAGGCCTGCCAACACCGCCATGCCAAACGACACCTTGATCAGTTGCGACACCCCTTTGAGCAGCATGTAGGTGCCGAAAGCCCAGGCCATCAAAGCCACCAGCAAGGGCACGTTGCGTGTCGCGGCCTGCGTCATGTCACTTTTGTAGGTGATGGTGTGCTTGATCAGGTAGAGGAAGGCCGCAGCCACAATCCCGCCCATGACCGGCGAGATCACCCAACTCGCGACAATGGAAGTGATGGTGGACCAGTTCACCAGCCCCCAGCCGCCAGAGGCAATGCCGGCCCCCATCACCGCGCCGATGATGGAATGGGTGGTGGAAACCGGTGCGCCCAGCATCGTCGCCAGGTTCAACCACACGGCGCCCGCGATCAGCGCGGACAGCATCAACCAGGTAAATTTTTCGGGGTCTGAGAAAGCGCTGGAATCGATGATCCCGCCCTTGATCGTGCCGACCACTTCGCCCCCGGCGATGATGGCGCCCAGCGCCTCGAACACCACCGCGATCAGAATGGCCCAGCCCATGCTGATGGCCCCCGAGCCCACGGCCGGCCCCATGTTGTTGGCCACGTCGTTGGCGCCGATGTTCATGGCCATGTAGCCACCCACGGCCGCCGCCACGATCAAAAACCACAAAGCCTGGTTGCTCAGGCCGGAGATCGATTCGGTGCTGAAGGCAGCGTACAAGCCCACGGCGATCAAAAAGGCCACCGAGGCGGCCAGGCGCAGCATCTGGCGCAAATGCTCTTCGCCCGCCCGGGTGGCGGGTTTCAATGACATGTTCATGTTGAAGTCTTTTGTGTTCATCGCCGCCGGCCCTCTGTCGGGGCACGGTCGGTGATGTCGGGAAAGGTCGAAAAGGTGAATCAGCGCAAGAAATGGTGGCGGTAGTGCTCCAATTCGTCAATCGATTCGTGCACATCGGCCAGGGCCGTGTGCCGTTGGTGCTTTTTGAACGACGCATACACCTCGGGTTTCCAGCGCTTGGCCAGCTCCTTCAAGGTGCTCACGTCGAGGTTGCGGTAATGGAAGTACGCCTCCAGCTTGGGCATGTACTTGACCAGAAAACGGCGGTCCTGGCTGATGCTGTTGCCGCACATGGGTGCCGCACTGCGTGGCACGTAGGCTTTCACAAACTCCAGCAGTTGCGCTTCGGCCTCGGCTTCGGTCAGCGTGCTGGCCTTGACCTTGCCGATCAGGCCACTGCGCCCATGGGCGCCCTTGTTCCAGTTGTCCATCCCGTCCAGCACGGCATCGCTTTGGTGGATCACCAACACCGGACCTTCGATCCGCGGCGTCAACTGGGGGCCGGTAACCACCACCGCAATCTCCAGCAGGCGCTCTTTTTCCGGGTCCAGACCGCTCATCTCGCAGTCGATCCAGACCAGGTTCTGGTCGCTCTTGGTGAGGGTGGGTGCCTCGGTGGCTTGCGGCTCCGCAGGGGCTTGAATGACAGTCATGGGGCGGGATTTTCGCCGATCCGGCGCCAATGCTCCCCCTTTTCGCTAGACTCCCGGGCATGAATGTTGTTTCCAACTCAGCGTCGGGCCTGTGGACGGTCGCGTTTTGCGCCTTGCTGGTGGCGGGTCTGCTGACCCGTTTCTGGCTGGTCGGTCGGCAGGTGAAACACGTGGCGCAGCACCGTGGCAGCGTGCCAACGGTGTTTGCCGACACCATCACCCTGGCCGCCCACCAAAAGGCAGCCGATTACACCATCGCCAAAGCCCGGCTGGGCGTGATTGAAATGGCCTTGGGTGCGGCGGTGCTGGTCTGCTGGTCCCTGCTGGGCGGCTTGAGCAGCCTGAACGAAGCCTTGTTGGGTCTGCTGGGCACGGGACTGTGGCAGCAACTGGCGTTGCTGGCGGCATTTTTTGTGGTGGGTGGGCTGCTGGAGTTGCCGATCGCCTGGTACCGCACCTTCCGCCTCGAAGAACAATTCGGCTTCAACAAAATGACGCTGGGCTTGTGGCTCAGCGACGGACTGAAGGGCGCGCTGGTGGGCGGGTTGATCGGTCTGCCGATCGCGGCGCTGGTGCTGTGGCTGATGGAAGCCGCTGGCCCATCGTGGTGGCTGTGGGCCTGGCTGGTGTGGATGGGTTTCAACCTGTTGCTGTTAGTGCTCTACCCCACCGTGATCGCTCCGCTGTTCAACCGCTTCGAGCCCCTGCAGGATGAAAGCTTGCGCCATCGCATCGAAGCGCTGATGGCGCGCTGCGGCTTCAGCGCCCAAGGCCTGTTCGTGATGGACGGCAGCAAGCGCAGCGCCCATGCCAACGCCTACTTCACCGGGTTCGGCCCCGCGAAGCGGGTGGTGTTTTTCGACACCCTGCTGCAGCGCCTGAGCCCCGGTGAAATCGACGCCGTGCTGGCGCACGAGTTGGGTCATTTCCGGCATCGGCACATCGTCAAACGGATCGTGTGGATGTTCGCGGCCAGCCTGCTGGGCTTTGCCCTGCTCGGGTGGCTGGCGGGCCAAACGTGGTTCTACACCGGCCTGGGCGTCAGCCCCAACCTGACCAGCCCAAACAGCGCCCTCGCCCTGCTGCTGTTTGCGAGCGTGGCACCTTTGGTCACGTTTTTCATCACCCCGCTGGGCAGCCACCTGTCGCGCCAGCACGAGTTTCAAGCCGACGCGTTTGCCATGCAGCACGCCGACGGCCGCGACCTGGCCCGCGCCCTGCTCAAGCTCTACCAAGACAACGCCAGCACCCTGACCCCCGACCCGCTGTTCGTGAAGTTCTACTATTCGCACCCACCGGCCGGCGAACGCCTGGCACGCATGCCGGTGGCCGCATGAACACGGCCCTGCGCAATGGGCTGGTGGTGGCCAGCCACGGCCGGCACAGCCTGGTGGAAACCGACGACGGCCAGCGCCTGATTTGCCATCCGCGCGGCAAGAAAAGCCAAGCGGTGGTGGGCGACCGCGTGCTGTGGCAGCCTACCGGCGACGAAGGCTCCATCGAACGGCTGCAAGAGCGCCGCAACCTGCTGTACCGCCAAGACGAAGTGCGCACCAAATCGTTCGCGGCCAACCTGGACCAGGTGCTGGTGCTGTTGGGCGCCGAACCCGAATTCTCGGAATCGCAGTTGATGCGCGCCCTGATCGCGGCCCGGGCCGAGCGCATTCCCTGCCTGGTGGTGCTGAACAAGCGCGACCTGCAACCCGCCTTCGACCGCGCCTGGAACCGGCTAGCCCCCTACCGGGACATGGGAGAAACCGTGTTGCCTTTGGCCTTGAAGTCAGACGATGGCTCGCTGGAGGTACTGGCTACCCATCTGCAAGGGCGAGCCACGCTGGTGTTGGGCCCCTCCGGTGCGGGCAAAAGCACGCTGATCAACCGCTTGGTGCCACAGGCACAGGCACAGACGGGCGAAATCTCCAAAGCCCTGAACTCCGGACGCCACACCACCACCAGCACCACCTGGTACTGGCTGGATGCCCACCGGCAAACCGCGCTGATCGATTCCCCGGGCTTTCAGGAGTTTGGCCTGCACCACCTGGAACCGGCCCAACTGGCGAATTGCCTGCCCGACTTTGCCCCTTACCTGGGCCAGTGCCGGTTTTACAACTGCAGCCATCGGCACGAGCCTGGCTGCGCGGTGCGCTCAGCCGTGGGGGAACAGCCGGGTATCAGCGTACAACGATACCGTATCTACGACGAATTGTTCGAGGAACTGTCTCAAACCCGTTACTGAAACGGTGGCGCCCAGGCCTCACACCAGACGCGCCAACACCCCCAAGGCCAACAGCAGCAAACACAGCACCACGCTGCGCCACACCAACCCCACCACGCTGGCCAAGTGGGCCAATTGCGGGGTACGCCCATCGGTCACGGGTGCACCCTGCTCCGCCCCCAAGGCCGGGTCGAGCGGCTGCCCACCCAGGCGCACGTTGATGGCGCCCGCCGTCGCGGCCAACAAAATACCGTCGTTGGGATCGGGAAAATGACGGGCGTCCTGGCGCCAACTGGCCACCGCCTCCTCGAAATTGCCCACCACGGCCAAGGCCACCGCCGTCACCCGGACGGGCACCGCATCGGTCCAGCGCCACGCCTGAGTCGCTGCCTGACCGGCCGTATCACTGGGGGTGTGCTCCCCGCGGCGAGCCGTCCATGAGCGCGACACGTACTCCGCCAGCCGGTACAACACCGCCCCCGCAGGGCCCAGGCCCAGCGCAGCGAAGACGACGAAACACACCAAGACGCCAAACACATGCCGGTGCGCCTGCACCATGGCATGCTCGATCACGTGGCGCAACAACTCCTGCCGGGGCAGCTGCGCCACATCCACTTCGCGCCAGTAGGCCAGAATTTCGCGGGCCCGAGCCTCGTCGCCCGACTCCAGCGCCTCGCGAATGGCGGTGAAATGGTGGCTGAACTGCCGAAAGCCCAGCGTGACGTACAAGATGGCGACCAGCCAAGCGAAAGCGAGGATACCGCTCCAAATATCCAAGACCAGGTAAATCGCGGCCGAGAGCAGCGCAGGCACCACCGCCGCCGTGAACCACGCGAGCCATCCGTGCAGGCGCTGCCCCGCATCCACGGTGCGTTGCGCCCAATGCACCCAAGCCAAGGCCCCCCGATGGACCGCGTTATCGGGCCCCAGGGGTCGCGCCTGCTCCAGCAGCAAAGCCAGCAAAATCGCGAAAAAACTCATGGTCGCATCATAACGGTGCGAGGCAACTCAAGCGACCAGAAAACGGTAGAAGTTGCGCAACATGCCGGCGGTAGCGCCCCAGATGAAACGCTCCTTGCCCTGGTCCGGGTAAGGCATGGAGAACCACTGCCGCATCCGCCCGTCCCACAGGGTTTCGCGGCGCTGGTGGTGGGCGGGATTCATCAAAAACGCCAGCGGCACCTCAAACACCTCGGCAACCTCCCCTGGGTTCGGGTTCAAGGTGTGGCCAGGCAAGACCAAGGCCACCACGGGTGTGATCACAAACGCGGTGCCAGTGGTGTAAACGGGCAAGGTGCCAAGCACTTCGACCTGCGGCGCTGGCAGGCCGATTTCCTCTTCGGCTTCGCGCAGCGCAGCGGAGATGGGGCCGTTGTCGTGGGGGTCGATCTTGCCCCCCGGGAAAGCAATTTGCCCGCCGTGGGTGGGCAGGTGACTGGTGCGCTGGGTCAGCAACAGCGTGGGCACGGGTCGCATCACCACCGGCAGCAGCACCGCGGCCGGTGACGGGGCTCGGTCGGTGAAGCGAGGCTCCTCCCGCACTTCCGGCTGCCAAACCGGCGGAGCCTGAAACCGGGCGCGCAAACTCGCCGGTGTCAGGTGCTCCGGGGTCACGGCTGGCAAGTGGGCGTCGGTGCCGATGATCGGCACGCTGGCGGGATCGAAGATCATGAAAAACGCAGGAACCTGGGTTACAGTGACTGGACAACATTGTGCATCGACACATTCAGGGAGAAACTTCATGCAACAGCATGTCGCGTGGCGCCGCTGGGCGTCCAGGGCCGCGCTGGCCATCGTTCTGTGCTCGTTTCAGGCCCACGCCGCCTTGGAACTGAACCAGGCCCCGCCGCACGATCTGGTGGCCATCAAGGGCATCGGCCCCAGCACCCGCGACAAAATCGTCACGGCCCGCCAAACCGGACCGTTTCGCGATTGGAGCGATTTCATCGCTCGCGTCAAAGGCATTGGCCCAGCGACGGCGGCCAAGATGTCCGCGCAGGGCTTGCGGGTCAACGGGCAGGCGTTCAACGCTGAAATCCCCGCCACCCCGTCGGCCACCGTGGAATGGCGCCCCATGGTGCCCCGCCCGCTGGAACCGACGCGCTGAACACCGTTATCAGGGTTATGCATTTCATGCATGACGCAATCGCAGCTTGGCCTTGGACAGATGGCGATCGTGTGAATAAGCTTGAAAGCCTGTTTCACTTTCAAGACGGACATGAACCCGCACACCGATCACCCGAGCGTCAACCCCTCGCATGCATTGCCCTCTTACCTGCAGGCCGACCACCTGGGCCCATGGGGCATCTTTCTGCAACAAGTGGACCGTGTCACGCCTTACTTGGGCAAGCTCAGCCAATGGGTGGAAACGCTGAAGCGACCCAAGCGCATCCTGATCGTCGATGTGCCGATTCACCTGGACAACGGCACCGTGGCCCATTTTGAGGGCTACCGGGTACAGCACAACACCTCGCGCGGGCCCGGCAAAGGCGGCGTTCGTTTTCACCAGGACGTGACGCTGTCCGAGGTGATGGCGCTGTCGGCCTGGATGTCGATCAAGAACGCGGCGGTGAACGTGCCCTACGGCGGCGCCAAAGGCGGCATACGCGTCGATCCGCGCAAGTTGTCGATGGCCGAACTGGAGCGGGTGACACGCCGCTACACCAGCGAGATCGGCCTGATCATCGGCCCGACCAAGGACATCCCGGCCCCCGACGTCAACACCAACGAACAGGTGATGGCGTGGATGATGGACACCTATTCGATGAACGTCGGTGAAACCGCGACCGGCGTGGTGACGGGCAAACCGGTCGACCTGGGCGGCTCGCTGGGCCGGCGGGAAGCCACCGGCCGTGGGGTCTACACGGTGGGCGTGGAAGCCGCCAACCGCATAGGCCTGCAGATCCAGGGCGCAGCGGTGGCGATTCAAGGTTTTGGCAACGTGGGTGGCGTGTCCGCACGGCTGTTTGCCGACGCAGGCGCCCGCGTGGTGGCGGTACAGGACCATGCCGGCACCATCTACCAGGCTCGCGGTCTGGATGTGGCCGCACTCCAAGCCCATGTGCGCGAGACCGGATCGGTTGCCGGCTTCCCGGGCGCCGAGGCGCTGTCGAAAGACGCCTTCTGGGACGTGCCGTGCGACATTCTGATTCCAGCCGCACTGGAACAGCAAATCACCGCCGACAACGCCGGGCGCATCCAGGCTCGCATGGTCATCGAGGGCGCCAACGGCCCCACCACACCGGCTGCCGACGACATCCTGCACGAGCGCGGCATTCTGGTGCTGCCCGACGTGATCGCCAACGCCGGCGGTGTGACGGTGAGTTACTTTGAATGGGTGCAGGACTTCTCCAGCTTCTTCTGGAGCGAGGACGAGATCAACGACCGGCTGGTGAAAGTGATGCGCGGTGCCTTTGACGGCATCTGGCAAGTGGCCGAACAGCACAAGGTCAGCTTGCGCACCGCGACCTTCATCGTGGCGTGCCACCGCATTCTGCACGCACGCGATCTGCGGGGTTTGTACCCCTGAGGTCTTGCTGCCCTACTGCAGGTTGGTTTTGAACACCGGCAGGTCGGGCAGCGGCAGCACGTCCACGCCCTCTTCCAACAGGGCCTGGGCGTCTTCCAACGTCGCACGCCCCCGAATGCCACGGGCGGGCGACGTGCCTTGGTGAATGCGCCGCGCCTCCTGGGCAAACTGGTCACCCACGTCTTCGGTCTTGGCAGCGACCTCGCGCACCGCTCGCCACCATGCGGCTTGCACGGCAGGCAAGCCCTCCACCGGCGCCGTCGAAGAAAGATGAGGCCGCGCAACGGGGGCAGTGGTGGTGGCTGATGGAGAGGGTTCCGCGCTGCGGGAGAGGTTCAAGCGCGGCGCACTGAGTCGCTTGGTGATCTGCCGATCACCGCAAATGGGGCACTCCAGCAATCCCCGGTTCAACTGATCCAAGAAATCGTCCTCGGACCCGAACCAGCCTTCGAACACGTGCCCGCAAGCACCGTTCAGGTCGAGCACCTTCATGGCAACACCGGCTGCCAGTCCAGTGTCCATTCGCCGCGCAGCACCTGTTGCAGCCACAGCAAACCGGTCAAGGTCTTGGCGTCGGTCAACTCACCGTCGCGGCAGGCCTGCATCAGCTCGGCGGGCGTGACCGCGAGCACATCAAGCAACTCACCCTGATCCAAGCGCTGAAGGCCGAGCGTGAGACCTCTGGCGAACCAAATGTCGATGAATTCGGTGGCGTAAGAAATGACCGGGTGCAACACACCGGCTCGTGCCCACTCGGCAGCCCGGTAACCGGTCTCTTCCGCCAGTTCACGTTGAGCACAAGCCAACACCGACTCCCCAGGGTCCAATTTGCCCGCCGGGAACTCTATCATCGCGCGGTGCAATGGGTAACGGTATTGACGTTCCACCACCACGCGGCCGTCATCGAGCAGGGGGACAATCATCACCGCGCCGGGGTGAACGATGTACTCCCGGGTGGCGGTTGTGCCGTCCGGCAGGCGCACAGCGTCGCGTCGGGCGTGCAAGAAATCGCCTTGATACACCGTCTGGGAGCTGAGCGGCGTCTCCTTCAGGTGGGCGGGCTGCAACTCAGGCAACAAGGCCATGTGCAGAACTCAGCGACGCCGCCCCAGGTAGCGGAACACGAAACCGGGGAACGCAAAGGTGAGAAACATGGCCCCCGTAATGGCGTAGAACTCCCAACCCTGCGGGTAAATCTGCCCCAGGTGTTGCTCCAGCGCCAACCCAATGCCGCCGACCACCAGGTACCAGACCAGCAGCTCGAACGAGCGGCCGGCCAGCCCCTTCTGACCGCTGCGCGCAGGCCAGACAGCCAGCCAGCGCTCGTTCAGGAATGGCAGGTTGGCGGTGATGAAGGCCAGTGCAATCACCAGCCAGACGGAGGTCGTGGTTGTCATGCACCGAGATTAACTCAGACCATCATGGCCTGGATGGCGTTGGCGCAAAGAGCCATCAAGCCACCAGGGACAAGGCCCAACACCAGCACCAACGCACCGTTCAAGGTCAGCACGGCGCGCACGTCCATCGGCGCCGTGATGGCTGCCGTCTGGGTGGGCGCGTCAAAGTACATCACCTTGATGACGCGCAGGTAATAGAACGCGCCGATCAGCGACATGAGGACCGCAAACACGGCCAAGCCCACGTACACACCACCACCGGCTTGCAGCAGGGCTTGCAGCACCGAGAGCTTGGCATAGAAACCCACCAGCGGCGGCACGCCGGCCAGCGAGAACATGCAGGCGGCCAGGATGCCAGCGTACAGGGGGCTGCGCTGGTTCAAGCCGGCCAGATCGTTGATCTCTTCGGACTCGAAACCTTCGCGGGACAACAGCAGCATCACACCGAACGTGGCCAAGGTGGTCAGCACGTAGGTGACGACGTAGAACATGGCCGCGCCATAGGCGTTCGCCGCGTTGGACGCATCGCCATTCACCACGCCACTGACAAAGGCCAGCAGCATGAAGCCCATTTGCGCGATGGTCGAAAACGCCAACATGCGCTTGAAGTTGGTCTGGGCAACGGCGGCCAGGTTACCGACCAGCAGCGACACCACCGCCAGCACGGCCAGCATTTGCTGCCAGTCCACGGCCAGCGGCATGAGACCTTCCACCAGCAAGCGCACCACGATGGCGAACGCAGCCAGCTTGGGCGCACCACCGATCATCAAAGTGACGGCGGTCGGCGCACCGTGGTACACGTCCGGCACCCACATGTGGAAGGGCACCACGCCCAGCTTGAACGCCAGACCGGCCACCACAAACACCACCCCAAGGATCAATACCTGTGACTTCTCGCCGCTGGCGCCAATGGCTTGCGCCACCACAGCGATGTCCAGCGAACCGGTGGAACCGTACAGCAGCGACAAGCCGTAAAGCAGGAAACCGCTTGCCAGAGCACCCAGCACGAAATACTTCATGGCGGCTTCTGTGGCCCGCAAGTCATCGCGGCGCAGCGCCACCAGCGCATAGCCGGCCAGCGTCAGCAATTCCAACCCCAGGTACAACACCAGGAAGTTGTGCGCCGAGATCATGATGAACATGCCCAGCAAGGAATAAGACGACAGCGAGAACAACTCTCCACCGCGCAACATGTCGCGCGACAAGGCGTAAGGCCGGGCGTAGACCAGCGTGACGATCATGGCCACGGCGGCAAAGCACTTCAACCAGGCGGCCATCGGGTCGTTGACGACCATGCCACCGAAACCGCTCAGGGTCTGGCCGCTGGCGCCGATGTAGCCTTCCAGCCCGGCCACCACAGCCAGGGTCAACAGGGTCAAACGGTAGGTAGACACGCGGCCTGGAGACGACACGAACAGGTCGTAAATCGCGATCAGGCTGGTCATCACCAGGAGAATGATCTCCGGCATGACCATGGCCAAGCTGATACTGTCAATCATGGG
>JACCDQ011153582.1_pt1 | contig 16764 bp, 18 predicted proteins | sample 7446031 | NCBI WGS metagenome assembly JACCDQ01 (sample SAMN15323442, study PRJNA562643) | freshwater metagenome | isolation source: river surface water | place: USA:Blue River Watershed | collected 2017-08-17
TCAGTTGGAGCAAGGTCGCAGTCGGAGCCTGCTTTTTATTGGGCGTTCCAAGTTTAAAAACTTGGAACAGCAAGGGGGCTACCACAAATGAAAAAATATTGTAACTACTTAGCTATGTGATTCTACAAAAAGTACAATATTTAAAGTAAAATTATCTTTGAATAATACAAAAATTATCTGGTTTTTAGTTAGATTTTGTAAAAATGATTTTTTTGTATTTTTTTAATATAATGAAAATTCAATATCTTGATTATTAGAACTTTATGAAAAATAAAATTACACTTTCTACGGCTAAGTAGTTGCAAAATATTAATAATTGATATGCAATAAATCGTTTAAAGATGAAAACATTTGAAGAGTTCAAAAAAAATGTAAATTTAAAAAGATACATAGGAAGCACCCTTGGTACAATGTACTTTGAACCGGATTTACCTAGAGATAAAGACTATATCATTCGTCATCTTGATGCTGAATTAACAGAAGAATTACTACCTGTTTATTTGCAATTATATGAAGCGGTCAAACAATGGATTGAGACAAATTCAACGATGAAAGAATATCTTTTTATGCCTGAATTAATAGAGGTAGGAAAAGATTATATTATTCGTCCTTTCTATGTGTATATTAAAAGTGTTCGGTCGTATTTTGATGAAGATGACTCTATCGAACCATCCCAAAGGTATTTTGAAATGATTCGTGATTTTTCAATAGAGATGTTAAATGTTTATGTAGAAGATGAAGACGTTTATCCAACCAAAACGACAGTAATAAAGAGAGTATTACGAAATAGTTTATTTGGGGCTTCTGGCAAAACAATTCTTGATGATAGAAACAACGGATATATAATAGTAGAGCCCAAAATATACGTATCTGATTTAGAACAATGGCAAAGACTATAAAAAGTCCTACTATGGTGCGGTTATCAACAAGTCATGAGCAGTCATGCCATGCGTGGGGCGTTGTATCGGGCGTTCCAAGTTCTTAAACTTGAAACAGCAAGGTCTAGGCGGAGGATGTATAGGGTAGGCGAGGCGATTTGTGGTTGAGGTATTTGTAAATCTGCCTATTCCTATGTAATTTGAGAGTTAGACAATTAACCAAACGACGACGAAAACCACCGTATGCAACATTCTCCCAAAAATCAAGGACAGCTAGTTCGTTCTATTGGCCTTACCTCTGCTATTGTATTTGTTATTAGCTCTGTGATTGGCACAGGCGTATTCAAGAAAATTGCGCCCATGTCTTTTGAATTACAATCGCCGAGCTTGGTGCTAATTGCTTGGACAGTAGCTGGCTTAATCAGTTTGGCCGGAACATTAAGCATTGCCGAAGTAGCCAGTATGTTGGTCGATTCGGGCGGAGATTTTGCGTATTATCGTAAAATTTACAATCGCTTTTTTGCCTTTCTTTTTGGTTGGACCAACTTTGCCGTGATTCGTACCGCTTCTATTGCCTCGGTTGCATACGTCTTTGCTCAGTCGCTCAATAGCTTGATTCCTATTCCCAATTCCTCGCAGGCACTTTCAGACATCAGTATTTTAGGGCTTCATTTTTTTGATAATTTAGGCATCAAACTGGTGGCAATAGCCCTTATTATAGCCCTCACCATTTTCAATGCCCGTGGACTCAATTTAGGCGAAAAGCTCAGTAATGCCCTTGTGTTAATCATGTTTGTGGCGATGTTGCTGATTATTATTTTAGGGCTATCGTCGAGCGTAGGCGATTGGAGTCATTTGCAACAAAACAGCGTGCGTTACCAGTCTGAAACCATGACAGGCAGTAATTTATTTAAAGCCTTGGCATTGGCGTGTTTGAGTGCTTTTTGGGCGTATGAAGGCTGGAACAGCGTTGGTTATATTGGGGGCGAAATCAAAAATCCACAGCGTAATTTACCTTTAGCTCTCACCATCGGTACGATTTTGATTATGGCTTTGTACTTGCTCATGAACTTTGTGTATCTGTACATTTTACCCATAGATGAATTTATTAAAATTTACGAAGAAAAAAATGGCATTGGTGCTGTAGCTGTAGTGAATCACTTTTTGGGCAGTTGGGGCGGAAAGCTGATTTCGTGTTTGATTTTAATTACGACTTTCAATTGTACCAGCAGCACAATCCTGCTGGCTTCACGTCTTTTTTATGCGATGGCGAAAGACAAGATGTTTTTCAAAGGACTCGACTACATTCATCCACAATTTAATACCCCATCGAAGGCTTTGTACGTACAAGCGATATGGTCGTCGTTGTTGGTACTTTCAGGCACATTCGACCAGCTTACAGATATGCTTGTGTTTGCTGCCTTTATTTTTTATGGAGCAACCACTTTAGGCGTTTTTATTTTACGTAAAAAAATGCCCGACGCACATCGCCCTTACAAAGTGATAGCTTATCCGTTTGTACCAGCCATTTTTATCTTATTTTGCATCGCCCTTTTGTTCAACACCCTTATCGAACGCCCCTCCGAAGCCCTCATTGGTCTTGGACTGATGGCCACAGGCTTGCCTTTTTATTGGTATTGGCAGCGAAGCAATAAAGATGAGTCGATATAGCGACTATACGATGCCCCGAAAGCGAAGAAAATGTGATTAATGTCATGAATCATCTCTTCTGTTTTTGAAACCAACAGGCTTTTGCTTAGATTTGAACAGCAAGCGTACCGCAAGGGCGTTTGGCTGTAATGAACCATTGTCTGTCCAAAAAACAATCATGAAAAGAATAAGTATTTTTGCCTGCGTTATGGCATTTTTAGGAAGTTGCCAAACGCAAACATCTCAAGAAAAACAATCGTCTGATAGCCTACAAGTGTCTTCGGCAACTGTGCCGCCTATGGGTGCAATGAAACTGCTCGATGAGGTACTTGCTTGCCAAGATTATAATGGTCTTGTGGCAAAATATGGAGAGAAAAATATCGAAAAATTAGCGAAGGTCGAAACGGGCGAAGGGACTTTTGAAGTAACAAAACTCTTTCCCAACACAAGCGAGGAACTAGAAATTTATTGGAAAGAAGGACAGCAGTTCAAAAAAATCCAAGATGTACTGGCTAGGTTACAACTGAAAGATGGCAAGCCTGTCATCACGGCTACTTGGGCTTCAAAAGCGGGCTTATATTTAGGAATGCCTTTAATCGAAGCGGTAAAATCTAATGGTAAAACCTTTACTATCACGGGCTTTGGCTGGGATTTGGGTGGTAGTGTCGTAAGTTGGGAGGGTGGAAAATTGGCTGATAAAAATGTGAATGCAAGGTTTGAAGATATGAGTGGCAACAATGGCGGTTTATCGTCTGAGCAATATGCCGAAATTTCAGGAGAACGAGAGTTTGATGTACAACACGCTTCTATCCAAAAGCTCAATCCTGTGATTAAGCAACTTTCTGTATTTGAAAAACCTAGTTTCGATAAAGCTCAAGGCAATAAATTGTACAAACAAGTCGAAGAAAAACAAATGCCCAAACACTAATTGGGCGTGATGTGTCGGAGTTTTGAAAGTCCTTCTAAGCTCCGACCTCTTACGTTTCCTGACTAATTTTTCTAAAATAAGAACCCATCAGTCCCCCAAACAAGCAGGGAAACGGAGCAATAAAAGAAAGAAAACTAAACGTGGCTTGGTTGTGTATGGCCAAATGAAATAAGGGTACAACAAAATACCCCGATACGATGCCTGCCATAAGCAATAGGGCTGGAATCCACCCTTTTTTATGTTGCCAAAAACCTAAACCCAAAGCACATACGAAGGTAATCAACAAAGCAAAATGAACCGCTTCGGCAGTGCTGTTGCAATAGACAGCCAACATACTGGCAACTAATGCCGCTAAAATACTTGGTATCATATCTTATTTTTACTATCGAGAATTATCGTTACTGGGCCGTCGTTGAGTAGGCTTACTTTCATATCTGCTCCGAAAACTCCTGTATAAATAGGTTTACCTGCATCTTGTGTCAATTGTTTAATCATACTTTCGTACAAAGGAATGGCTACGTCGGGGCGAGCGGCTTCTATAAAACTCGGACGATTCCCTTTTTTCGTACTCGCATGAAGCGTAAATTGGCTGATGAGTAAAATATCGCCTTGCATGGCTCGGAGGTCGAGGTTCATTTTGCCTTCTTCGTCCGAAAAAATCCTCATGCCTACTATTTTCTTCGATAACCATTCTACATCTTCTTGCGTATCTTGATGCGTAATGCCAAGCAACACCAACAATCCTTGCCGAATACGGGCTGTCATTTGTTGGTCTATGGTTACAGAGGCTTCTGAAACACGTTGAATAAGGGCAATCATGGTGCTTATGTGTTGAAACAAAGGCACAAAAATGTGCCTTTGCGGTGAGGCTTATGCCAATAAGTCGAGCAAGGTTTGATAACTAATTTCCGTAAAATCAGGTGCTTGCAAGTGTGTATGTGCCAGTTCTTCGGCGGTATGCGAAGTAGTAATGCCAATGACTTTCATATTGGCACTCAAGCCTGCCTGAATGCCCTGAATGGCATCTTCGGCTACTACGCAATTGTCGATAGGTACACCTAGTTTTTCGGCCGCTTTGATATAAATATCGGGTGCAGGCTTGCCGTTTGTCACCATAGAAGCGTCCACGATTTCGTCGAAATATTGTTTGATGGCTGCTTTTTCAAGCGTAAAATCAATATTTCCTTGCGATGCCGACGTGCCTACTGCCAATTTTACGCCTTGGGCTTTCAACGATTCGAGCAAGGCAACCAAGCCTTTGGCTGGCTGAATATGAGGGGCATACAACTCCCGATACATGATTTCTTTTTCTTCGTTGAGCTGATGAGCCAGGGCTGGTTCTACTTCTTTTTTGTAGAAATAATTGATGGTATCTTGGGCATTTTTACCATTGAGGTTTTGGTAAAATTCTTCTATCGTCAAAGGAATGTTATGTTTTTGACAAAATGCTAACCAAGCGGTTACGTGGAATGAAAGATTATCGACTAACACGCCGTCCATGTCGAAAATCATTGCAATGGGTTGGTCTTTTTTCATAAAATGATTGGATAGTTTCAAATAGAAGTCAAATCTCTAAAGATTTGTTCTAAACTTTTACCGCTTGTTTTGAGTGCTTCAAGCGATTGGTCTTGTACAATTTGACCTTTATTGATGATTACTACACGGTCGCAGATGGCTTCTACTTCTTGCATGATGTGCGTAGAAAAAACAACGGTTTTTTCTCGCCCAATTGTGCGAATCACACTTCTGATTTCGGCTAATTGGTTGGGGTCGAGGCCTGTGGTTGGTTCATCCAAAATCAAGACAGGCGGATTATGAATCAAGGCTTGAGCCAAACCTACCCGCTGGCGATAGCCTTTAGACAGTTGCCCAATTTTTTTTTGTTGTTCTTGTCCTAGTCCTACCAATTCGATGACTTCGGCGATACGTTTTTGGCGAATGTCTTTTTTAATTTTATAGATTCCTCCGATAAAATCTAAAAACTCTTTTACATACATATCGAGGTACAGCGGATTGTGTTCGGGTAAATACCCGATATGTTGCCGCACTTCGGAGGGGGCTTTTTGCACGTCATAGCCACAAACTTCTACGTTTCCGGCGGTGGCAGGAATATAGCCTGTGGCAATTTTCATGGTGGTAGATTTACCTGCCCCATTGGGTCCTAAAAAGCCTACAATTTCTCCTTGCTTTACTTCAAAAGAAATATCGTTTACGGCTTTTTGCGTACCGTAGAGCTTGGTAAGATGTTGAATTTTTAATGACATAGCATTATTTGTTAAGAAAACATTCCTCCCAAATCGAAACCAGGAATATTTGGAATAAGCCCGTTGGTAGCTTTTTGTAAATGCTCTTTTGCTTTGACATCTATTTTTTGCAAAGCAATATTGGTGGCAGCTACGACCAAATCTTGTACTACGTCACGGTCGGAAGGCTTAAACAAGTCTTCGTCTATTTCTATTTTGAGTACCTGTTTTTTTCCATTGACAAGTACTTTGACCATTCCAGCACCAGCTTCGCCTTCTTCAATAAGCGTATCTAATGAATCTTGTGCTTCTTTCATTTTGGCTTGGAGTTCTTTTACCTTTCCAAGCATTCCCATCATATCGAACATACGGTTTTATTAAATAAATGACATTGATGCAATTTCGTCACAAAGTTAAAGCCTATTTGCTAAAAGAAGTGAGAAGTTTTGATAAAATACATTTTATCAAAACTTTTTACGAATAATTTAGTACAATACCGTTACGCTCCCTTCTTGAACCAAGGTATTTCCCATCTCGTCGAGGGCTTCAATCCGATACGAATACGCACCTGCTGGTACTTGCTGCCCTTGGCTTGTGCCGTCCCAGCCAAGCGTCGGATTTGCCGTATAATTAGGATTATAAACCGAGGCTACCCAATTGCCCCAACGGTTGTAGATGTTCATTTTAAAAGATTGAATGTAACGTCCTTGTACATAAAACGTGTTGTTGTGTGCATCGCCATTAGGTGAAAAAGCCTTTGCCAACAAAAGTTGGGCTTTTTGTAGGTAGCCAACTTCGTTAGAGATGGACGTAAGCCCCCAAGCCTGTTGCCGTGCTTGGATAGCGTAATGAGGAGTTTGATTACCAGTAATAGTCACGGCACTGAGGTCATACTGGGTGGCATTGGTATTGGCAATGACATTGCCCAAGGTATAACTGGCAGGTTATATTTCGTAAATGGTATAGGCACTGACGGGGGCACCTGCAAAAGGCGAATCGGCAGTCCACTGGAGTTGTTTATCACGAATACGTGCCCATATTGTACAGGCTTGGGCAGAAATCCGTTTTTGTCCGCAAGTATTTTGCCAACTAACATAATAGCAATATTGACTTTGCGGGGTTTGTACGGCATCGTCGAGCCACGTAATGCTGTTGCTACTGCTGGCAGACGGATTCAGGTTGAGCGGAGCAAAGGCTGCATTGGCACCGTTGCTTCTGAAAACTTGCCATTGCAAGCCTTGAATGTCGTCGGCAAAATCAGCCGAAAGACTCACCCTTGTATCGTTTTTTACTTCTACGGTCAAATGCTGTATAGGGGGCGGAGGCACAATTGCCTTGGTTTTTTGTATGGCGGCACTCGACCTTTCAAGATAGTGGGTTACAACTTGGTAGCTATATTCTTTGTCGCAAGCAAGTGCACTTTGGTCGGTATAAGTGGTTTGATTGATGTCGGTAAAACGCCCCAATATTTGTGTGGTGGCATCGGGATTGATGCGTGTAATTTCGTAGGCAACAAAAGGGTTTTGTACGAGATTACTTTGAGCTTTATTCCATTGTATTTCAATGCCATTGGCTTGCTGGCTGATACGCATGGGCGTTGAGCAAATTTCGTTGTCGCTCCAAAGAACAGGGGTGTTAGTCGTGATGTCGCAGGTGTTCATTACGCCCAAACGAAAGCAATATTGGTCATTTTGGGGGAGGTTTATCGTAACGGCATCGTTGCCAAGCGAAGCGTAGGTACGCTCGGGCGTAAGACTATAAAGCGGTTCTGATGCCTTACGCATAAAGACGGCATGTGCTTGGTTAACGCCGTTGTTGACGGCCAAAGTCACTGTTTGTGGACTGTTGCCTTCGAGGCTGGCAATATGTGGTGCTACAAACGGCTGGGTCAAATCGAGCATTTTCTGGGTACTACTACTACAACCGCCAGTAGGCGTAAAGCCTTCTATCGTAACTTTATAGTTTTCAGGGGTAATATAAAGTATTGCTTCGTAAGGATAACGATTGGCTTTTACGTCTTGCTCAGAAGCCCTACTCGCATTGAGGGCTTCAAACAGAAGCCTATAGGTCTCAAAAGACTCGTTGTTGGGTGACTTATCCCAGATAAACTTCACTTGGTTGGGCGTACATGTTTGAATACTTACCACAGGATTTTGTACGGCCACCACTTCTATCACTTGGCATCCATAATAGCCTCCTGTGCCGGCGGTAGAGCCAAAACTCATGAGGTTATACACGCCTGCCGTGGTAGGGGCTTGTATGCGAAGTGAGCCATTGACGGCAGGTGTACCCGTTGTAGGAATGCTGCTGAGTTGGTTGATGCTAAATTGTTGCGTTACGGCCGATTGGTTGTTGTCGTATATCGTAAGCCATTCGCCTACGCATACTTTAAGCGGCTGATTGTTGCTTGCCGTGGCATCGCCATTGCCATCGCCGACGATACGGATTCTTTGATTAATCGTAAAATCTCCTGTATCGAAAAGGGGCTTGTCGGGGCATTGCCCTAGGCCAGCTTGCGAAAGAAACATAACCGCCAAGCATATCAACCTGCAAGGCTTGGTGGATTTCAAAGCCATCAAATTATCACTCCAAAGAGAGATAATAAATTGACTCCTCCAATCGCTGAAACCGCTGTGCTTTACTGTTTTATTTGCTATGTCTATGTATTGCATTACAAGAAGTATTTCTTTGTTTTACAAGTCTTTTGATATGGTTTTAGTCTGTTTAGAAGGCAACCTATCTTAGGCAAGGATACATACTTATATCCCGTGTCGTGTGCAGTATTTTTGTATTATCTTATTAATGGTAACATAATCTATCTTATCGTATGCCTCAATTAATTCAAGCTTATCGAAGGGACTAAGCGTGCTAATATTGGGGATTCTTAACTTCTTTAAGGTTTGAGCTTGAAAACGAGGCAATCCACCATTCATGCAAATACCAATTTGAGAAAGCTGTTTTCTGATGAAATCAGACATTAAAATACAAGCCAAAATCTTCAAATCTGATACCGTTTCTCCAAGTATGTAATAGAGATTGTGATGAGGGTAATAATGACCTTCATCAATAATCAAGCGATTTATCCCTGCTATGTCAGGAAGTAATAATTTGGGTTTATGAATGAGGTTGGGCTTTATATTGTCAATCGTTTTATACCATTTGCTAAGATTTTTTTGTACTGTATGGCGTTTTAATAAGATTTCTTTTTGACTTTCCAAATATTGCTTGAAATTAGGGTAGTTGTCTAAATTGCAAAGAATACCATTTTCATAAGGATTGAGTAAGTATTTTCTTTCCCAATTGATTCCAGTATCTGTTAAATCATTGGCTGTTACGATTGGTAACAAGCGACTCCTTTCTATGCTTGAAACTTCTTCTTCTTTTTTGATAAACACTTTGTCTGCACCAGTGGCAACGCCAATGCCTATCTCAAAGTTTTGCGTTAGAATACCCGTTAGAGCGTAATGCTCAAGATTATAGGTTAAAAATAAGCTTTGCCACGAATCATTTGTTGGCGTAGGAACTTTTGAAAAGCGAATGGAATCTAAATCTATATCTTTTACATCTGTTTCGTAAAATAGCGTTTGATTTTCTGAGCAACTGTTGACGATTGTTGTAATGCTTGGATAAGCTATGACGTTTTCATCAAATGGCGACGTTTTTTCCATATTTAGTAGCTTTTGAAGGTGATATGACTTAGCAATTTTATCACGCAGCAATTGCCCATATTGATTGTACAGCCAACGGTTTGAACAAATAAACGACAAAATGCCGTTTTTATTCAACAACTGTAGTGAACGCTCGAAGAATAATATGTACAAATCGGCACGATACTTAAATGTTTCGTAGCGAGATTTGTATAACTCCTTCAATTGAGTAGGTATTAACTCGTGCCTTATGTACGGAGGGTTTCCAACGATACAATCAAAATTATTATCAAAATCAAGGGTGAGGAAATCGCCATTAATCACTGTTTTTGAGTGCTTTATGTTATAGCCTATCCCAAAAGAAAATATCATTTCCTCTAATTGAGCAGCTAGTTTTGTATAATGGTCTTCGTTCAATTCAACAAAACGAACGTTTGCCTCAAAGGCTTCAATAAAAGAAAATCCAAACAACAATGACGATTCAAATAGTCTTTTGGTAATTTCTGTTGCGAAAGAGCCCGTTCCTGATGAGGGTTCAAGTATTTGAATATGCCTCAAGTTTAAATGAGCTTTGTAGTTTACTTCATCTAGTAAGTAATCAACTATGCGGTTATGGGTAAATACTTCGCCATGATTTCTACCGCTTTTTCGCTTGATATGTTCTTTAATTAAACTCATGGAGTTGTCCTATTAAATGACCGATTAGAGAACGAATAAAAGCGTCGATTGAAATGCTTGGTTCGACATCTCCAAATGAGCAGTCTTTTGATGACCAAATTAAACCACATTGCGAATAGTGTCGTTCACGTATGAGCTTTTGGCACAAAATTGTATATCTGTTGAGGTATGAAGCGCCTTGAAATTCAGGAAATGGTTGAAAATGTGGCTCGTTAATTTTGATGGGACTTGTTGATTTATCACATTTTTCAACTAGGATAAAATACCCTAACCAAGGTGCAGATTGATTGGGAAACGCTCCTTCTCTAAATGCAGTCCAAAAGTCAACGGCACTACCTAATGCTTCTTCAGTCCTATTGTTAAAATTATTGCCAAACGAACCAACCTGAGATTTAAGTTCAACTACGGCAATGAGCTTTTGTGTTGGCGATATAATAAGCATATCCCAGTCTTTTGTTGGCCTAAAAAAGCCAGGAATGTGATTACCTTTCAAATAGATGCAATTGCTTGGGATGCCAGTATCGATGGCTATGGTATAGAGCAAATCCAAAAATCCATCTAGTTGTTTTCCTCCAGTCACAGCACTTCGATTGCCAGTATCTTGGATTTCTTTGCCATTTTGGTCAAGCATTTGTTTGTTTCTTGTTTCCCAAAATTTTTGTACAGCAATTGTTATCTGGTTTCTGTATTTTTCAACATTCATTGTCATTCAATCTTTTCGCAAATATACAAATTTAAAATTGCTCCCTTCATTTGGCACTGTTTCATCATAAGACAATCCTATCCATTGTGAAAAATCCACAAATGTCAATTTATACTTTGTCGAATGACCAGATGTGTCCGAATGGCTCAAAAGCTTATTTGGTTATTCAGGCAGTTGATGAACACGGTATTTCCCCCCTAAAACTACAAAAAAAAATGCTTAAAACAGGACGGAGGAATTTTCAAGGAACAAAAAGCCCTACCTTTGTAGTTTTAACAAAAACGACAGTCTCATATTTTTCGTACAATAAACACTGACTAAGATGTCAATCATTAAATTAGATACTATAGAAGAAGCCATTCAAGCCATTAAAAACGGCGAAATCATCATTGTGGCCGATGATGAAGACCGTGAAAACGAGGGCGATATGATTTGTGCCTCGGAAGCAATGACTCCCGAACTCGCAAATTTTATGATTCGTGAGGGCAGGGGCTTGATGTGTGTTTCGCTTACCGAAGAACGTTGCCAAGAGCTAGGCTTAGAGATGATGGTAGGAACGAACACGGCTACCTACGAAACGCCTTTTACGGTATCGGTAGATTTGATTGGGCATGGCTGTACTACGGGTATTTCGGCTCATGACCGTGCCAAAACGATTCAAGCCTTGGTTAATGAACATACAACCCCCGAAGATTTGGGTCGCCCGGGGCATATTTTCCCTTTGAAAGCCAAAAAAGAAGGCGTGTTGCGTCGTACTGGCCACACCGAAGCTGCCATGGATTTTGCCAAATTGGCTGGCTTTAAACCTTCGGGGGTATTGATTGAGGTACTCAACGAGGATGGAAGCATGGCTCGCTTGATGGATTTGCGTAGAATTGCCGATAAATTCAACCTTAAATTAGTCACTATCAAAGATTTGGTAGAATATCGCCTCAAACATGAGTCGTTGATTCAACGGGAAATCGCCGTAGATATGCCAACCGAATGGGGGCATTTCGATTTGATTGCCTACAAGCAAACGCAGTCGGGCGATAACCATATTGCTTTGGTCAAAGGAACGTGGGATAAAGACGAGCCTATATTGGTGCGTGTGCATAGCTCTTGTGTTACGGGTGATATTTTTGGCTCGTGTCGTTGCGATTGTGGCGGACAATTGCACCGTGCGATGGAGATGGTCGAAGAGGCGGGCAAAGGTGTGATTTTGTATATGTCGCAAGAAGGCCGTGGCATTGGTTTAATCAATAAACTCAAAGCGTATAAATTGCAAGAAATGGGTCGTGATACGGTGGAGGCAAACCTTGAATTGGGCTTTAAAATGGACGAGCGAGATTATGGCGTTGGGGCTCAAATTTTGAGAGATTTAGGCGTTTCTAAAATTAAGCTTATTTCTAATAATCCTAAAAAACGAGCGGCGTTGTTGGGCTACGGCCTCGAAATTGTCGATACTGTGCCTATCGAAATTACGCCTAATCCACATAATGAGAAGTACTTACAAACCAAAAGAGATAAAATGGGGCATGATATTTTGAAAGGATAATAGGCTCTATTTACTTATAAGTAATAATGCAAAATTATTTTATATTTGAAAATGCTATAATTATTTGATATTCTGAATACTCAGCACTCATAATTCAGCATTTATACTTAACACCACCCAAATTGTTCTTGGGTGGTGTTTTTCTTAAAAATGAATGCCCAAACGTTGATAAATAAAACTCAATAACCACGCTGGCCCTATCATCAAATACTGCACATCTTTGAAAAACGAAGGTTTTTTCCCTTCTATTTTATGCCCCCAAAACTGCCCAATCCAAGCTAATACAAAGATATTTAAACAAAATTGCCAAAGTGGCGCTATGGCCAGTTGCTCTATCATGACGCACAAAGCCCAACAACAACAAGAGAAAATAAACATGCCAACTGATAAGGCTCTCGACAGAATGAAATAATAGATGGTTGTGAGCAAAAGTACCAAGGCTGCTACATTGCCCGTAATGCCAAAAATACTAAAAAAGGGAAGTTTAATGCTAAAAAGAAAACCTACAATACTGAAAAAAATAAGTGGGACACATACCCAGTGCAATGTTTTATTAGTGGTATTTTGGTGACTTTCTCCATATTCGGAAAGCCATTGATAGATTGTTTTCATGCTTACAAGTTTTTAAGAAGTCAAATTTAGTTAAGTTCTAGGAAAAATTATAATTATTAATAATAATATTATACAAAAAGCAGTTGTGCACGACATCTTTTCAACGATTGCCTAAACAAACGTCTTGCTTATGTGCTGACAAGGGTGCTATTAGAATTTTATAGAAATTTTACTAAACAGAGATTGTCTTACTTGTATTATGCTTGATATGTAGGCTATAGTCAGGAAAGTACTTTAGACAAAAGATAAGCTAATATAAGGATTTTTGAGTAAAGTCCCAAACGAATAGCTAAAAGCCGTATCTTCGTTCTCCTAAATGATGTTTAAACTTTAGTTGTAATCGTGTTTATAGAACCTTATCATAATCAAAATCATCAACAAGAGCAGAAAGCCGGTTGGATAGAAGTTATCTGTGGCTCAATGTTTTCTGGAAAAACAGAAGAACTGATTCGCCGACTCAAAAGAGCTAATATTGCCAAACAAAGTGTAAAAATCTTTAAGCCAAGTATTGATACCCGTTATCACGAACACGACATTGTGTCGCACAATGCTTCATCTATCGAAGCCGTGCCCGTGGTAGAAGCCCAGCAAATCCTTAGCCTTGTAGGCGATTGTGCCGTGGTTGGTATTGACGAGGCTCAGTTTTTTGATGCAAATATCGTAGCCGTTGCCAATCAATTAGCCAATCAAGGTAAGCGAGTAATTATTGCAGGACTCGACATGGACTTTATGGGTAATCCTTTTGGTGCGATGCCCCCTTTGATGGCCATTGCCGAATACATCACCAAAGTACATGCCGTATGTGTGGTTTGTGGCGATGTTGCCAATTATTCTTATCGCAAGACTGCCGTTCAATCTCAAGTGCTGTTGGGTGAAACCGATTCTTACGAAGCTCGTTGTCGGCGTTGCTTTGAACAAACATAAAGCTCTTGAGCCACAGGGTTGTATGCAATACTTGAAACTACTACAACCCTTGTGCTCAAAAAAATAGAAAATTGGGTTAGGTAAAAAGTCGTCTGTCTCGTGCTATTATTTTCCACGTTTCGGCTGTTAGTTGTTGGTTTACAGCTAAATATGCTTTTTCGTATAAAGCTACTGTCGGACAAATATGAATTGGCAGACCAAACATCAGTGTACCCATTGGATATTCGTTGGGATGAGCCACTTGTATAACCAAATGCTCTTCACTTTGCGAAATAAAAATAGCTTCAGGAGCATTCAAAAAATGAATGCGTCGGCTCAATTCGTTTTCGGCGGCAATTGATTTATGCCCAATGTCTATACAAAGGGTATCGGCTGTTGGTTTAGAAACGACTCTTCCCAACACCAAAGCGGCGGGTAAAAATCCTTGTTCTGGACAACTTTCGGCATAGCCTTTATCCCAAAAAACAAATGTACCAGGGCTACATTCCACCTTGGGTCTTTGTAAATGTATCGGAAACGAAGGCGAACCTCCCACGATAATTTCTAGGCCTCCGATGCCCGCTTCTAAAAGACTTTGATGCAAGGTTTCAACGGTTTTGTAAGCTTCATTACAGGCTTTAGTACGTGCTTCCAAGTCGGTATTACGAATATGCCCATCATAAACGTGCCAACCTTTTACCGTAATGCCATGCAAATCTTGGATTGCCAACTCTAAATCTTTCGCTTTATCGGGCGTGATGCCTGTACGATTCATGCCTACATTCAAATCAATATACACAGGAATGTCTCGATGTAATGCACAGCCTGCTTGTGCGATGACTTGTGCCACCGACAAGTCATCCACTAAGCACGAAAATTGGGTAGTAGTATATAATTCAATCAGGGTTAAAAAGCGTTGTAATTTTGCCCCAACAGGCTGATACGCCAGCAATACATCAGGAGCTTTACACAACCCGAGCATTTCGGCTTCGGCAATGGTCGAGCATTTGAATTTTGTAATGCCTGCTTCTATCATCATCAATGCTACCTCTTTGCACTTATGCGTTTTGACGTGTGGCCGTAAGCGTGCCACATCGTTTATCATTTGTATGGCGAGGTCGATGTTGTGCTGAACTCGCTCAGGATACACAACCAAAGCGGGAGTATCCCAAGCGGTTGCGTTTTCTAAGTTGTACCAAGTAGTCATTCGTTGATGATAATAGTGGCAATGATTATATAAAGTAAGGAACGCTAGTTTTATGATGACTTTGCACAATCGGTTATGATTATTTTAAATAACTAAAGTAATATATTGCCGATTGATAAGTTTTTTATAAATACTTATCAATATTAATAATTTTTTTTAAAAAGTGTATCATGCCATTACAAGATTTGATAATTTTTACCTTTTGGTAAAAAATAAACCAAGTTTTACTAGCTATAGTAAATTAACAGTTTTTAACATACAATTATACTAAAAATACGTACCTTTATTGGCGATTTAGCCGAAGAGGCTAATCATCTTTGTCACGTAGGTATGAAACTCTTGAAGCAATATAAATGGATAGCAATGTTGTTGCTCGGTCTCGTAGCAATGCAGGGGTATTCGTTTGCCAACCATGAAGAGCCTACCAAAAACCTGAGAGGTGTATCGAAAATTGCGAAGAAAAGAACTTTCGGACGGCAGTTTGAACAAGAGAATCATTTACTCTTGGATACCCAAGAAGAAAAAGACGAAAGCCACGAAGAATCACATTGCTTTGTAGCAAATGCCGCTTCCTCTTTTCAGCAAACTACAGCGAATTTCCTAGCATTTTATCATTCGTTTTTTGTTGAAAAAGCATCCGTTTATCCTTTCAAATTATTTATTTTATACTGCGTTTATCTAATCTGAAATACGCTTTCCATCCACTCATTGATTCCCTAAAAATTTCCTAAAAAGTACTTTTATTAACCTTCACGGGCTTAAACAAATGCACGCACGGCATATTGTTTAGCAGGTGCACAAAGTTGTGGTTAATTCTTAGTGTAGAGCTAAAACTTGATAGCCTAACCTTGGGCTTCAGAACTTTTTGCTTGCACGGATGCCTATGCTTTTCTGCCATTGGGTCAATAAAAATGCGTTGCTATGTCAATACTTGTGATAATGGTTTGTCACAACACCTGACGTATTAACTAAATTTTAATCACTTGACAGTTACAGCCATGAAACCAATGTTGGTTATGCTCTTATGCTTGATTTCGTCTGGTCTAAGAGCTCAAAAAAGCGATACGCTACACATAGCGATGGACGAAGCCGAACAGCTATTTATCAAAAATAACTTTACCTTATTGGCTCAAAAATATGCGGTTGAAAGTGCAAAAGCGGCCATCTTACAAGCCAAATTATTGCCTAATCCAACAGTCAATCTCGAACAAACGCTCATCACTCGTTCGACTGTTGCCAACGATGCCAATATCGGAAGCTTAGGACAACACGCCTTTCAAATACAACAATTAGTACAATTGGCAGGCAAACGAAACAAGCAAATTCAAATGGCTCAGTTGAATGCCAATATCACTGAATATCAGTTTGTTGACTTGATTCGTACCCTAAGTTTTCAGTTACGTAGCAGCTTTTATAATGTTTATTTTTTGTCGAAAACATTGGCAACTTACGAAGCCGAAATAGGTACGTTAAACAAACTCATCAGTGCGTATCGCTTGCAAATTCAAAAAGGAAATATTCCTGAAAAAGAGTTGATTCGCCTACAGTCGTTTTTAGTAACCTTAGAAACCGAACGCAGCGATATTGCCATGCAAATAGCTGATAACGAAGCAGTTTTGAAAACATTGCTGGCGGATACTTCTACCAAAACGATTGCCCCGGTGGTCAACGAGTCGGTGCTTGCCGATAAAGATTTAGACGATATTCATTTGGGCGAACTCAGCAGTATGGCAACCGAAAATCGCTATGACCGTAAAATTCAGGAAGCGTCGGTACAA
>JACCDQ010498344.1_pt1 | contig 16763 bp, 11 predicted proteins | sample 7446031 | NCBI WGS metagenome assembly JACCDQ01 (sample SAMN15323442, study PRJNA562643) | freshwater metagenome | isolation source: river surface water | place: USA:Blue River Watershed | collected 2017-08-17
CCAGCGAGCTCCACATGGAGAAGAAGCTGCGCATGACGCGCGAGCAGGTGCTGGCGCAGGCGACGCTGGCGGTGCGCTTCGCGCGCAACCTGTGCGGCGACATCGAGTTCTCGCCGGAAGACGGCTACCGCTCGGACATCGACTTCCTGGCCCGCGTCTGCGAAGCCGTCATCCAGGAAGGTGCGGGCACGATCAACATCCCCGACACCGTCGGCTACGGCATCCCCGAGCTCTACGGCGACTTCATCCGCCGCCTGCGCGAGAAGGTGCCCAACAGCGACAAGGCGATCTGGAGCGTGCACTGCCACAACGATCTGGGTATGGCCGTCGCGAATTCGCTGGCCGGCGTGAAGATTGGTGGCGCCCGCCAGATCGAGTGCACGATCAACGGCCTGGGCGAGCGCGCGGGCAACTGTTCGCTCGAAGAGGTGGTCATGGCCGTCAAGACGCGGCGCGACTACTTCGGGCTGGACGTGGGCATCGAGACCTCGCAGATCGTGCCGGCGTCCAAGCTGGTGTCGCAGACCACCGGCTTCGTCGTGCAGCCCAACAAGGCGGTCGTCGGGGCCAATGCGTTTGCGCATGCCAGCGGCATCCACCAGGACGGCGTGCTGAAGGCGCGCGACACCTACGAGATCATGCGCGCCGAGGACGTGGGCTGGGCGGCCAACAAGATCGTGCTGGGCAAGCTGTCGGGCCGCAACGCGTTCAAGCAGCGGCTGCAGGAACTGGGTATCCACCTCGAAAGCGAAGGCGAGGTCAATGCGGCCTTCCAGCGCTTCAAGGACCTGGCCGACCGCAAGAACGAGATCTTCGACGAGGACATCATTGCGCTGGTGATGGACGAGTCCGTGACGGCCGAGCAGGAGCACTTCCGGCTGCTGTCGCTGGCCCAGCGCAGCGAAACCGGCGAGCGCCCGCACGCGGCCGTCGTCTTTGCCGTGGGTGCGCAGGAGCATCGCGCCGAGAGCGACGGCAACGGCCCTGTGGACGCCACGCTGCGGGCGATCGAGTCGGTGGTCGAGTCGGGTGCGGAAATGCTGCTGTACTCGGTCAACGCCATCACGGGTGGCAGCACCGAGGCGCAGGGCGAGGTGACGGTGCGGCTGCAACATGCCGGCCGCGTGGTGAACGGCGTGGGCGCCGACCCCGACATCGTCGTGGCCTCCGCCAAGGCCTATCTGTCGGCGCTGAACAAGCTGCAGAGCAAGGTGGAGCGGGTGGCGGCCCAGGGCTGAGCCTCGGCCGTGGTGGGCAGCGGTAAGCGACGTAACCGTTGCCGCGCCTGCTGCGCCGGTTTCCCCAGGCGTGCAATCTGCCGCGTAATCATCCCGTTGCTTGATGGGCCGGCCGGTGCGGCTACCCTCAGAATCCTGGCGAACTGCCCGGTGGCGTGGTTGATCGGCATCTCGGGGCTGCCCCCGATATCCCTAGCTTGTCATCCCAGGCCTACTGGGCAGCGTTGAGCCGGCTGCAATCCTTGCCATTGGCGGGAGCGGGGCAAGAGTTAACTTGAGATATCGCGCTTAAGTTCTTATCTTGTCGATGTTTTTGCTGGCACTTACACTGCCACCCTGCTGTTGGGGACTCCGTTGAAGACTTTTGCCGTTGCTTTCTTGAGCCTGGTCCTGATGTCGATGGGCACCGCCGAGGCCGCCACCGCCAGCAAGACCAAGGTCATCAAGGCCAAGCCCGCCGCAACCCAGGTCCGCAAGCTCCGGCCTGTGACGGTGCGCAAGCCCGTCGCGCCCGCCGTGCCCACCTTCGGCATGGCTGCGGGCCTGCATGCGGTGGAAGACCCGCTCGCGCTGCGGTCGAGCGTGGCCTATGTGCTGGACCAGAACACCAACGAGGTGCTCTTCTCCAAGAACCCGCAGGCCGTGCTGCCCATCGCGTCCATCACCAAGCTGATGACGGCGCTGGTGGTCGTCGAGTCCGGCTTGTCGATGGACGAGAAACTCACGGTCACCGAAGACGACAAGGACACCGAGAAGGGCACGGGCTCGCGCCTGGCCTTCGGCACGACGCTGACGCGCGGCGACATGCTGCACCTGGCGCTGATGTCCAGCGAGAACCGCGCCGCCCATGCGCTGGGCCGCAACTACCCTGGCGGGCTGGATGCCTTCGTGGCCGCCATGAACGCCAAGGCGCAGAGCCTGGGCATGGCCGACACGCATTACGTCGAGCCCACGGGGCTGTCGAGCCGCAACCAGAGCAGTGCCGCCGATCTGGCCAAGCTCGTCAATGTGACCAGCCAGGTGCCGCTGCTGCGTGACCTGTCCACGTCACGCGAGGCGCGTGTGGCGCTGGGCAAGCGGCTGGTGCAGTTCCGCTCGACGAACGGCCTGCTGTCCAACCCGCTGTGGGACATCGGCCTGCAGAAGACCGGCTTCATCAACGAGGCCGGCAAATGCCTGGTCATGCAGGCCCGCATGGCGGGTCGCCAGCTGATCATGGTGTTCCTGGATTCCAGCGGCAAGGCCTCGCGGATTGCCGATGCGGAGCGCATGCGCAAGTGGCTGTCCGAACAGGCCGGTGAGGCCGCGCCGGCACCGGCGGCCAAGCTCTGAGCGCGGCGACATCGCCTGAACGAAAAAGCGGCGCTGATGCGCCGCTTTTGCTTGGTGGGCCCGGCCTTCAGGTGCGATGCCCCAGCGCCGCCGAAATCTGCGCGGCGGTCTCCTTCAGCCGCACGACCCAGCTTTCCTCCAGCCGGTCGGCCGGGGCCGAGATGGACAGGCCCGCCACGAGCTTGGCCTGGTCGTCGTAGATGCCGGCCGCCATGCAGCGCACGCCCAGCTCCAGTTCCTCGTCGTCGCGGGCGATGCCGCGCTGGCGGACGGTGGCCAGCTCGCGCTCCAGGGCGCCGACGTCCGTCAGGCTGTTGCGCGTGTGGCCGGCCAGGCCGGTGCGGGCCGCGTAGGCGCGCACGCGCGGGCTGTCGTCGCCGGCCAGGAACAGCTTGCCGACCGAGGTGAGGTGCAACGGCGCGCGGCCGCCCACGGCGCGCACGACCTGCATGCCTGAGCGCTCGGAGTAGGTCCGTTCGATGTAGACGATCTCGTCGCCCTGGCGCACCGACAGGTTGACCGGTTGGTGGGTGAACTTGTGCAGCTCGCGCATGGCCGGCAGTGCCGCGTCGCGCACATCCAGCCGGGCCTTCACCAGGTTGCCCAGTTCCAGCATGCGCATGCCCAGCCGGTAGCTGCCCGCTTCGGGGCGGTCGACATAACGGCCCAGCGTCAGGTCATTGAGAATGCGGTGGGCCGTGGAGGGATGCAGGCCCGTGGCCTCGGACAAGGCCTTCAGCGAGACCGGGTCCTGATGACTGGCCAACACGTCCAGCAGCGCGAACATGCGCTCCAGCACCTGGATGGCCGGGGTTTGCTGCGCCTCTTTGGATTTCATGGGGTCATTGTGGGGGAGATTGCCGGTGTTTTGTATGGCGAAAGCGGCGTTCAACAGGTGGCAATCGGGGCTGATGTTGTTCCTGGCCGGCGCTGGCGCCGCGCAGGCGGCCGGGCCGGACGGCATGCCGACGGCCCCCTGGGCGGCCGCGCCAGAGCTGCACGGCCGCATCACGGCGCAGGCGCTGGGGCTGGTCATCAACACCGCAGACCCTTATTCGGTCAGCATCGGCGAGTACTACGCCCGCAGGCGGGGCATTCCACCGGGGCAGGTGCTGCGCGTCGTGCTGCCGCGTCGCGCCAGCCTCAGCCGCGAGGAGTTCGCGGCGCTGGACGAGGCCATCCGCAGCCGCATGCCAGCGCAGGTCAACGGCCTGGCGCTGGCCTGGGTGCAGCCCTACGCGGTGGCGTGCAACTCGTTGACGAGCGCGCTGGGCATGGGTTTGCAGCCCGACCTCTGCGCGCGCAGTTGCGGCGTGACGCGGGCCAGCCCCTACCTGGACTACACCGGCGCGCGGCCCTGGCCCGTGCTGGGCATGCGGCCGGCGATGCAGCTGGCGGCGCGCTCGGTGCCGGCGGCCATGGCGATGATCGAGCGCGGCATCGCGGCGGACCACACGCGCACCCGCGGCGCCGAGTCGGCCATGGCGTGGCTGGCGGCCACGCCCGATGCGCATCGCAATGTGCGCGAGCGCCTCTTCCCGCCGGCCGGTGAGGTGCCTGGCGTGCCGGGGCTCGGCGTCGGCCGGGTGCAGAGCGACGACTTGCCCCCGCTGCGCCGGACGCTGATCTACGAAACCGGCCTGGCACGCGTGCCCGCGCCGCTGGGGGGCGAATGGCTGCCCGGCGCGCTGGCGGACCACCTGACCTCGTTCGGCGGGCAACTCGACCGCACCGCCCAGGAGGGGCAGATGAACATCCTCGACTGGATCGACGCCGGCGCCACCGCCAGCTACGGCACGGTCAGCGAGCCCTGCAACCACGTGCAGAAGTTTCCGCACCCGCAGTGGCTGATCCAGGCCTACGGCCAGGGTGTCAGTGCGCTGGAGGCGTACTGGCGCAGCGTGGCCTGGCCGGGTCAGGGCGTGTTCGTCGGCGAACCGCTGGCGGCGCCGTTCGCCCCGGCCGCACCCTGAGCGGCGGCCCGCCCGGCGCGCACCGCGCCCTCCAGCGTGGCGGGGTAGGGGCCGTCGACATAGTCCCCGGCCGCCCACAGCCCGGGCGCGATGAAGGCAGGCGGGCGGGGCAGGCCCGGCGTGCAGGCGAAGGTGGCGCGTTTCTCGGTCAGCACCTTGTCGATGACCGGTGGCGTGGCCCAGCGCAGCTCGCGCAACGCCTGGGCCAGCACGGCCTCGCCGCAATCGCCGCGCGCCACCCATGGCGCGGCGCCGCTGACGACGAACGCGAAGCGGCCCGGGGCGCCGCCGAGCGCCCCCTGATCGAAGGCGAACTGGGCCGGCGCGTCCGCGCCTTCGCGCAGCGCCAGCATGGGTGCCGGCAGCGCGCTGCCGGGGCTGTGCAGGTAGACGGTGACGATGGGCTCGAAGCCCAGGCCCTGCGCGGTGGCGGACCAGCCCGGCGCGATGTCGGCCGTCAGCCGTGCGGCCTCCACGCTGGTGCAGGCGAGCACGACGGCGTCGAAGGTTTCGCTGCCTTTGTCGCCATGCACCCGCCAGCCGGGCTCCAGGCGCTGCACGCGCTGGCCCAGCCGCAACCGCGGCCCCAGCCAGGCGGCGGCCGGCCCGGCCAGCAAGTCGGACAGCGGCCGTTTGGGCAGCAGCAGGTCGGCACTGCCGGCGCCGCTGAACAGCGCGTCCTTCAGCACGCGCAGGAACACGCGGGCGCTGGCCTGCGGTGCGGGCGTGTTGAGCGCGGCCACGCACAGCGGCTCGATGAGATCGCGCTTCACCTCGCGGGGCAGCGCGGCGCACAGCTCGGCGACGCTCAGGCCCGCGTCGCAGCGAAAGCCGCGCAGCAGCCAGCCGCCGGCTGCCGCGAGCAGCCCCAGCCGCGCCCGCACCGGCCAGCCGGCGTGGCCCAGCACGCCGCGCGTGAAGGCCACGAGCGGTGCGCCGGGCGGCAGCCGCAGCCCGGGCTCGCCGGGGTAGGGCAGGGCCAGTGGCAGGCGCTGCAACACCAGGTCCGGGTCGACACCCAGGCGGCGCATCAGCGCGAGGCTGTCGCGATAGGCGCCGATGAGGATGTGCTGGCCGTTGTCGTAGTCGGGCCGGCCGGCGACGCTGCGCGCCCGCCCGCCGAGCTGCGGCGCCATCTCGAACACGACGACCTCATGCCCCGCGTCCAGCAGGCTGACGGCGGTGGCAATGCCCGCCCAGCCTCCACCCACCACGGCGGCTTTCACGACCGGATGGCTCGCGCAGAACGGCCGTTGCCAGGCGCCAAACGACCAGGCCGCTGGCCTTGGCGCGGCGAAGCAGGCAGGGAGCGGGTCATTTCTTCCAGTTCGTCTTCATCGCGATCCAGAGCTTGCGCAGCGGCGTCAGCGAGATGCGCTGGTGCAGCACCTGGAAGTTCTCACGCTCGATCTCCACGAGCAGGGCGCGGTAGATGTTGGCCATCATCAGCCCTGGCTTCTGCGCGGCGCGGTCGGCGGGCGGCAGCAGCGCCAGTGCCTCGTCGTAGAGGTGATGGGCGCGTTCGGCCTGGAAGGCCATCAGCGCCGTGAAGCGCTCCGAATAGCCCCAGGGCTGGGTGCGCAGCAGGATCTCGTTGGCCTTGACGCCGAACTGCTGCAGCTCGTTCACGGGCAGGTAGATGCGGCCGCGCCGCGCGTCGTCGCCGACATCGCGAATGATGTTGGTCAGCTGCATGGCCTGGCCCAGCTTGTGGGCGAACTCGACCGTCTGCGGCTGCGTGCGCCCGAAGATGCCGCTGGCCACCTCGCCGACGACGCCGGCCACCAGGTGGCAGTAGCGCTGCAGGCCGGCGTAGTCGAGGTAGCGGGTCTGCTGCAGGTCCATCTCGCAGCCCTCGATGACGGCCAGCAGATGTTCCAGCCGGATGTCGTAAGCCTGCACGTGGGGCATCAGCGCCTTCATGGCCGGGTGACTGGGCTGGCCGGCGAAGGCGCTGGTGGCCTCCTTGCGCCACCAGGCCAGCTTGGTGGCGGCGACGCCGGCATCCTGCGTCTCGTCGACGACGTCGTCGACCTCGCGGCAGAACGCGTAGAAGGCCGTGATGGCCGCGCGGCGGGGCGGCGGCAAAAACAGGAAGGCGTAGTAGAAGCTCGAACCGCTGGCGGCGGCCTTCTCCTGGACGTATTGCTCGGGACTCATGATGTGGCGCGCATTGTCAGCGCACGCCAGGCCAGCCGGGGAAGATCCCATGGCTTGATGGCCGGTCGGCGCAACAGGCTGTCGTGGCCGCCGGCGGCGATCTTGTCCAGGATGAGCAGGCCGCCTTGCACCACCAGGCGCAGCTCCCAGCCGGCGCGGCCCTGGAGTTGCAGCGCCAGCGGGGCGCCTTCGCGCATCAGCGCGCGGGCCCAGCCGCACAGGTCGGCGATCAGCGCGCGTGCGGCCGGGCTGTCCCGGCGGGCCAGCACTTCGTCGGCGCTCACGCCGTGGCGATCGAGGTCGGCCTGCGGCACATAGAGCCGGCCGTTGGGGCCGTCGCGGGTGAAGTCTTGCCAGAAGTTGATGAGCTGCAGCGCCGAGCAGACGGCGTCGGAGCGGCGCAGCGCGTCGGCGTCGGCCACGCCGTACAGCCCCAGCAACAGCCGGCCGACCGGGTTGGCCGAGCGGCGGCAGTAGTCCAGCAACTGGGCGCGGTCGCGGTAGCGCGGCGGCGCCAGGTCTTGCTCGAAGGCGTCCAGCAGGTCGTGCAGCAGCGCCGGTTGCAGGCGATGCAGCTCACGGGCCAGCGGCGTGAACACGCCGGCCCAGCGCGGCGACGCCGGCCGGCCGGCGACCGTGGCGGTCAGGTCGGCGCGGTAGTCCTGCAGCGCCTGGCGCCGTGCGTCGGTGCTGGCGTCGCCCTCGTCGGCCAGGTCGTCGGCGGTGCGCGCGAAGTGGTAGATCGCCACCACCGCCGGCCGCAGCGCGGGCGGGCACAGCAGCGAGGCGACGGGAAAGTTTTCGTAGTGATCGACGCTCAAGCTCTTTCTCGACTTCGGCTTGCAAAGCAGGGGTGTAACAGCAAAATTTGACGCGGTTTGACAGCGTTTGCGTGCACTGAATACATTACTGACCCGCCGGTCATTAAAGCGTTGGCCGCCGTCACATCCTGCCGAGGTCTGCATGCCCCTTCTTTCGCGTCTCGCGTCGCCGCTGTTGCTGGCGACCCTGCTCCCGGCGTTGTTGTCGGGGTGTGGCAAGCAGCCCGCCGCGCCCGAGCCGGAGCGCGCGGTGCGCACCCAGGTGGTGACGGCCGGCACGGCCGGGGCCAGCCAGGAGTATGCGGCCGAGGTGCGGGCGCGCATCGAGTCGCGGTTGTCCTTCCGCGTCGGCGGCAAGCTGGCGAGCCGCGAGGCCAATTTGGGCGACGCGGTGAAAGCCGGCCAGGTGCTGGCCCGCCTGGACGCGCAAGACCTGAAGCTCGCGCAGGCCGCGGCGCTGGCGGGCGTGGCCTCCGCCCGGACCAACCGTGACCAGGCCGCCGCCGACTACGCCCGCTATGCCGACCTGCAGCGCCAGGGCTTCATCAGCCCCGCCGAGCTGGAGCGGCGCGACTCGACGCTGAAGGCGGCCCAGGCGCAGCTGGACCAGGCCAAGGCGCAGGCCGACGTACAGGTCAACCAGTCCGGCTATTCGCAGCTCATGGCCGACGGGCCGGGTGTCGTCACCGGCGTCAACGCGGAGCCCGGCCAGGTGCTGGCGGCCGGCAGCCCGGTTGTCACGGTGGCGATGGACGGACCGCGCGATGTCGTGTTCTCCGTGCCGGAGGACCAGATCGCCCGCGTGCGCGCGGCCGCTGACCGGCCCGGCGCGCTGAAGGTGCGGCTGTGGGGCGGTGCGGAGCTGTTCGCGCTGACGCTGCGCGAAGTGGCCGCCGCGACCGACCCAACCACGCGCACATTCCTCGTGAAGGCCGATGCCGGCAAGCTGGCCGTCCAGCCGGGGCAGTCGGCCACCGTCGTGCTGGAACTGCCGCCGCAACCCGGCGTCATCAAGCTGCCGCTCGCGGCGGTGCTGCAGCATGCGGGCAAGACGTCGGTGTGGGTGCTCGACACCGCGGCCATGACGGTGAAGCCGGTGCCGGTCCAGGTGGGCGGAGCGGATGGCAACGAGGTCGTCATCGCGGGCGGTGTGGCGCCGGGCCAGGAGGTGGTCGTGGCCGGCGTGCACGTGCTGACGCCGGGGCAGAAGGTCAAGCGCTATGTGCCGCCCCGCACGATCGAGGCACCGCCCGCCGCTGCGCCTGCCGCTTCACGCTGAACCGGGATCGCGCATGAACATTCCGCCGAACAAGGCCGCCGTGGGCGAAGGCTTCAACGTGTCGCGCTGGGCGCTGGAGCACCCGGCCCTGACGCGCTACCTGATGGTCGTGCTGATGCTGATGGGCTTCGCCGCCTATTTCCAGCTCGGGCAGGACGAGGACCCGCCGTTCACGTTCCGCATCATGGTCATCCAGGCCTACTGGCCTGGCGCGACGGCCGAGCAGATGGCCGATCAGGTCACCGACAAGATCGAGAAGACGCTGCAGGAGGTGAACTACGCGGACAAGATCCGCTCGTCCGCCAAGCCCGGCGAGTCCATCACCGTCTTCCAGCTCAAGGACAGCACGCCGCCCAAGGAGGTGGCCGACATCTGGTATCAGGTGCGCAAGAAGGTGGGCGACATGCGCGCCACGCTGCCGCAAGGGGTGCAGGGGCCGTTCTTCAACGACGAGTTCGGTGATGTCTACGGCTCCATCTATGCACTGTCGGCCGATGGCTTCAGCCGCGAGGAGCTGCGCGAACACGCCGACCGCGTGCGCCAGGCGCTGCTGCAGGTCAGGGATGTGGCCAAGGTCGAGATCTTCGGCATCCAGCCGGAGAAGCTGTTCGTCGAGATCTCGCAGCGGCGGCTGGCCCAGCTGGGCCTGGACTTCAACCAGGTCATCAGCCAGATCGGGGCGCAGAACGCCGTCGAGGGCGCGGGCGTGCTGAATGCGGGCGCGGCGAACTTCCAGATCCGGGTGCAGGGCCAGTTCAGGTCGGCACAGGCGCTGGCGGACGTGCCCATCCGCGCCGTGAACCCGCAGACCGGCGTGGCCAGCCAGATGCGCCTGGGCGACATCGCCGACATCCGCCGCGACTACGTCGACCCGCCGACCACCATGGTGCGGTTCCAGGGCAAGGAGGTGCTGGCGCTCGGCGTGTCGATGGCCAAGGGCGGCGACATCATCGCCATGGGCAAGGCGCTGGGCGAGGCGACGCAGGCCATCAGCCGCGACTTGCCGGCCGGCATCCAGCTCGACCAGATTCAGGACCAGCCCAAGGCGGTGACCACCTCCGTCGGCGAGTTCGTGCACGTGCTCATCGAGGCGGTCGTCATCGTGCTGCTGGTCAGCTTCCTGTCGCTGGGCCTGCACACGCGGCCGCTGCGTGTGGACATCTGGCCGGGCCTGGTCGTGGCCATCACGATCCCGCTGGTGCTGGCCATCACCTTCGTGACGATGTTCTATTGGGGTGTGGGCCTGCACAAGATCTCGCTGGGCTCGCTGATCATCGCGCTGGGCCTGCTGGTGGACGACGCCATCATTGCCGTCGAGATGATGGTGCGCAAGCTCGAGGAGGGCTACGACAAGATGCACGCCGCCACGTTCGCCTACGACGTGACGGCCATGCCGATGCTGACGGGCACGCTGATCACGGCGGTGGGCTTCCTGCCCATCGGGCTGGCCAAGTCGATGACGGGTGAATACACCTTCGCGATCTTCGCCGTGACCGCTGCGGCGTTGGTGATCTCCTGGGTGGTGTCGGTCTACTTCGTGCCCTACCTGGGGGCGCTGCTGCTCAAGACGCGGCCGAGTGCTGGTGGTGAGGCCCACGAGCTGTTCGACACGCCGTTCTACAACCGCTTCCGCGTGCTGGTGCGCTGGTGCGTGGAGAACCGCTGGAAGACCATCGCGCTCACGCTGCTGGTGTTCGGGCTGGGCCTCGTCGGCATGACGCGCGTGCAGCAGCAGTTCTTCCCGGACTCGAGCCGGCCCGAGATCCTCGTCGACCTCACGCTGCCCGAAGGCTCGACGATCCAGGAAACCGAGGCGCTGGCCCGGCGCTTCGAGGCCCGCATGCTCACCGAGCCGGGCATGGCCACGGTGACGAGCTGGGTCGGCTCCGGCGTGCCGCGCTTCTACCTGCCGCTGGACACCATCTTCCCGGCGTCCAACGTCATGCAGTCCATCCTGCTGCCCAAGGGGCTGGTGGAGCGTGAGGCGCTGCGCCAGCGCCTGCCGGCGCTGCTGGCCGAGGAGTTCCCCGAGGCGCGTGGCCGCGTCAAGCTGCTGCCCAACGGCCCGCCGGTGTCCTACCCGGTGCAGTTCCGCGTCACGGGCGCCGATCCGAAGCGGGTTCGCGAATGGGCCGACAAGGCCAAGGACATCCTGCGGGCCAGCCCCAACATGCGCGGCGTCAACGACAACTGGAACGAGAACATCAAGACGCTGCGCTTGAACATCGACCAGGACAAGGCGCGAGCCCTGGGCGTGTCGAGCCAGACGCTGGCGCAGTCGGTGCACACGCTGTTGTCGGGCACGGTCATCGGCCAGTACCGCGAGGCGGACAAGCTCATCGACATCGTGCTGCGCCAGCCCGCGGACGAGCGCGCCGTCATCACCGACATCGGCAAGGCCTATGTGCCGTCCTCGACGGGCCGCGCCATCCCGCTGACGCAGATCGCCAAGATCGACTTCGCATGGGAGCCGGGTGTCCTGTGGCGCGAGGGGCGGCTGTATGCCGTGACCGTGCAGGGCGACGTGGCCGAGGGCTTGCAGGGCGCGACGGTGACCAAGGAGGTCTGGCCGCAGCTGGAGGCGCTGCAGCGGCAGATGCCCAGCGGCTACGGCATCCAGATCGCCGGGGCCGTGGAGGAGAGCAGCAAGGGCCAGGGCTCCATCGCGGCCGGTGTGCCGATCATGTTGTTCATCACCTTCACGTTGCTGATGCTGCAGCTGCAGAGCTTCAGCCGCGCGATGCTCGTCTTCCTGACCGGCCCGCTGGGCATTGCCGGCGTGGCCATGGCGCTGCTGCTGCTCAACCGGCCCTTCGGCTTCGTGGCGCTGCTGGGTGTCATCGCGCTGATGGGCATGATCATGCGCAACTCCGTCATCCTGATCGACCAGATCGAGCAGGACCGCGCCCGCGGCGTGCCGGACTGGTCGGCCATCGTCGAGTCGGCGGTGCGGCGCTTCCGGCCCATCGTGCTGACCGCGGCGGCGGCTGTGCTGGCGATGATTCCGCTGTCGCGCAGCGTGTTCTGGGGGCCGATGGCGGTGGCCATCATGGGCGGCCTCGTCGTCGCGACCGTGCTGACGCTGCTGGCCTTGCCGGCCATGTACGCGGCCTGGTTCCGCGTCGCGCGGCCCGAGGATCACGCCCGCCCGGCGAGCCCGATCCACGACACCGAAAACCACGTGCCGACCTGACCGTCGACCGAGGGTTTTGCCGCCCCGCGCACCGGGGCGGCCGGCAAGCCGCGCAGCATCGCTACAATCGCCGGTTTGCCGAATCGCCTACGGGGCAGCACTGAAGCTGTCCAACCCAAGAATTGCGCGGGTGGCGAAATTGGTAGACGCACCAGGTTTAGGTCCTGACGCCTTCACGGGCGTGCCGGTTCGAGTCCGGCCCCGCGCACCACTGTCCTTCAACTGTTCCCGAGTCCATCATGGCCGTCACCGTCGAAACCCTCGAAAAGCTGGAACGCCGCATCACCCTGCACGTGGCGGCCGCTGACATCAACAGCGAAGTCGAAGCCCGTCTGAAGAAGCTGGCCCGCACCGTCAAGGCCGATGGCTTCCGCCCCGGCAAGGTGCCGATGAACGTCGTGGCCCAGCGCTACGGCTACTCGGTGCAGTACGAAGTCGTCAACGACAAGCTGGGCGCCGCCTTCAACAACGCCGCCAATGAAGCCCAGCTGCGCGTGGCCGGCATGCCGCGCATCGAGCAGAAGGACGAAGCGCCCGAAGGCCAGATGGCATTCGACGCCACCTTCGAGATCTACCCCGAGGTGAAGATCGGTGATCTGGCCGCCGCTGAAGTCGAGCGCATCGCCAGCGACGTGACCGAGGAAGCCATCGACAAGACCGTCGAGATCCTGCGCAAGCAGCGTCGCAGCTTCGCCCAGCGCGCCGCCGCCGACGTGGCCCAGGCCGGTGACCGCGTCACGATCGACTTCGAAGGCAAGATCGACGGCGAGCCCTTCCAGGGCGGCAAGGCCGAAGGCTTCCAGTTCCTGATCGGCGAAGGCCAGATGCTGGAGCAGTTCGACGCTGCCGTGCGCGGCATGAAGGCTGGCGAGAGCAAGACCTTCCCGCTGCAGTTCCCCGAGGACTACCACGGCAAGGACGTGGCCGGCAAGGAGGCCGACTTCCTCGTCACGGTCAAGAAGATCGAAGCCCAGCATCTGCCCGACGTGAACGAGGCGTTCGCCAAGTCGCTGGGCATCAAGGACGCGACGGTCGAAGCGCTGCGCGCCGACATCAAGAAGAACCTCGAGCGCGAGGTGAAGTTCCGCGTGCTGGCCCGTAACAAGGGCGCCGTGATGGACGCGCTGGTCGCCGTGGCCGAACTGGACGTTCCCAACGCGCTGGTGCAGGGCGAAGCCGAACGCATGGTCGGCCAGGCCCGTGAGGACCTGAAGAAGCGTGGCGTCAAGGATGCCGACAAGGCCGAGATCCCCGCCGACATCTTCAAGCCGCAAGCCGAACGCCGCGTGCGCCTGGGCCTGGTCGTCGCCGAGCTGGTGCGTGCCAACAACCTGCAGGCCAAGCCGGCCCAGCTGCAGGCTCACATCGAAGAGCTGTCGCAGAGCTACGAGAAGCCGGCCGAAGTGCTGCGCTGGTACCTGAGCGACCGCGAGCGCATGGCGGAAGTCGAGGCGGTCGTCGTCGAGAACAACGTCACCGAATTCGTGCTGTCCAAGGCCAAGGTGACCGACAAGGCCCTGCCGTTCGACGAACTGATGGCTGCCGGCAACTGAGAGCCCACAAGCCGAAAAAGGCGCCGCGCCGCGAGGCCCGGCGCCTTCTTTCTTGCGTGGCCATAATTCGCCCCCATAACAGCCCTTACCGCTTTGTCTTCAAGGATTTGAATGAGCGCGCTTGAAACCAGCAATCTGGGCATGGTGCCCATGGTCATCGAACAGTCGGGGCGCGGCGAACGTGCCTACGACATCTACTCGCGCCTGCTGCGCGAGCGCATCATCTTTCTGGTGGGGCCGGTCAACGACGCGGTGGCCAACCTCGTCGTCGCCCAGCTGCTGTTCCTCGAGAGCGAGAACCCCGACAAGGAAATCTCGCTCTACATCAACAGCCCGGGCGGCAGCGTCTCGGCGGGCATGTCCATCTTCGACACGATGAACTTCATCAAGCCCGAGGTCTCGACGCTGTGCATGGGCATGGCCGCGAGCATGGGCGCCTTCCTGCTGGCCGCCGGCGCCAAGGGCAAGCGGTTCTCGCTGCCCAACGCCAAGGTGATGATTCACCAGCCGCTGGGTGGCGCCCAGGGGCAGGCCACGGACATTGAAATCCATGCGCGTGAAATCCTGAAGACACGCGAGGCCTTGAACCGCATCCTGGCCGAGCGCACCGGCCAGACGCTGGAGAAAATCCAGTCGGATACCGAGCGTGACTACTTCATGTCTGCGGCCGAAGCCCAGGGCTACGGCCTGATCGACCAGGTGCTGGAGCACCGCCCCTGAGTCCCCACGGGGCCGGCAACGGCCCCCGGATTCGCAGCGAAATCGGGGCCCTTATCCCTACGAGGGCCCCGAGATCGTTTGGACTATCATCATTCGAGGCATCCCGCCCCGATCCCTCAAGTTCTATCGAGCAGTTCTCATGGCCGACAAAAAAGGCACCTCCAGCGAGAAAGTTCTGTACTGCTCCTTCTGCGGCAAGAGCCAGCACGAGGTCAAGAAGCTGATCGCCGGGCCGTCCGTCTTCATCTGCGACGAGTGCATCGAGCTGTGCAACGACATCGTCCGTGACGAGATCCCCGCGCCCGCACCGGCCGCGCGTGCCGGCAAGTCCGACCTGCCCGTGCCCAGCGAGATCAAGGCCAGCCTCGATCAATACGTCATCGGCCAGGACGTCGCCAAGCGCACGCTGGCCGTGGCGGTCTACAACCACTACAAGCGCCTGCGCCACATGGCGACGGCCAAGGAATCGGTCGAGCTGTCCAAGAGCAACATCCTGCTCATCGGCCCCACCGGTTCCGGCAAGACGCTGCTGGCGCAGACACTGGCGCGCCTGCTGAACGTGCCGTTCGTGATCGCCGACGCGACGACGCTGACCGAGGCCGGCTACGTCGGCGAGGACGTCGAGAACATCATCCAGAAGCTGCTGCAGAACTGCAATTACGACGTCGAGCGTGCGCAGCGCGGCATCGTCTACATCGACGAGATCGACAAGATCTCGCGCAAGGCCGACAACCCGTCCATCACGCGCGATGTGTCCGGCGAAGGCGTGCAGCAGGCGCTGCTCAAGCTCGTCGAAGGCACGATGGCGTCGGTGCCCCCGCAGGGCGGCCGCAAGCACCCCAACCAGGACTTCCTGCAGATCGACACGACCAACATCCTGTTCATCTGCGGCGGCGCTTTCGACGGCCTGGAGAAGGTCATCCAGAACCGCAGCGAGAAGTCCGGCATCGGCTTCGGCGCGACGGTGAAGAGCAAGTCCGACCGCAAGGTCGGCGAGGTCTTCCGCGAGTGCGAGCCCGAGGACATCATCAAGTTCGGCCTGATTCCCGAACTCGTCGGCCGCCTGCCTGTCGTCGCGACCTTGGGCGAGCTGACCGAGGACGCGTTGATCCAGATCCTGACCGAGCCCAAGAACGCGCTGGTCAAGCAGTACCAGCAGCTGTTCGAGATGGACGGTGTCGAGCTCGAAATCCGCAAGCCGGCGCTGGCCGCCATCGCGCGCAAGGCGCTGGCCCGCAAGACCGGCGCGCGGGGGCTGCGTTCCATCATGGAGCAAGCACTCATCGACACCATGTTCGACCTGCCCGCGCTGGACGGCGTCGAAAAGGTCGTGCTGGACGAGCACAACATCGAGGACGCAGCGGCACGCCCCTTGCTGGTCTATCGCGAGCAAGCCAAGGCCAGCGCCTGAGCCCTCAACTTGCAATCGCCCCCTCAGGCCTGATATCGGTCTGAGAAAGAGAGGTCTTCATGTCCGGACACCCTATCCTCCCCGCCGACCCGATCACGCTGCCGCTGTTGCCGCTGCGTGACGTGGTCGTGTTCCCGCACATGGTCATCCCGCTGTTCGTCGGGCGTCCCAAGTCCATCAAGGCACTGGAAGCCGCGATGGAAGCCGGCCGCCAGATCATGCTGGTCGCCCAGAAGGCTGCCGGCAAGGACGAGCCCAAGCCCGAGGACATGTTCGAAGTCGGCTGCGTGTCCAGCATCCTGCAGATGCTGAAGCTGCCCGATGGCACCGTGAAGGTGCTGGTCGAAGGCCTGCAGCGCGCCACCACCAACAGCATCAGCGAGCCGGGTGAGCACTTCGTCGCCGAAGTGGCGCCCATCCCGCCCGAAACCGAGCATGCGCCCGAAGTCGAGGCCCTGCGCCGCGCCGTGACGCAGCAGTTCGACCAGTACGTCAAGCTCAACAAGAAGATCCCGCCCGAGATCCTCACGTCCATCGGCGGCATCGACGATCCGGGCCGCCTGGCTGACACCATCGCCGCCCATCTGCCGCTCAAGCTCGACGCCAAGCAGGCCGTGCTGGATCTGGCCGATGTGGCCAAGCGCCTGGAAAAACTGCTCGACCTGCTGGAGCATGAGGTCGACATCCTGCAGGTCGAAAAGCGCATCCGTGGCCGCGTCAAGCGCCAGATGGAGAAGAGCCAGCGCGAGTACTACCTGAACGAGCAGGTCAAGGCCATCCAGAAGGAGCTGGGCGACGGCGAAGACGGCGCCGACATGGAGGAACTCGAGAAGAAGATCCTCGCCGCCAAGATGCCCAAGGAGGCGCGCAAGAAGGCCGACGCCGAGTTGAAGAAGCTCAAGCTGATGTCGCCGATGTCCGCCGAGGCGACGGTGGTGCGCAACTACATCGACACGCTGGTCAACCTGCCCTGGAGCAAGAAGACCAAGATCAAGCACGACCTCAAGAACGCCGAGGACGTGCTGAACGAAGACCACTACGGCCTCGAGAAGGTCAAGGACCGCATCCTCGAATATCTCGCGG
>JACCDQ010546945.1_pt1 | contig 16758 bp, 15 predicted proteins | sample 7446031 | NCBI WGS metagenome assembly JACCDQ01 (sample SAMN15323442, study PRJNA562643) | freshwater metagenome | isolation source: river surface water | place: USA:Blue River Watershed | collected 2017-08-17
CCCGCTTACCATAGAATTGCTTATCTTTGCGCTTTCAAAGAAAGCATCCTATGGCCGAAAAAAAAGTCACCCGTCAAGAAGATTACGCAACCTGGTACAACGATCTCGTCTATAAAGCGGACCTCGCTGAGCACTCTGATGTGCGCGGCTGCATGGTCATTAAACCTTATGGTTACGCCATTTGGGAAAACATGCGCGACGTCCTCGATGCCAAGTTCAAAGAAACAGGACACTCCAATGCTTATTTCCCGCTTTTTATCCCGAAGAGCTACCTCAGTAAAGAAGCCGCACACGTCGATGGTTTTGCCAAAGAATGTGCAGTAGTGACGCACTATCGCCTTAAAAATGCCGAAGACGGCAGTGGGCTAATCGTCGATCCAGACGCCAAATTACAAGAAGAACTCATCGTTCGTCCAACTTCAGAAACCATTATTTGGAATTCCTATAAAAATTGGATCCAATCATACCGCGATCTCCCGATTTTGATCAATCAATGGGCCAATGTGGTGCGTTGGGAGATGCGTACGCGTTTGTTCTTGCGCACTGCAGAGTTTTTGTGGCAAGAAGGGCATACCGCCCACGCTACCAAGACTGAAGCCATTGCCGAGGCAGAACAAATGCTAGATGTCTATGCCGAATTCGCCGAAAACTACATGGCTATGCCTGTGCTCAAAGGACGCAAAACAGCCAGCGAACGCTTTGCCGGAGCCGATGATACCCTTTGTATTGAAGCAATGATGCAAGACGGCAAGGCTTTGCAAGCGGGTACAAGCCATTTTTTAGGTCAAAATTTTGCCAAAGCTTTTGATGTCAAATTTGCCGATAAAGAAGGCAAGCTAGATCACGTTTGGGCCACCTCTTGGGGTGTGTCTACCCGTCTAATGGGTGCGCTCATCATGACGCATTCCGACGACGAAGGACTTGTTGTTCCGCCAAAATTAGCTCCCATTCAGGTGGTAGGGGTGCCAATTTATCGTACCGACGACGAACTCGCGCAAATCGATGCCAAATTCCAGCTCTTGGCCCAAGAATTAAAGGCCAAAGGCATTCGTTTCAAATACGACAACGACGACAACCGCCGTCCGGGATGGAAGTTCGCCGAGTACGAAACCAAAGGAGTTCCTGTCCGTTTGGCCATGGGCCCACGAGACCTCGAGAACGGCAAAATAGAAGTGGCTCGCCGCGACACCAAATCCAAAGAAACCCTAGATTTTGAAAATTTGGCGGACGCTATCGAAGCACTCCTCAACGACATCCAACAAAATTTATTGCAGCGCGCCAAAGACTTCCGTGCAGCCAATACCCATACCATAGATTCTTACGAACAATTCAAAATCGACATCGAAAAAGGCGGTTTTTTCTTAGCGCATTGGGACGGCACGCCAGAAACCGAAGAACGTATCAAGCAAGAAACCAAAGCCACCATTCGTTGCATCCCTTTTGAACCAGCACCTGAACCTGGATTTTGTATGATTACAGGCAAGCCATCTGCTGGCCGCGTTGTGTTTGCTAAGGCATATTAATGGCTGTATTTGCCTTTAGAGATTTTAATGTTCGTCAGGTAAATTGTCCGTTAAAGGTCAGTACCGACGCCATCTTACTCGGGGCAAGCGTACAACTTTCTAACACCCATACGAGCATCTTAGATGTAGGGACGGGCAATGGCGTTATAGCCTTATTGCTCGCTTCAAGGTTTCAAAATGCGCACATCACCGGCGTCGATCCAAGTGAAGGCGCCATATTGGACGCTTACTTTAATTTTGAGCAGTCCAACTATGCAGCGCGTTTAAAAGCACTCAGAACAACGCTAAAAGACTTACCCATAACTGAAAAATATGCTGTGGTGGTTTCTAATCCACCGTATTTTATCGATAGTTTGCCAGCCGCGCAAATAACTAATCCAGAGGCCAAACACATAGCTGCTCCGGCCTATTTTGACTTGCTTCAAGACATGAGCCTGCGCTGCCAAGACGAGGGTCAAATTTGGCTCATTTTACCACCTGCACTAGCGGTGCAGACGCAATCTTTTTTTCAATCGTTGGGTTGGTTTTGTAGTCAGGAGCTGCATTTTCATGCAAATCCAAATAAATTAGACAAGCGTTGGGTCCTGTGCTTTGAGCAAAATGCTCAGCAACGTTTCATTGCGCATTATTTTATTCGAGATTTAGACGGTCGTTACCATGCAGACTACCGCAAGCTCGCAGGGGAGTTCCACGACAGAGCCCTCTAGATTTTTCGCTTGAGCCGTGCTAAATCAGTGCTGAGGCCTAGTGTTTGAATGCTACCCGCTTTCGAATAAAACTGAACGGCGTAGTCTAAATCAAAGCGCTTGATGTGCAAACGTGTTCCAAAAGAGAAGCCAGCTAAGCCCGGAAAATCATTGAGTTGAAGTTGCTGACGACGGTTGTAGTCAAAGCCCATACGGATTTGTATAGCCCCTTTTGGGATGAGTTCAAGCTGAAAATGTAGGTGATTGGCAATTTTTTCTCCGATGTTTGGGGTGTAGATCGGAATAGTGTCGCCGGTGAGCGGATCTAAGGTTTCTTTGGCATTCGGATCTAGCCATATGTTCTGTGGTCTGTTGAGGGAGTGCCCAACTAAATGAAAGCGAAACGGTGCATGCGCCAAGCGGTAGCTCACGGCAGCATACACATCTAAAGGGAGTAGCGAATTGGCCTGGGGCGTATAATCCTTGAAAATGAGTCCTGCATTGCGCACGCCGAGTGCAGCAACAAATTGCTGATTGGGATGCACTAAAAGCGCTGAAAAGTGTGTGGAGAAACCAAAGGCACTAAATCGTTCGAGCTGCGAGCCCAGCAGGTTGAGCTGTGCGCCAATTCTAAAATAGGGGTTGGGCGTATAAGCATAGCTGGTTCCGATGTTGTAATCTAGTGCAGAAAAAGTTCCGGTCTGTTGACCGTCGACACCCGTTTGCGTGAAGTTACCGTAGTTCATGTAACGCAAATACGGCGAAAAAACACCCCATTTGGTTTGGAATGCCGTTACAAGTGAGCCGTAATGAACGCCACTGGGCAAAATGCCTACAGAGGTGTGGTATTGGTTGGCGAGGCTGGCGTCTAGCAGCGCGGGCTGATCTAAGCTGAGGCCAACTTCTTTGTCATTGAGGGCGTAAAGTCTTCCGCCAACACCTGCATTTTTGGCGTTGTTGAGTTGGTTGAGGTAGGTAAACGCATGTGTGCCCCAACTATATTGTGCCTGCGCACTGTAAACAAAGCCAAAAAAGAGTAAGCTAAATATTTTCATAAGCTGTAAACGCATAACCTTGAATCAGATTGTGAAAATACAATAAAATTTAGCGTCAACTACTTTGGAACAATAATTGTATGTCGCCAAACCATGAAGCCTACAAGTACCCTCCACCAGCAATTTGAAAGCCTCTATGCGCATGAGCAGCGGTTTTTCAAGCACATTATTGCACGTTATTTTGATGGCGCGCAGCAACAAGATGTCTTGCAAGATTTTTCATTGCACCTCTACGCCCTGCTCGAAAAGCAGCAGCCAGCAAACGCCCATCTTTTTGATTCTCAGGCCTGGTTGCGCAAGGTCTTGGTTCATTTTTGTATTTCCCAATTGCGCAAAGACCAAGCACAAAAAAACAGTGTTTGGCAACAAACCACCGTGCATCATGTGTTGGTTGCTCAAGAGTTTGCGCCGCAACGCGAATTTGAATTACAGGCGCTTTATTTTGAAGCATTAGGTTGCGTAGACAAAAAGGAGGCGTTGGTTTTGAAAATGAAATACGAATACAAGCGCAGTTCCAAAGAAATAGAACAGCGTTTAGGACTGCAGCATGTCGATGTGCTCATCTCGCGCATCAAGGCAAAAATCAAGAAAAAACTAGGTCGTATTGAGCTCGACTGGATGTAGTTCTAGTTAAAATAGACTGACTATAGTTCTGGGCTTAAAAATTGAGATGTCTTTCCTTCTTTTCTAAATAAATATCTGCGATCGTTACCAAAATGGCTGTTTCTTCAACTGCCCCAAAATCTGCATTGACTGCGGTGTCAAAAGTGCGCATGGTCGGGGAGAGGTTCATGTAAATATTCATGAGCGGCGGAATAAACGTGCCGTGATCTCTTACAAATTGATTGAGTACTTTGAAACCTTCCTTGAAGTCTAGGCCATCAACAAGTGGCGTATAGTCTTTTTGAGCGCGAAAATTTAAGGGCTGAAAAGCGTTAATGAGCTGATCTGGATCTTGGAAATAATGATGCAAAAACTGCAGCAAAAAATCCCGGCTTTCGCGGTCGTAGTCTGGATACATCGTGACCTTACCAAAGAAATACTTGATTTGCGGATAAAAGCGAATGAGTGCACCTAGGCCATCCCAGATGTTGTCTAGGGCAAACAAACCTTTCTTCGGATTCACATTCGGCTGAAAATTCGGCTGCACCCAACTCCTACCGAGCTCTATGGTGTAGGGTAAAAAATCGCTTTTGAATAAGTCGCTGAACTCAAAATAGTGTGTAGTTGACAGCGCAAAAGCGCCGTGTTCGTCTTTAGCGTCAGCACAAACTTTGTAGCGGTAACCTCCAATGATTTCTTGGTCCTCTACAGACCACACAATGAGTTGGTCGTAGGCATAGGGGCCAAAATCATGTGCATCTAGGTCAATTTCTTCGCCCGTACCACCTCCGGCTGCTCTAAAAGTCAGTTCGCGCAAGCGCCCAATTTCTTGTAAAACGGCTGGCGAATTGGCTGCATTGACGCTATATATTTCATTGCCGCCTTTGCGTGTTGTGCGCAAAAATCGGTCGGCATTTAGTTCTTTGTGCAATAAAGCGCGGTCTATTGGATCAATGATTTGTTTCATCGGATGGTTTTAGGCTGTAAACATGGTTTTTTACCCAGTTGGCGGCGTCGTAGTCGTTGAGTTCGGCAGGAAGCTGCTGTGGGGTGAGGGCTGCACCGATCACAAAAGAAATCTTGCCTTTTTTCTGCTTGAACATTTCATCGGCGAGCAAGAACATTTCAATGTTTGCTTTGATGCCGACGCGTTTGCGCCAGCGGTTGAGTCTATAAAAAGCTTTGGATAGTCGACCGTCGATATAAATCGGTACAATTGGCCTGTTGAGCTGTCGCGCATAGCTCACAAATGTTTTTTTCCATTCGGCCTCGATAATTTGACCATAATGTATACGCGTGACCATTCCAGCAGGAAAAATAATCACAACTTGTTCTTTTTCGAAGGCACCTTTTATGTTTTGACGTACGCTGCCATGGTTGCGGCCAAATTTATTCACGCCCACAAATAAATTAGACAGCTGCTTGATATTGAGTAGTAAATCATTGACAATTAGTGCTACATCGGGTCGTTTATTGCGTAAGGCATGAATCAGTGCAATGCCGTCCATGCCACCTAAAGGATGATTCAATGCCAAGATGGCGCCGCCAGTTTCGGGAATATTTTCTAAGCCTTCGAGCTCAATATCAATTTGAAAGTAATTGATCAGTGCTTCGCAAAAGGCGTGGTCTTGGAGGTTCCCGTAGTTGATCAAAAAGTCGTTGATTTCCTCTTGATGTAATTTGCGTTTCAAGAAGGCAATGACAAAGCTTGGCAACCATTTGAGTAATCTTGGGTTTTTGCTCTTGATGAGCGCCTCGATGTCAATTAAATCTTGTCTGGACATGCGGTAAATTTAAACTGAATAATTGAAACTGAGCTCCAGTCCGTCGTAAGCTAATTGTACATTGGCCGGAAGTGTTGCGCTGATTTGTGCATGCAAGCCAAATAAATGGGATATATGCGTGAGGTAACTTTGCTTGGGCTTGATTTCTGCAATAAATTCTAGTGCTTCGGCTAAATTGAAGTGCGAAGGATGTGGGTATTGGTGCAGCGCATTGATGACGAGGATGTCTAGATCTTGAAGTTTTGATTTTTCTAGTGCTGTAACGGTTTTGGCATCTGTAATGTAGGCCAGTTTACCAAAACGGAAGCCCAATACTTGCATTTGATGGTGCCAAACTTCTATGGCATCAATGGCGTAAGTGTCTATCTGAAAACGCCCTACATCGAGGTGCCGGATTTCAAAACGCGGTACGCCCGGATACGGATTGGCCTCAAAAGCATAGTAAAATTCGCGCTTGAGTGCCATTTCAACTTTTGGGGTACAATAAATCGGGAAATCGGCTTGACGTTGGTAATTGAAGGCACGGATGTCGTCGAGGCCTGCGATGTGGTCTTTGTGTTCGTGGGTCAGTAAAATGGCATCTAGGTGGCGCACTTTTGCCCGTAGCATTTGTTGTCTGAAGTCAGGGCCGGCATCTATAGCGATGCACAGGCCTGGGAATTCGAGCAACACACTTGCGCGCAAACGTTGGTCTTTGGGGTCAGTGGAACTGCACGTTGGGCAAGTGCAGGCTATCACCGGCACGCCTTGAGAAGTACCGGATCCTAAAAACGTAAGTTTTCCAGTTGGTGCCACACTCATTGGGCGTTGGTGTTGAGGTCTATGCGTTTTTGACTTGTTGGCTTGCGCATAAATTGATGAACTATCGTTTTGCTATCGCGGTTTTCTTTTTCCACATTGATGTAGCGCGGCCAATGTAGCGGTTCTTTTCCATGAAAATGAAAAGGCGCGTAACCAAAGCCTCTGTAAATGCCATTTTCTATCCAGACCAAGCTTTTTTCTCCTTTATTGCGGCCTTTATCGACCAGAAAAAAGGAGTCGCCATTGAATTGCAGTTGGTCGATGTATTGCTGAACCCTAGCATTGTAGGTTTCGGGGTCTTCTTCTTGCACGCAGGCGCCTTTACACTGTTGAATGGTGTAGTGAAAGCAAGCACCTTGTGTGGGGTAGAGGTAGCAGAGCTTCTGACATAATTCGAGCTTACCTGCGATATGTTCGAGGTAAGATTGTGCTTCTTTTTTGGAAGTAAACTGCATTAAGGGCTCTTCGCCTTTTTTGGCGGTGCTTTCTATTTTGAGCCTGATGTAACCATCGAAATCTTGTTGGTCGTAGAGGCCATAAGGAAATAAGCTTTTGCGGAGCTTGCGGTTGTAAATGGGCTTGTGCTCTTTAATGAGGTTAGACTCGAGCAGCATAGCAATAAGTTCAGAGCCTGTGAGTTCGTATTCAACCCTGCAAATATCTTGGATCATTTGCAGTCCTTTGGCGGTTTTGTGGTTGCGCAGGTGTTGTTCGATACGCTTTTTGATATGGATACTTTTGCCCACGTAAATGAGCTGGTTGAACTCGTTAAAGAGTTTGTAAATACCGGTTTTATTAGGCAGCTCCTCAATGCTTTCTAAACTGAGGTTTGGATGTACAGATTTAGGATTGAGCACATCTTGTATGAACGTTTTGAGCTGGTTCTTGTCGGTTTCAATTAAAATAGAAAAGAGTTGCGCGGTGGCTTTGGCATCGCCGTCTGCGCGGTGCCGGGCTGCGTTGGGGATGCCGAGATCTGCGCAAATTTTGCCAAGGCTGTATGATGCATGGCCCGGAAGTACAATGCGTGCGGCTCTAACCGTGCAAAGTTGCGGCATGCGAAATTCGTAACCCAAACGCTTGAATTCGCTTTTGAACATGCCGTAGTCAAAAGCGACGTTGTGGGCCACAAACGTGCAGCCTTCGCAAAATTCAATGATTTGCTTGGCGAGTTCATAGAATTTGGGAGCGCCAGCCACCATTTTGTCGGTGATGCCCGTGAGGCGCACGATAAATTCGGGAATCGGCATTTCGGGATCTACGAGGCTCTGGAAGTGATCTATGACTTGTTTGCCGTCGTGCTTGTACATGGCCAATTCCGTTATTTTGGAGTCTTTGGTGTGGCCACCGGTTGTTTCAACATCGACAATGACATAGTTCATGTCTACGAAGTTAGAAAAAAGCATGGGTCTGCGTTTTTGTATGCTTTCAAATTTTTCGTTTTCTTTGCTAAAAAATAGATTTTATGAAAAACACCTTTTTTTTATCATTGATTTTAAGCGCTACTTCAGTAGCAGCACAAAGTAATCTCAGCATTTTCAACAACAACGGCCAACAATTTTATGTGGTCTTGAACGGTATCCGTCAAAATTCAAAACCCGAAACCAACGTTCAGGTTGGGCAAATTAAAAATGGCAGTTATGCAGTCAAAGTGATTTTTGCCGACGGAAAAACGCCAGACATCGACAAAAATTTCATGATCGATGCCCCTTATGATATCACTACGCGTATCATTTTCAAAAAAGGTCAAGGAAAATTACAACTCATGAGTATGGAGCCAACCCATGGAGCAATTCAAGAAGCGGTGGTGTATCGCCCGACCGACGCAGCAGTTTATTCAGATGCCGTTGTTGTCAATACAATCCCGAGTCCAAATACAACGGTGATTCAAACCAACACCAACACCAACAACAATAATACAGTAAATGGAACGGTACAAACTTCCGGATCTTCTAATATAAATGTTCAAACTACTGGGGTGAATACCAACGCTGCAGGTGTCAATATGAACATGAATGTGCAAGAAACGACCACAACGACCACCACCACAGGAACAATTCCCGATGAAAATGTCAACCTCAACATGAATTTATCTGTGGGCGGTGTGAATGTGAATATGAATGCCAATGCGAGTGGCACAGGTCTCGGTGTTGGAACAACCGTCAGCGAAACAACGACTACAACTACCACTTCTTCGAGCACAACTGTTAGTTCTTCGAATTCGAGTACAACATCTGGAGTTGGGTTGAATTCCAATATCAACATCAATCAAAGTGGCGCCAATCAAAGTGTACAAGGCCAGACAAATACTCAAGTCTTACAACAGCAACAACAGGTAATACAAAATCAGCAACTAGGACGCATAGTAAACTGCACCCAAACCATGAACCGTTTGGAGGCTTTCAAGGCGGAATTGCAAGATCAGTCTTTTGAAGACGACCGTTTGGAGGCGCTCAAATTGGGTTTGAATAAAACCTGTTTAACGACTGCTCAGGCGGCGCAATTATTGGATTTATTCTCTTTTGACGAAAACCGTTTGGAGGCAGCCAAGTATTTGTCTGATCGCTTGACAGATCGCGCAAGCGCAGGAGAGCTCGCTAAAAAACTGACTTTCGACAGCAGTAAAATGGAATACCGCCGCTACATCAGTGAGTAACGACGGTATTGACCGAGTGTTATTCTCAATAAGGGCTTAGATCTGAACTACTTTGTCTTTGGGGTGACGCACCTTGAAGTCGTAGTCAAATGTTTGGTTTTCTTTGGCCTTGAGTTTCAGTTTCCATTCAATGAGCCCGGTTTTCTCGTCGAGAGTACCATTACCTAGATTCGATTTTTCTATCGTGATTTCTGGGTTGGTAGTGAGCGGTACTTGGTCCTGAATGATGAGGTCTATCTCTGAAGACTTCAGGTTGCGCACCTCGATGTTGTAGGCAAAATTGCGCTCCTTTTTGTCTTGAATGATGCGCTCTTTGCTTTGGTTTTTGAGCAGGGTTCGTTTGACGACAATATTCGGGTCCTTCCCTAAAGATAAATTGAGCGTGTCATCCATGGTGGTAGGGTCGAGGTACGTTTCGCCAATGTAAGTGCCATCGAAGAAGATGTTGGCTTTGGCTGGCACCAACTGGAGTTCGTCTAGTTTGGTCATTTGGGCCACGAGGTATACACCTGGATCGAGTTTTGGAACTGCATAATACCGGAAGCTCGTGTTGAGCTCAGATTGTTTCACCAACACCATGCGTACTTGATTGTCTGAGGCAATGCTGTAATTGAGGTCGATCTTGAACTCGGCCGCAATGAGCTGTTGAACTATGGTGGTGAATTGGTCCGCACCAAGTGCTTCTTGCTGTACAATTCCATTTCCTTGGGAGCTATACATAAAACCCATGTTCATAGCGGCACTGTTTACCGCGGGTACATCTTCAGCATACCCATAGGCATCACTGCGGAGTTTGGCTTTTTCATTGAGTGTTTTTCTGTATTCTTGGTAGTCTATATACCAAGGGCTAAGTTCAGGTTTGGTTTTGTTGGCGTAGGGGTTGTTGGTCGAGATGCTCAGCTTGACGTCGTTCCAGTCCAAACCTGTTTGCTGGCGCACTTGTGCTTTGTAGGTGAGGCTGATTTTTCCAGAAGTAGCTTCGCTGCGGATATCGTAAATGGGCGTCCAGCCGGCGTTAGAAGCTAAATAGCTGAGGTCTATTTTGCCGCTTGCCACTTCTTTGGCCATGAGCGTAATGACAATGCGTGGAATCCCTTTGATTTCGGGGTTGGGGTTGTTTTGTTCGGCGTAATTGCGCAAATCGTTGAGTTTGGCTTCAAGTGCTGTGAAGACGTCGTTCTTTTTGGCTTTTTGACGGTCTAAAGCGCTGATTTTCTTGTTGAGCTCTGACACCTTTGTGGTGTAGTAATCTACGGTCGATTTCAATAATTGAATACTGTCATTGACCTTGCCTTGGCCTTTTACGGCGCCGTTCGAGATGATGATTTTGCGCGCGGCCACCAACACTTCTATTTCGTCGTTGATGTCGCGGAGTTCAAAATTGACAATCCGAATGGAGTCTTCCAAAGCTTTGATAGCTGCGCGAATTTTAGGTGGTATTTCGCCAGATGTGCTGTTTGCAGCCGGCTGCGGGTAGTAATATTCGTATTTGGAATCCAGGATCACGACGGCACCCGTTGCTCTTACTTGAATCGTGCTCGGTGAAATTTGTGGTGAAATCCCTTCGACAATGACTTCGCTGACCCCTGCTTTAATGGTGTAGTTGGCCTTGTGCTGCAGTTGGGCGCCTTGCATGTAAACTGTGACGCCAGTGAGGGGGCCTTTGACGGTAAGCGGCTCGTTGGCAAAAAGTGTTGTACCGAGTAGGATAAACGCAAAGAATAAGCTGATTTTCATATGGTTTGAATTTAGAGAGGTATTGAATTGGGTTTTGTAACGCAAAAGTAAGGGCTTTATTATTAGTCGTATCTTTGTGTCAATGAAATTTGAAGACTACCATATCGATCAAAAAATTAAGGACCAACTAGAAGTGCTCGGTTTCAGACGCCCTACCGACATCCAATACCGTGCCATAAAACACATCTTGGACGGTGAAGACGTCATGGCCGTTGCCCAAACCGGTACCGGAAAAACAGCTGCGTTTGTTATTCCCGTCCTGAACAAACTCCTCAAATATAAAAAACAAGCCACCAACTCCGTTCAGATCCGCTGCATTGTTTTGGTGCCAACCAGAGAACTTGCGCAACAAATTACCGGCGTTTTTGAGCAAATTGGTGCCCAAACAAAGGTCAAAGTGATCGGTTTATATGGCGGCGTGGAGCAAGAAGCGCAGATCAAGCAACTGCAAGTTGGCGCTGAGGTGCTGATTGCCACTCCGGGTCGCATGTTTGACCTCATAGCCCAAGGCCACCTAGATGTGTCGGGTGTGCATACTTTGGTGCTAGACGAAGCCGATCTCATGCTCGATCTCGGCTTTAACAAAGACATCCAAGATATCATCAAAAAAATACCAGCCAAGCACCAAACATTGTTTTTTACGGCCACCATCGACAAAAAAATCAAGTCTTTGGCCTACGACGTCGTGCGTTCGGCTATCCGCATTCAGTTGTCGCCACAAAATCCGGTCTCCAAAAACGTGCAGCACGCCGTGGCCTTCATCGAAATGGACGACAAACGTTTCTTCTTAGAAAACATGATCGGTGAGTACCCCGAGGCGCGTTTTCTGGTTTTTGCGCGCACCAAAGTGCGTGTGGAACGCGTCGTTAAGGCACTCGAGCGCGTGGGCGTGCATGCCGAGGCTTTGCATGGTGGCGTGCCTCAAAATGAAAGATTTGCGCTCCTGGAGCGTTTCCGAGAAGGTAAAAACCAAGTGCTTATCACCACCGACGTTTCGGCGCGTGGCATCGATATTCCTAACATGGAATACGTCATCAACTACGATTTACCAGACAACCCAGAAAACTACGTGCACCGCTGCGGCCGAACGGGTAGGGGCAATGCCTTAGGGCAAGCGCTGTCTTTTTGTAGCCAAGATGAGCGTCCGTTACTAGATGCCATAGAAGCTTATACCGGAGAAGAGGTCTTGCGCTACGAAATCTCAGAAGGAGAATACAAAGCCATCTTGTTTGATGCCGACGACCCCAACTACAACTGGCAAAAACTCATCGATGAAAATGAAAACCCAGATTTTTGGGGTGATTAAATTTTCTTTTGTATTTTCACAGTATTAAACAATTTAGTACTAAACCATGAAAAAATTAATACTGTTTTTTGCGCTCACCCTTGGTGTTGCAGCGCCGCTTTTAGCTCAAACAAAGAAATTTCACGGCGTGAGTTTCAATACCGAACTCAAATTAGACGGTGAAAACCTCGTCATCAACGGTGCCGGCTTGCGCGAAAAATACTTCATGGACCTCTACGTAGCTGGTCTTTATCTCCCTAAGAAAACCGAAGACGCCAAAAAAGTGATCTACGACGACACCGAAATGGCTATTCACATCAAAATTGTATCGAGCAGCGTGACCCGCGAGCGTTTCATCGAGTCGGTCAACGAAGGTTTTGCCATTTCTAAGCACGGCAAAGCGAGCAAAGAAGAAATCAAGAAATTCGTTGGCTTTTTCAGTGAGCCCATTAAAGAAGGCGACAAAATCAACCTCGACTACATCCCTGGCAAAGGCGTTCGCGTTACCAAAAACGGAGAAGTAAAAGGCACTGTAGCAGGTCTTGACTTCAAAAAAGCACTTTTTGGCATTTGGTTTGGCACGCCTCCAGTACAAGAGAGCTTGAAAAATGAAATGTTGGGCAAAGACTAGCTCGTTTTTCTAAATTATAAGTTTAAAAGCCACGCAAGTGGCTTTTTTTGTGTAACGCTGGTTACAAATCAGTTCGCAAAAGAACTGCATCTTTGTAAAAATTAAAACCTGAAAAAAATGATGAAAATATTTCCTATTCTCGCTCTTCTCACTTTAACACTTTGGTCTTGTGCATCTTCTGCACAAACGGCTTATAAAAACGCACCGGTTTCAGAACTCACGGAAATGAAAGCGGAGAAAAAAGCAATTGTGATCGACGTGCGCACACCCGCAGAGTGGCAGCAGGGTGTTATTGCAGGTGCCGATCTTTTTATAGATTACAACAGCCCAACTTTTCAACAGCAATTGGCTAAATTGGATAAATCTAAAACATACATCGTTTATTGCCGCAGTGGAGGCCGTAGTGCTGGTGCGAGCCAGGTCATGGTAGACAGCGGCTTTAAAGATGTAATCAATATGCAAGGAGGAATTGCTTCTTGGGGTGGTAAAATCATCGCCAAACCTTAGTTGTAAGCCTTTTTTGATGCGCACCAAATTACCTGGAATATTATTGGCGGTTGGTCTTGGACTTGCAGCCATTTTTTTGTCAGGCCTAACACCATCGTTCCTCAATTCTTATTTATTGGCACTTTTGGTAGGCATGATCTTAGCGCCTTTAGTCAATAAAGTGGCGCAATTTGACGCGGGAATTTCCTTGAGTTCTGCCAAAATGCTGGAATGGTCTGTGGTCTTATTGGCTTTTAGTATAGATTACAAGGCTATTGGTGCCATTGGTGCTAAGGACTTTGCGGTCATCATGCTTGTCGTATTGGTTGTGTTGGTGGCGACTTATTATCTTTCAAAGGTGTTTTCTTGCCCTGGTAAGACGGGTTGGTTAGTTGGATTTGGCACTGCCATTTGCGGTTCTTCGGCAATTGCTGCATTGGCTCCAAAAATCAAAGCGAATAAAGAAGATGTTGCCATTTCATTGGCATCTGTAAATCTTTTGGGTTCTTTAGCGATGGTTTTGTTGCCCTTAGTTTTTGAGTTTTATCCGCTGCTCGAAAAAGAAATGGCTTTTTTGATTGGCGCTTCTTTACATTCTGTAGGCAATGTCGCTGGAGCTGGTTTTTCTGTATCTGAGGAGGTAGGGCAGTTGGCGTTGGTCTACAAAATGGCGCGCGTTGCCTTGTTGTCGCCGGCCCTGTTGTTTATGGTTTGGCTCGATTCCAGAAAATCAAATGAGCAAAAGTTTCGCTTTCAATTACCTTGGTACCTTGTTGTTTTTATTGCCGTTTCTATTTTTGTGAGTTTGTTCCCTTTGCCTTCCTTCCTCTTAAAGGGAAGTGAAACCATCGGGAAAATCATTCTCACCATTGCCATGGCGGCTATAGGTCTGAAAGTCGATGTCTTTCGTTTGCTCAGGGCGGGGCAGCGCGGTTTGATTTTTGCGTTGGTCATTTTTGTGCTGCAAATCAGTTTGTTGTGGCTATTAAATGGCTGACGAAAGTCACTTTTTAAAGTAACTCGGGTCACACACTTGTAAAAGTTCGCAGCCTAAATTTGTTGCATCAAATCATACACTATGAATGTTCAACAAATTTACACCGGATGTATCGCACATGCTGCATACTACTTAGAAAGCAATGGGGAAGCTGCCATTTTTGACCCCTTGAGAGAAGTTCAACCTTACATCGATAGAGCTGCCGCCGATAACGCGCAAATCATGTATGTCTTTGAAACGCATTTCCATGCTGATTTCGTTTCAGGCCACCTCGATTTAGCTCAAAAGACTGGTGCAGCAATCGTTTATGGCCCAACGGCAAAGCCTGGCTTTGAAGCTTTAGTTGCCGAAGACAACCAAGAATTTAAAGTGGGTGCTTACACGGTTAAGGTCATTCATACGCCAGGGCATACCATGGAAAGTACTACTTACTTGTTGACAGACGAACACGGCAAACAGCACGGCATCATAACGGGCGACACGCTGTTTATTGGTGATGTTGGCCGTCCAGACCTCGCGCAACATGTCATTGCAGACCTTACAGAACGCAAACTTGCCGCCCATCTTTTTGACTCCTTGCGCCATAAAATCATGCCATTGGCAGATGACTTAATTGTGTATCCTAACCATGGTGCAGGTTCTGCTTGTGGTAAAAAGATGAGCAAAGAAACAACAGATACCCTTGGCAACCAGAAAAAAACAAATTACGCCTTGCGTCCAGACATGACAAAGGAAGAATTCATTGAAGAATTGCTCACTGGTCTGACTGCGCCTCCGGGCTATTTCCCTAAAAATGTCTTGATGAATATTCAAGGTTATGATGCTTTGGATACAGTGATGGCGCGTGCGCAGAAAGCCCTCTCTCCAACGGAATTTGAGTTGGTGGCCAACGAAACGGATGCACTTATTTTAGATACCCGTGCGCCTGAGGTTTTTGCGCTGGGCTTTGTACCCGGCTCAATCAACATCGGGCTCGACGGAAACTTTGCCATGTGGGTGGGTGAAATGATCACCGATATCCAGCAAGAAATCTTATTGATCACCGAAGCTGGACGCGAAGAGGAAGCCATTATTCGCTTGGCTAGAGTTGGGTATGATCATGCGATAGGTTATTTAAATGGTGGTTTTGAAGCCTGGAAAAACGAGGGGCGAGACACCGACAGTGTGCAGCGCATAACGGCCGCCAATTTTGCTGCGCAATTCAACGCGCAAACGCCAACTTTTGATGTCCGCAAGCGCAGTGAGTTTGAGGCGGAGCATGTTGTTAATGTCGTTAATGTGCCCCTGAATGAGCTCAATTTGCACTTATCAGAATTCCCAGAGCAAGGCAATTTTATTTTGCACTGCGCAGGTGGCTACCGTAGCATGATTGCCGCAAGTATACTCAAAAGTCGTGGTATTCATCATTTTGTGGATGTCATTGGCGGCATGGCTGAAATTGCCAAAACAAATGTGCCCAAGACGGCTTATGTGTGCCCAAGCACTTTGTTGTAAAAAAAAATAATATCAAGCGCAAAGAAAGCAGGTCTTATGGGCCTGCTTTTCTTCATTTAAAAATGCATGAAAATTGACCTATTCGACTCAATTTTTGATCTTTGTAACAAGTGTTACATTGCTTTGCATTTTGAATTGATACTTTTGATACAATAAACCCAAAATGATACAATAAACCCAAAAAAATGAAAATAGAACAAATTTACACAGGATGTTTGGCGCAAGGCGCTTATTATGTCGTAAGCGACAACGAAGCATTCATCATCGATCCGCTAAGAGAAGTTCAACCATACATGGACCGCATTGAAGCTGATGGCGTGAAACTTAAATATATTTTTGAAACGCATTTCCATGCGGATTTCGTTTCTGGCCACCTTGACTTGAGTAAGCAAACAGGTGCACCAATTGTATATGGTCCTACGGCAAAAACGGAGTTCGAAGCAATCATTGCTACTGACGGTCAAATTTTTGAAATTGGTAAAATCAAAATCAAAGTATTGCACACGCCTGGACATACCATGGAGAGTACTACCTTTTTGCTTATCAATGAGCAAGGAAAAGAAGAAGCGATCTTCTCCGGAGACACATTATTTTTAGGAGATGTAGGCCGTCCAGACCTCGCTCAAAAAGCTGCCGACATGACCCAAGATCAGCTTGCAGGTTTGCTTTACAATTCGCTTATGACTAAAATTATGCCTTTGCCAGACGACGTTACGGTATATCCAGCACATGGTGCAGGGTCGGCTTGTGGTAAAAACATGATGAAAGAAACGGTAGATACCTTGGGCAACCAAAAGAAAATGAATTACGCCTTGAATCAGCCGAATAAAGAAGCTTTTATTGCCGCAGTTACCGACGGTTTATTACCTCCACCAGCTTATTTTGGTCACAACGTTGCCATGAATAAAAAAGGTTATGACAGCTTTGAAGACGTCAAAGCTAAAGCACTTACGGCGCTTTCTGTAGACGCTTTTGAAACACTTGTTGAGGCCACTGGCGCACTTATCCTTGATACGCGCC
>JACCDQ010234952.1_pt1 | contig 16757 bp, 18 predicted proteins | sample 7446031 | NCBI WGS metagenome assembly JACCDQ01 (sample SAMN15323442, study PRJNA562643) | freshwater metagenome | isolation source: river surface water | place: USA:Blue River Watershed | collected 2017-08-17
TGATCGATCACGATCTCTTGGCCTACGTCCGCAGCAATCTGTTCTACTTTAATTTTTTCGCCAGCAGCAACACGATACTGTTTGCCACCGGTTTTTATGACCGCGTACATGTGAGACCTCTAGATAAAAATCTATGTGGATATCTACGGACGAATTTCCGCAGAGCCAAAAATTATAGCAGTGATTCAGCGATTTCTCCAATCTCTATAATCTTGAAGCGCTCGAAAGCCATTTCCTCCATTTTTAACCATCACGCCTTGTCTAACACGCCCTCCCACGCCCTTGCACTGATTGCTGCCGACATGGCAGAAGTAGACAAAGTGATTGCGCAACGCCTGAACTCAGGTGTGCCACTCGTGGGCACGGTTTCTCAATACATCATTTCGGCAGGCGGCAAGCGTATTCGCCCTGCTTTGTTGTTGTTGATGGCCGGAGCAATTGGGTACAGAGGTACGCAGCGCCACAATTTGGCGGCAGTGGTGGAGTTCATCCACACAGCCACCTTGTTGCACGACGATGTGGTGGATGAATCGACCCTGCGCCGCGGCCGGCCGACCGCGAATGAATCATTTGGCAACCCTGCCAGCGTGTTGGTCGGCGATTTTTTATATTCCCGCGCATTTCAAATGATGGTGGACGCCGGCGAAATGCGCGTTATGGAAGTACTTGCAGAGGCCACCAATGTGATTGCCGAGGGGGAAGTGCTGCAACTCATGAATATGCACGATGCCTCGCTCGACGAGGCAGGCTATTTACGCGTGATTCGTTCCAAAACGGCTAAATTATTCGAAGCCAGCACACGATTGGCCGCCATATTGGCACAAAGCCCAACAGTAATTGAGAGCGCCTGTGCTGAATACGGACAAGCTTTAGGCACCGCATTTCAAGTCATTGACGACGTACTCGACTACGACGGCGATGCCGTTGAATTAGGCAAAAACTTGGGCGACGATTTGCGCGAAGGTAAAAATACCTTGCCCCTGATCATCGCCATGCAACGTGGAACGTCTGAACAACGCCAGGTGATTCAAAACGCCATTGAAAATGGCGAAATGAATGCACTGACTGATATTGTTGAAATCGTCCGTAGCACTGGTGCACTTGAAGCGACACGTGCAGCCGCTAGCGCTGAGGCTGAACGTGCCATCGCGGCGCTTGCCCCCATACCGGCAGGGCCTTATCGCGAGGCCTTGCACGACTTGGCAGCGCAATTACTTCACCGACGTCATTAATACAAAAAAACAGAATGCGCGATTTAAACCAACCTTATTCCGACAGCATTCAGCAGTGGGACTTTGCCTGCGAATGTTTTAAAAGCGCATTTAATTTTGACCCCAATGAAATCATCACGATTGGCACAATTCGTGAAATGTTTTCTGAAATTGTAGAAGAGCATCAGTTATCTCAAAACGCATCTGTTTCACTGATGTTCGCGCTCTATTTCCTTGGCTACATTACCCTGCTTGAAATGATGAAGAGCAAAGATGCAGCCTTTGAAATCGGCGATCTGAGCGACTTCTATCGAATATTAGACAATGCCGATCAATGGGCACATCAGGCCGACGATGCAGAAATATTAGCAACAGCTGCTGCACCCATTATTCAAGCAACACAGCAAGTGATGAATAAGCTCAGTTTGGTGCGCTAATCAGAGAGAGCGCCAAAGATTTATTCCTCGACCAGTTTGCAAGGCATTTTGATGCCCTTCTCTTGGCGCTTTTCCTCGCAATAACGCATCGCTCGACGCTCGCCCTCGGCCGACATTTTGATATGAATGGAACAACGGAATGCCATTTTTTCGCCATCGGAATGGCTATCAAAAGCCGCCGCGCAATGGCTGTTCTCGTTCATTTCAGGTTTTAACTCTTTCCATACAGACCGCAAAGAGTCGGGCAACTCACTCAAATGGATAGAAGGATATGGACCAATTGGTTTTGCTGCAGCAGCAAAACCAATGAACACCAAAGCATAAACCAAGCATTTCAAACGATTCATGATTTAGTCCTGGTCCTATTGAATTACAGGCTCGCAACTGGGGCAATCAAGGCTGACTCCAAAGTGCCTGCCGTCTTCAATTCTTGAACCCAAGTTGGGGAAACGCCGCGACCGGTCCAAGTTTGTTCTGGATTGGCGGGATTGCGGTATTTGGGGGCAACTTTTTTGCCAGCCAACGTGCCTTTTTTGGCCGTTTTCGCAGCTTTACCCGCTTTGGTGGACTTACCTGAATTCAAGGCCTTCGTAATATCGTCGGCCGTTAAACCCGCTTCTTTGGCCATCGCTACGATTTTGCTCAATACTTTATCGTGCGACTTTGATTTCAAAGCCTGCTCTTTTTTATCAAGAAGTTCGCGCTGTTTACGGATAGCTGCCAGTTGATTTGCCACAGTCGTACGTGCCATGATGTATTCCTATTTAATATATTGAAAACGACATTATTTTATACACACTATTTATAAATACAAAAGCCTCCGATATTGGAGGCTTTTGATAAGAATTAAATTCAATTAATTCAACGCGTCTTTCAAACCTTTGCCAGGCTTAAAGCGTGGCACTTTCGCTGCCTTAATTTTCAATGCAGCACCGGTGCGAGGATTACGACCTGTACGTGCAGCACGCTTGCTCACGCTAAAAGTACCAAAACCCACCAAGGTCACCGTATCGCCCTTTTTGAGGGTTTTCTTGACCGCATCGATGAGGGAGGCCAATGCGCGTGAGGCCGCAGCTTTTGAAATATCAGATTTACCAGCGATGTGCTCAATCAATTCCGTCTTGTTCACGTTGTTCTTCCTATTTGTTTAATGACTTTATCAGCCAAGCTGATTAATGTAGTTTACTGAAATTTACACCGCCCCCAATACGCTATTTGGCGTATTGGGACACAGAGGACTGCCTGTGGCGACTTTTCTTTTTGACGTTGACTAGCGCCGAATCATTAAAGAAACGGAAAAATTGTTTGACGTCATAAGGAACGTTTCATATGTCAACTCCACCCGATACCGCCGTTAATCTGATTGACAACATGCTTGATCAAGGATTAACGCGCGGCGCCTCAGATATTCACTTTGAAAGTGGCAAAGATGTTTTTAGGGTTCGCCTTCGGATTGACGGATCGCTGCATATTGCGGCCACACCGGCTGTTCAGTTACGCGATGCCATCGTTTCACGCTTAAAAGTGCTGGCACGCATGGACATTGCTGAAAAGCGTCTGCCACAGGATGGGCGAATTCAGTACAGATACAAAAGCGAGACGGTTGATTTACGGGTCAGTTCATTGCCTACCGTGCATGGCGAAAAGATCGTTGTCAGAATCTTGAATTTCAACCGTGTACGGCTCGATTTGCATGATTTGGGCTACGAGGCAGATGACCAAATTAAATTACGGCAAGCAATTCAACGCCCACATGGTTTGATTCTGATGACAGGCCCCACGGGCTCTGGTAAGACATCCTCTCTCTACTGTTGCCTGGATCTCATCAACCAAGCTGACATCAATCTCGCCACCATTGAAGATCCGTCAGAAATTCAGTTGGCTGGTGCGAACCAAGTCAGCATCAATGAAAAAGCAGGATTGACCTTTGCGAGCGCACTTCGCGCCTTACTCAGGCAAGACCCCGACGTCATCATGATCGGAGAAATTCGTGACGTAGAAACAGCAGGGATCGCCATTCAAGCATCGCAAACAGGACATTTGGTTTTCTCCACCTTGCACACCAACGATGCCCCCAGCACGCTGGCGCGTCTGCGCCACATGGGCATTCCCACTTACCAAATCGCCGCCAGCTTGACCATGGTCACCGCTCAACGCCTGGTCCGGCGGCTGTGTGCCCAATGCAAAGTGCCTCTAAGCCCACAAGTTCTCACGGACTTCATCGGTCAACTGACAACCCTGGACACACAAACTATCCCATCACACATGCTGACAAGTCCGACTGTGTACAAACCGGTCGGATGCACGGCTTGCGACAACGGCTATCGAGGACGCATCGGGCTCTTTCAAGTCATGCCGATCGGCAACACCATGCAAGGGCTAATCATCCGCGATGCCGACGCGCAAACACTTGCCAACCACGCTACGCGCGAGGGCGTTCGAACATTGCGCCAAGCAGGCTGGCTCAAAGTGTTGCAAGGTTTGACGGCTATCGAAGAAGTGATGGCGTTTACTGAACATGGGTAAGCGCACCTACAGCTGGCAAGGCATTGATCAAAAAGGACAACCGCGGTCTGGATTGATGCAGGCTGAGAACGCGACGCAGGTTCGTGAGGCACTAAGACAACAGCGAATTCGGACGACTCGCACTCGGCGACATTTCAATTCACCTGCATGGCTCAACTTTAAACACGCACCCCAACCCCAAGACGTCACACGACTGACAAGACAACTGGCCACCTTGCTCCATGCAGGCATTCCCTTGTTGCAGGCGTTTGATGCACTGGATCGAGGGGAGAAGACATCGCCCCTCAAAACCATCATTCGTGATGTGCATACACAACTCGAACAAGGTCAGCCACTGCATCTGGCATTGAACCGGCACCAGACATTTAGTGCTTTGTACTGCAACTTGGTTCTGGTTGGCGAAATGGCAGGCGCACTCGATTTGATGCTCGAACGCATTGCCAATCACCTCGAAAAGTCCGAAAACCTCCGTGCCAGTTTGCGCTCTGCCTTGATTTATCCGTGCACCGTGATGGTTGTCGCAGTTGTGGTTTTGGTGCTGATCTTGGTGTTTGTTGTCCCAGCCTTTCAAAGTATCTTCACTTCATTTGGTGCGGACTTACCTTGGCTCACACGCGTTGTGGTGAAACTCAGCACGGGCCTTCAACACCACGGTTGGACAGTGTTGGGTTTGTGTAGCGTCTTGGTGTGGGGCGGCAATCGGCTATTGCAGCAACGGCTCAATTGGCAACATCGGTTACACACACTATTGCTTCTGACACCAATTGCCGGTCCACTCGCGCGCAACGCATGCACCGCGCGTTGGAGCAGAACCTTGGCCACCATGTTTGCTGCAGGCATTCCGCTCACCGAGGCCTTGGATGCCGTGGCGGGTGTCACAGGAAATAGTTGCTTCGAATCTGCAACGCGCACCATCCAACAGCAACTGATTCAAGGGCAATCGCTATCAAATGCATTGATGTCTGCACAAGATTTGTTTCCATCCATGTTGATTCAAATGTGCGCCATCGGTGAAGAATCCGGGGCACTCGACAACATGCTCGAAAAAACAGCCGCACACTACGAACAAGACGTGGCACATACCGTGTCACGACTGACTACACTTCTGGAACCCCTGATGATGGTGGTGCTGGGTTTGCTGATCGGCTGCTTGGTGTTGGCTTTGTATCTTCCAATATTTCAAATGGGACAAGTGGTATGACCTTGCAAGTGGCGCTCGCCTTTGGGTTTGGTTTACTGATAGGCAGCTTTACGAACGTTTTAATTTACCGTCTGCCGCGCATGATGCTGTCGAATGACACGGACACGACATCCACCTACAACCTGAGTTTGCCCGCCTCACACTGCCCGCAATGTCTAACCCCCCTCAAAATTTGGCACAAGATTCCCTTGCTCAGTTTCTTTGCATTGAAAGGGAAATGCGCTTTTTGTCATCAACCCGTCAGTGGGCTCTACCCTTTGGTGGAGTTAGCTGTCGCCGCTATTTGGGCCGCGTGCGTTTGGCATGGGGGTTGGCAAATTGCCAGCGCATGCTGGGCGTTGTTTGCCACCGTATTGCTGGCACTCGCCATCATTGACTTTCAAACTACGTTACTGCCCGATGACCTGACCCAAAGCTTGGTTTGGACAGGGCTGATGGCCAGTGCATTGAACTGGATTTCCATCACAACTGCGCAAGCGGTGTGGGGCGCCATCGTAGGCTATGGATCACTTTGGGTGATTGCGAATGCATTTGAAAAATTCACGGGCAAACAAGGCATGGGGGCCGGTGATTTCAAACTTCTTGCCGGCCTGGGCGCATGGCTGGGTCCGTGGGCACTGCTCCCTTTGGTGTTGATCGCCAGTGTGAGTGGGGCATTGGTGGGGATTGCCTTGAAACTGACCCAACGACTCAACGAAGAAGGTCAAATTCCGTTCGGACCTTTTTTAGCCACTGCGGGCGTGCTGGTCGCCGCCTTCGACATGCCTGGGTTCGCATAGACTTCAAACCATGATGATGCACAACCGTGTTCTGAAAATAGGCCTGACCGGCGGAATTGGCAGTGGAAAAAGCACGGTCGGACATATGCTGGCTAAGCGTGGGGCGTTCATCATTGACGCAGATGCGATTGCCAGAAGCCTGACCGAACCCAACGGCTCGGCCATTCCCATGATTGCTGAAAGCTTCGGTGGCGAATTTATCAATGCCCAGGGCGCACTTGATCGAGAACGTATGCGCTCACATGTATTCACAGATGCTGCAGCCAAAAAAGCACTCGAAACCATCATTCACCCTTTGGTGACACAAGAGACCGCTCACCAGGCGCAAATCGCCATATCGCAAGGCCAATCAACCCTTGTTTTCGATGTGCCTTTGTTGGTCGAATCCGGCGCACGCTGGCGTACACAAGTCGACTGTATTTTGGTGATTGACTGCACTGTCGAGACTCAAATGCAACGCGTCATGGCACGAAGCCAATTGAGCCGCGAGACCGTTGGACAAATCATCGCGTCACAAGCCTCTCGCGATCAACGCTTGCACGCCGCAGATTGGGTGATTTACAACGAACATGTGCCGCTCGACACGCTGTGGGACCTGACCTCCAATCTGCCACTTCAACCCTGAAAGTTCTCCGGGAATTCATGCCGCGAACAGGTATGATCTGTTCAGTTATCCCAACGGCCATTTAAGACTCGTTTTTAGCGTGATCCTGTACGAACATCCCTTCAACGAACGCGTGCGCACCTACTTGCGTTTAGAGCACCTGTTTCAGCGTTTTGAAGAACTGGCAACGCGCAACCACCCCGTTGACAACCACTTTGCGCTCACCACACTGTTCGAGTTGGTAGAAGCGGGCGGCCGAACAGATTTGAAGTCTGACGTTCTCAAAGATCTTGAGCGCCACAAACAACAGTTCAATGCGTTGCGCGGCAATCCGTCAGTGTCAGAAGCGGCGCTGGAACAACTGCTCGGCAACATTGACCGATGCTTCGGCGGTCTGAATGGTGCCGTTGGCAAAATAGGACAAAACATCACAGAGAACGAATGGCTCTCTGCCCTGCGCAATCGCGTGGCCATCCCCGGTGGCACATGTTGTTTTGATTTGCCGGCTTACCACGCCTGGCAACAACAACACCCCGACAGCCGCCGCGCAGACATCATGCGGTGGTTCGAAGTTTTTCTCCCGATGCAAGCCTCTGTGAATTTGCTGCTCTCCCTCATGCGTGACACAGGGACCACCCAAAAGATGATGGCGATGGGTGGGCAATTCCAGCAATCATTGGCGCAGGGACGTTTTCAGCTCATGCGGGTGGCCATTGACCCTGCCTTGGGTTTTATCCCAGAAATCAGCGGTAACCGCTTGATGATTTGGGTGCGCATGATGCGCCAAGATGGTGATGGCCGCTTGCAAGCCAACACCGACGATGTTCCTTTTGAAATGGCTCTTTGCGTCTAAGTCATGCACGGCGCTGAGGTTCGCATCGTGGTGTGCCCCCAGTGTGGGGGGCCGAGTCGCTATGAATCAGCCAACCGGTATCGTCCTTTTTGCGGCGAACGCTGTCGCAACATCGACCTCGGCGCTTGGGCCAACGAAGAACACCGTTTGCCTGATCAAACACCGCAAGACGACAGCGACTTTGAAAATACACCCTTGCAATAGGGTATTGCTTGCTGTGTTCAGGCGCTGTGCGTGGCCCCTTCAAATGCACGCTCCTGCGCCAACCATGTCAACACAGGCACCGTCCCAGGCAACACAGGTTTGACAGTCACAGGCAACTGTTGCCAAGCGAATGCTTGAGATTCGCGCATCTCCAAGGTTCCGGCCCACTGCGTGACCTTGCAAAAATTCAACTGAACCAAAGCATGCGGGTAATCAATGCACTCGGTTTTCCACAGTGTGCAGTCTTGAAGGGTGATGCCAATTTCTTCTTCGAGTTCGCGACGCAACGCTTGCGTCACCGTCTCACCCGATTCAAGCTTGCCGCCCGGGAACTCCCAATAACCGGCATAGACCTTGCCTTGAGGGCGACTGGTGAGCAAAAATGCACCATCCCCGCGTAACAAAACACCCACGGCCACATGCACCAAGCTGCGATCTGGGGATCGTGGTTGGTCTGCATCGACCACGCGCACGGGCACTTGACTCATGAATTAAGCCGCGTGCTTGCCTGCATAGTCGCGTGCGAACTGATACGCCACGCGTCCGCTACGCGAACCTCGCTCCAAAGCCCAAACCAAGGCTTCGGATTTCGCGGCCTCAATCGCTGCGGGTTGGATTCCAAACGATGCCAGCCATTGCGCTGTAATGGTCAGGTATTCGTCTTGGCTGAATGGGTAAAAGCTGACCCACAACCCAAAGCGCTCAGACAAAGAGATTTTTTCTTCCACGACCTCACCTGGATGCACTTCCCCATCGTCTGTGTGGGTGTACGTGAGGTTTTCCTTCATGTACTCTGGAAGCAGATGGCGTCTGTTGCTGGTGGCGTAAATCAACACGTTGGGGGTGGCCGCAGCGATCGAGCCGTCCAAAATAGATTTGAGGGCTTTGTAACCGGGCTCACCATCTTCAAAACTCAAGTCATCACAAAAGATCATGAACTTTTCTGGACGCTCTGACACCAACTCGATGATGTCGGGCAAATCCACCAAGTCGTCTTTGTCCACTTCAATCAAACGCAAGCCTTGCGAGCCATAGGCGTTCAAACAGGCTTTGATGAGGGACGACTTGCCTGTACCTCGAGCGCCGGTCAGCAACACATTGTTGGCCGGCAAGCCCTTGACGAACTGCTCGGTGTTACGTTGGATCTTTTCTTTTTGACCGTCGATCTCTTGCAAGTCAGCCAACCCTAATTTGGCGACATGTCGCACAGGCTCTAAGCCACCGCGTCCTGTGCTGCGCTTACGGTAACGAAAAGCCCAGCTCGCGTCCCACACTGGGGCCACCATGGGCTGTGGCAGCACCTGCTCAATGCGCGCCATCAAAGCTTCGGCGCGTTGCACCAAGCGTTCAAGGGGGTGAAGTGCGTCTGTCATCAGCTGCGGTAGTCTGCGTTGATGCTGACGTAGTCGTGACTCAAATCGCACGTCCACACGGTGTCGCTGGCAGTGCCGCGGCCTAAAACGACACGTACCGTGATTTCTGATTGTTTCATCACACGCTGCCCCTCTTCTTCGCGGTACTCAGGATGACGACCGCCATGAATGGCCACATGCACATCATCTAAATACAAATCAATTTGGGTTTGGTCGAGGTCGGCAATACCGGCATACCCCACCGCTGCCAAGATGCGTCCTAAATTGGGGTCGCTGGCAAAGAAGGCGGTTTTCACCAAGGGTGAATGCGCAATGGCATAAGCCACTTGTCGACACTCTGCATGCGTTTTACCACCGTCCACACGAATGGTGATGAACTTGGTGGCTCCTTCACCATCACGGACGATGGCTTGGGCCAGCTGACGAGCCACTTGCAGCATGGCTTGCAGCAAAGCTTGGCCTTCTGCGCTTTGCAAGCTCGTGATGGGGGCGTGATTGGCTTTGTTCGTGGCAATGACCACAAACGAATCGTTGGTCGATGTATCGCCATCCACCGTGATGCGGTTGAACGAACCTTCGGCCAAAGCCAACGACAAGGTCTTCATCAATTCAGGTGCCACGCAAGCATCGGTCGCCACATAGCCAAGCATGGTGGCCATGTTGGGACGAATCATGCCCGCGCCTTTGCTGATTCCCGTCACACTCACAATGGCATTGCCAATGTGGACTTGCGTGCTGGCTGCCTTCGGCACGGTGTCGGTGGTCATGATGCCTTCCGCCGCGTCCACCCATTGCTGAGCACTTCCGGTATCACCCGCCGCCGTAATGGCGGCAGGTAACCCCGCCATGATGCGGTCATGGGGCAAGGGCTCCATGATGACGCCCGTGGAAAACGGCAAGACTTGATGGGGTGAAATTTGCAAAGCATCTGCCAAAGCCATGCACGTTTCACGCGCGCGTTTCAAACCTTCTTCGCCTGTTCCCGCATTGGCGTTACCCGTGTTGATCACCATGGCGCGAATGCCTTGACCGCGTTCCAAATGCGCACGACAAACTTGAACAGGCGCAGCACAAAAACGGTTTTGCGTGAACACGCCACTGACAGCGGCACCTTCGTCAATCAAAACGACGGTCAAGTCTTTGCGATCAGCTTTCCGAATGCCAGCTTGTGTGACGCCAATGCGCACGCCTGCGATGGCGTGCAAGTCGGTAGGGTGAGGAGGATTGAGATGAACAGGCATAAAACTTAGGACAATTTGCCGTGACAGAACTTGAATTTTTTGCCGCTGCCACATGGGCAAGGTTCGTTACGGCCCACGGATGGCATGGCTGCTACAAATGTGGCCTCGTCAGCGGTGGTCACGGCCTGACCTGACTCATCAGGTGCGGTGTAGGTCACGTTGTGCAGATGCTCGGCACGCTCTTCCAAGTCCGAAGCCGCTTGCTCAATTTGTTCGTTAGATTCGATCTTGACCGTCATCAGCACGCGTGTGACTTCGTTCTTTACCAAGTCGAGCAACTGACCAAACAATTCAAATGCCTCGCGTTTGTATTCTTGCTTAGGTTGCTTTTGTGCATAACCGCGCAAATGGATACCTTGACGCAAATAATCCAACGCAGCCAAATGCTCACGCCAATGGCTGTCAATGTTCTGCAACAAGACAATGCGCATGAAGGGCGTGAATTGTTCTAAGCCCACACGGTCTAACTTCGCTTGGAAAGCTGCGTGCGCGGCATCCACCACTTGCATCAAGATCTCTTCATCGGTAATCGCTGATGCTTGTTCCACCGTGGCTTGTAATGGCAAGTCAATCAACCACTCTTGCAGCAACGCGCGTTGCAGACCCGCAATATCCCATTGTTCTTCTACCGATTCCTCGGGGACGTACTGGCGAACCAGGTCGGTAAAACTTCCTTGACGCAAACTGGCAATCTGGGCCGTGAGGTCGGTGGCATCCAAAATGTCGTTGCGTTGCTGATAAATCACACGGCGCTGGTCGTTCGACACATCGTCGTATTCCAGCAATTGCTTGCGAATGTCGAAGTTACGCGCTTCTACCTTGCGCTGCGCACTTTCAATGCTGCGGGTCACGATGCCCGCCTCGATGGCTTCGCCTTCGGGCATCTTCAGGCGGTCCATGATGGCTTTGACGCGATCGCCGGCAAAAATTCGCATCAGCGAATCATCCAAGCTCAAGTAAAAGCGAGACGAACCTGGGTCGCCTTGTCGACCTGAACGGCCACGCAACTGATTGTCAATGCGACGTGATTCGTGGCGCTCGGTCGCAATGATGCGCAAGCCTCCGAGTGACTTCACATACTCGTGGTCTTTGGTCCATTGCACGCGGAATGCATCAATTTGTTTTTGCTTCTCTTGTGCATCCAGGGTCTCATCGGCCTCGACCTCAGCGATGGCTTTCTCGACGTTGCCGCCCAACACAATGTCCGTACCACGACCCGCCATGTTGGTGGCAATGGTGATCATCTTGGCGCGCCCGGCTTGCGCAATGATGGTGGCTTCGCTGGCATGCTGCTTGGCGTTGAGCACTTGGTGCGGCAACTTCGCCTGCGTCAACATGTCTGCAATCAACTCTGAATTTTCAATCGAGGTCGTGCCGACCAAGACGGGCTGACCTCGTTCGTAACATTCGCGAATATCGTCAATCGCAGCTTTGTATTTTTCTGCCGTGGTTTTGTAAACACGATCCAACTGATCATCCCGCTTGCTGACACGATTAGGAGGAATGACCACAGTTTCCAAGCCGTAAATTTCTTGAAACTCGTAGGCTTCCGTATCGGCCGTGCCCGTCATACCGCCGAGCTTGCTGTAAAGACGGAAATAGTTTTGAAAGGTGATCGAAGCCAGTGTTTGGTTTTCAGCTTGGATCTCCACCCCCTCTTTGGCTTCCACCGCTTGGTGCAACCCATCGCTCCAGCGACGGCCCGACATCAATCGACCGGTAAATTCATCAACGATGGTGATCTCACCGTTTTGCACCACATAGTGTTGATCGCGGTGGTACAAGTGATTGGCACGCAAAGCCGCATACAAGTGGTGCATCAAACTGATGTTGGCTGGGTCATACAGTGAGGCGCCTTCGGGCAGCAAGCCATTGGCAGTCAAGAGACGCTCAGCGTTCTCGTGCCCCTGCTCGGTCATGAATACTTGGTGCGATTTTTCATCCACTGTGAAATCGCCGGGCTCGATGATGCCCTCGCCCGTGCGTGGATCTTCTTCCCCAATCTGGCGCTTAAGCAACGGCACAACACGGTTGATCGCCACATATTGCGCCGTGTGGTCTTCGGCCTGCCCACTGATGATCAATGGCGTGCGGGCCTCATCAATCAAGATGGAGTCCACCTCGTCCACGATCGCGTAATTGAGTTTGCGTTGCACACGATCTGCTGCCTCGTAAACCATGTTGTCACGCAAGTAATCAAAACCGTACTCGTTGTTGGTGCCGTAGGTGATGTCTGCGCGATAGGCTGCTTGCTTTTCTTCACGCGGCATCTGTGGCAAGTTGATACCCACCGACAAACCCAACCAGTTGTAAAGACGTGCCATCCATTGCGCATCACGCGAAGCCAAATAATCGTTGACGGTCACCACGTGAACACCTTGACCTGTCAATGCATTCAGATACACAGGGAGTGTGGCGGTCAGGGTTTTTCCTTCGCCCGTGCGCATTTCAGAAATTTTTCCCTGATGCAAGGCAATACCGCCGAGCATCTGCACATCAAAATGGCGCATCTTCATGACACGTTTAGATGCCTCGCGAACCACGGCATAGGCCTCGGGCAACAAAGCATCTAAGCTCTCACCTTGGGCCACTCGGGATTTGAACTCTTCTGTCTTGGCGCGTAAGGCCTCGTCGCTGAGCTTCTCCAATGACGGCTCATGCGAATTGATGAGTACAACGATTTTGCGGTATTGCTTTAACAGCCGCTCGTTGCGACTGCCAAATAAGTGTGTCAAGAAATGAAGAGCCATGCGCGCACTGCAATGACTTTGTTTTTTTGCAAAAACAAGCCTCGCAAAATCCTTTGTAAAAGGCTGGATAGAAGCTGCGAATTTTAACCGTCACTCGCCGCATAATTCAGACATGGCCACCCGCTCCACACCGCACCCAGACACGCTTGCTGCTTACCGTGCTTTGGGCTACAACGCACCGCCCCAATCCAAAGTTTCCATGCGGGGAAAATCTCAAACCCTTGAGCAAGTGGTGGACTCTGCGCCTTCTTTGGCACATCTCTCGGCCATGGCGCGTGACACACGAAATAGGCTCCAAGCGATTGCGCCTTTGTTACCAGCGTCGTTGAGGCCCCACATTCAATCGGGCGGGGTAGAAGGCGATGTGTGGTGCCTGTTAGCCGCCAATAGCGCGATTGCCGCCAAGCTCAAGCAGACATTGCCCGCGCTCTGTGCGCATTTGCGAAGCAAAGGATGGGATGTCAACACCATCCGGGTCAAAATCAAGTCTCACAGCTAAAGAAAAACCCGTGACGCCAAAGGAGTCACGGGTTTTAGATGGTGCCGCTTGTCGGATTCGAACTGACGACCTACCGCTTACAAGGCGGGTGCTCTACCAACTGAGCTAAAGCGGCGCAGGCAGGATTCTAACCCAAGTTTTATTTTTATTTGATGCGCGTGAGGGTGGGACGCGCAGGTGGTGTTGTCGGTGTCGTGGGTGGTTCATCATCTGGGAATTGGTGCGTGGCTGATGTATCAACCGCACTCAACACAGGACGCCCCCCCGAAGAGTTAGACGACGCAGATTCACTTGACGCCGTCCCCATATTCATCGGGAATGACATGCCCTGTCCGTTTTCTCGCGCATAGATAGCCATGACGCGATTCACTGGCACGATGATCTCGCGCGGCACACCGCCAAAACGGGCCTTGAATTCAATGTACTCATTGCCCAGCGTCATGCCGGCTGTGGCGTCGTAGCTGACATTCAAAACAATCTCACCGTTTTTGACGTACTCCATCGGCACCTGCACCGTCTCGTCGACAACGACCACCACATAGGGTGTGTAACCGTTGTCGGTACACCACTCATGCAATGCACGCAGCAAATAAGGACGAGTTGAAGATGCGTCTAGAGCGTTCAGCATACGAATTATTTGCGCATGACCTTTTCGGACGGCGTCAGTGCTTCGATATATGCAGGACGCGAGAAGATGCGTTCCGCGTATTTCAGCAAAGGCGCCGCATTCTTCGACAAATCAATGCCGTAATGGTCCAGGCGCCAGAGCAAGGGGGCAATGGCAACGTCGAGCATCGAGAAGTTCTCGCCCAACATGTACTTGTTTTTCAAGAACACGGGAGCCAACTGTGTCAAACGGTCACGAATATGTGCCCGTGCTTTTTCCAATGCTTTGTCATTGGCCTTGGCAGCGCGAGACTCTAAGGTCGACACATGTGTGAACAACTCTTTCTCGAAGTTCAACAAGAACAAACGCACGCGCGCGCGTTCAACAGGATCTCCCGGCATCAACTGTGGATGTGGAAAACGCTCGTCGATGTACTCGTTGATGATGTTGGACTCATACAAGATGAGATCGCGCTCGACCAAGATCGGAACTTGGCCATAGGGATTCATCACATTGATGTCTTCGGGCTTGTTATAAAGGTCAACATCGCGAATTTCAAAGTCCATGCCTTTTTCAAACAAGACGAAACGGCAGCGATGTGAATAGGGACACGTAGTTCCCGAGTAAAGCACCATCATGATGGGCAGCTCCTAAAAATCAAAAAGAGTGGCAGGAAAACCTGTCACTCCGTGAGGTGACAACAGGCACAAAGCCTGTTGTCGAGTTTGTGCAAATTACTTGATGTCTTTCCAGAAGGAAGCATTCAAGCGCCATGCGATGAACATGAAACCAACCAAGAACAACATCACCCACACACCAATACGCACGCGTGTGTTTTGAGCAGGTTCAGCCATCCATTGCAAGTAGCCCACCAAATCGCCCATGGCTTGGTCATATTCCAAAGGCGACATCTTGCCGGGAGTCACTTGCTCCCAACCTTTGAAGACTTGGATTTGGTGGCCATGCTCTTCATGCGTGTCATAGATCGGGCGACGAACACCTTGCAACTCCCACAGCACATGAGGCATGCCCACGTTGGGGAATACCAAATTGTTCCAACCGGTGGCTTTGGTCTCATCACGGTAGAAGGTGCGCATGTAGGTGTAAAGGTAATCTGCGCCCGTACCACCGTGACCCGCGCGCGAGCGTGCGATCACCGTCAAATCAGGCGGTGTGGCACCAAACCACTCTTTGGCTTGCTTCGGATCGACGTTGGCCTTCATGGTGTCGCCGACTTTTTCAGTCGTGAACAACAAGTTGTCTTTGATTTGTTGCTCTGTCAAACCGATGTCTTTCAATCGGTTGTAACGCATGAACGCAGCAGAGTGGCAGTTCAAGCAATGGTTCACAAAGATCTTGGCGCCATTTTGCAAGGCGGCCAGGTCGTTGGTTTTGTTCGGTGCTTTGTCCCAAGCAATGGTGTCACCACCAGACGCTTGTGCGCCAGCAACCATACCCAGGGCCAATGCCAAGCTGAGAATAATTTTTTTCATGGTTATGTTCTCCGTGAATCTCAGTGAGGCGTAAATGTCACGCGATCTGGAACTGGCTTGGTCTCACCGATACGGCTCCACCAAGGCATCAACAAGAAGAAACCGAAGTAGAACAGGGTACCCACTTGCGACACACGCTCACCAATCGGCGACGGTGGCTGCACGCCCAAGTAAGCCAGAACAATAAAGTTCACGACAAACACGCCATACATGTACTTGTGCCAATCAGGACGATAGCGGATGGACTTGACGGCGCAGTTATCCAACCAAGGCAAAAAGAACAAGATGACCACAGCACCACCCATCACCACAACACCCCAGAATTTGGCGTCGATCGACAGCATGAGCAAAGACACAAACACAGCCGCACCCACAATCGCTCCTTTGACCAACTTAGGCAAAGCAGCGCGGGTGGCGCCAAAGTATGCCCCGGCCAACACGCAGGCAATCAAGGCATACATCATTTCGCTGGTGATTGCACGCAACATCGAATAGAAGGGCGTGAAGTACCAAACAGGGGCAATATGCAGCGGCGTTTTCAGCGGGTCTGCGGGGATGAAGTTGTTGTATTCGAGGAAGTAACCCCCAAATTCAGGCGCAAAGAAGATCACAGCGCTGAACACCAACAAGAAACCGCTCACGCCCAAGATGTCATGCACAGAATAGTAAGGATGGAAAGGCACGCCGTCGAGGGGGTGACCGTTGGCATCTTTCGGTGCGTTCGGGCCTTTGATTTCCACGCCGTCTGGGTTGTTAGAACCCACTTCATGCAATGCAATGATGTGCGCAACCACCAAGCCCAAGAGCACGAGTGGTACCGCAATCACGTGGAAACTAAAGAATCGGTTCAAGGTGGCATCGCTCACCACGTAGTCACCACGAATCAGCAAAGCCAGATCGGGGCCAACAAAGGGCACGGCTGCGAACAGATTCACAATAACCTGAGCGCCCCAGTAAGACATTTGGCCCCAAGGCAGCA
>JACCDQ010553464.1_pt1 | contig 16754 bp, 18 predicted proteins | sample 7446031 | NCBI WGS metagenome assembly JACCDQ01 (sample SAMN15323442, study PRJNA562643) | freshwater metagenome | isolation source: river surface water | place: USA:Blue River Watershed | collected 2017-08-17
CAAACTTGAACCCATTCGCTAGTGGCCACCGAACAAGAACTGTCAGACTTTCTGAAAAGCGTTGAGAAGCGAGCCTTCAAACGCTCGGTTTATCACGTTCGCGATGAAGAAGCGGCCCTCGACATCGTTCAAGACAGCATGATGAAGCTGGCTGAGCACTACGGCGACAAGCCAGCCACAGAACTGCCCATGCTGTTTCACCGCATCTTGTCAAACACCACACTCGACTGGTTCAGACGCAACAAAACCCGCCGAGCGTTGTTTAGCAACTTCAGCGATTTCGACTCGGACAAAGACGATGGCGAATTTGACCTGCTAGAGGCCTTGGCCGTTGATAACGACAGCCAAACAACCCAAAGTGCAGAAGACAACTTCGCCAGCATCGCGAACGTTCACGATATCGAAGAAGAAATACAAAATTTGCCAGCACGTCAACGAGAAGCCTTCCTGCTGCGTTATTGGGAGGATCTCGATGTTTCTGAGACAGCCGCTGCTATGGGTTGCTCAGAAGGAAGCGTCAAAACACACTGCTCTCGGGCTGTTTTAGCACTCAGCAAAGCGCTCAAAGGAAAAGGAATTCAACCATGACACATACCGCAAACACCCAAGACGAATTTGGCTTGCGCATTGCTGCACGTCTGAATTCAGCCAGCCTTGACTTGCCACACGACATCTCTGAGCGCCTGCGTGCTGCACGCACTCGTGCTGTAGCCGCTCGCTTAAAACCTCAAACCCGCGTGGAAACCAGCACAGGCATCACACACCAAAACGGCGCCGCATTGTTGAACTTTGGCGGTGACGAAGGCTTGAACCTCTGGAGCCGCTTGGCCTCGCTACTGCCACTTATCGCCTTGGTGGCAGGTTTGACCATCATTCAAAACATCATGGATGACGACGGCGCCAACGAGTTGGCAGAAATCGACTCAGCGCTGTTGATCGACGATTTGCCGCCCGATGCTTATGCAGATCCGGGCTTCTTGCAATTTTTGAAAAATCCAGTTGCACACGAGTCTGCAAACTAACCTCCCCCACATGCGCCTGTCACACGCCTTCATTACCGCCTTACTGCTACCATTCACCTTGGGTTTGAGCCTATCGGTGACGAGCGTGTCTGCATTAGCCCAAACCACAAGCATCCCCAGTGCAGCAGCTAGCCTGCCAGGTCGCCCCTTGTGGTCCGATCTCAGCGAGTCGCAACAACAAGCGCTTGGCCCCCTGTCGGAACTATGGCCCACCATGAATGAGCCACACAAGCGCAAATGGCTGGCTCTGTCGCAAAACTTTTCTCAGCTTTCAACCGACGAACAGGCTACCTTGCAAGGCCGCATGCGTGAATGGACAGCTTTGAGCCCTCAAAAGCGCACGGCTGCACGCCTTAACTTTGCTGGTGTGCAGAAACTCCCACAGGAAGACAAAAAAGCCAAGTGGGAAGCGTATCAAGCACTCTCTCCCGAAGCCAAACAAAAACTAGCCGCCCAGCAACCCTTGCCGGTTGCTGGAGCCGCGCCGACCGTCAAACCCCTCAACACCAATAAACTGGTGACACCTCCACCCGCTACTGGCAACAAGCCCTTGCCTCGTATTGCCACCGGACAACTGGCTCCCGTGACGCTGCTGCCTGCAACAATACTACCGTCAGCATCTGCGCCCGCTTCTGCCGCGTCCGCTGAAAGTACGACGACACCCCAATGACCGATGCATTGATAGCACCCAGCCTGCGTCGACGCTTGGCTTGTTGGTTCTATGAAGGACTGCTTTTGTTTGGCGTTCTGTTCATTGCCGGCTACCTATTCAGCACGCTCAGCCAATCCCGTCACGCGTTAGATAACAGACTTGGGTTACAAGCCTTTCTATTTTTGGTAGTCGGAATTTACTTCACGTGGTTTGGACACAAAGGCCAAACATTGGCCATGAAAACTTGGCATATCCGTTTAGTAGATGCCCACGGCAAGCCGCTTAGCCAAGCACGTGCGTTCGCAAGATACGTTTTGAGCTGGGTTTGGTTTCTCCCTCCCTTGGCTGTCTTGGCCCCTTTTGGCCTTTCTGGTGCAGAAATTTCAGTGTTATTCATTGGCTGGGTTGCTGTCTGGGCCCTACTCAGCCGATTCCATCCTCAGCGTCAGTTCTGGCACGATGCATTGGCAGGCACAAGATTGATCAACGCGCAACCCGTTGATCCCGCCGCACCCGTGCAAACAAAAGACTAGGCATTACAGTTCAGCACATGAGTGCAAATCCACAAAAACACAGAACAGGGCTGAACCGCATCTGGCACGCCTTTGGCTATTCGCTAAGCGGGCTCAAGGCAGGATGGCATGAAAAAGCTTTTCGCCAAGAAGCCATAGGCTCATTTGTTTTACTGCCCTCAGCTTTCTACATTGGCAAAACTTGGCAAGAAGTCGCATTACTTGCCGGAACCGTGGTGCTGGTCATGGTGGTTGAGCTACTCAACACCGGCATTGAGTCAGCCATAGACCGCATTGGCCCTGAATGGCACGAACTGGCCAAACGCGCCAAGGACACCGGCAGCGCTGCAGTGCTGTTGAGCTTGCTGCTTTGCATCGCTGTGTGGGCGGCAGCCATCCACGCGAACTACTTCGCTTGAAAGCATCCATGAACACCCCCGCTTTTTCTGTGTGCGTCTATTGCGGCTCACGTAACGGCACTCAAGCTGAATATGCAGAAGTAGCCCGCCAAGTGGGCGCATGGATTGGTCAACATAACGGCCAGTTGGTCTACGGTGGCGGCAATAACGGCTTGATGGGCCTTGTGGCGCAAGCCACAGCCGATGCTGGCGGCCGCGTGGTGGGCATCATTCCCAAAGCGTTACAAACCAAAGAGAACACCCGCACAGCCTGCACCGAGCTGCACGTGGTGGACACCATGCACGAGCGCAAACACATGATGGCCGAACGCGCGGATGTGTTCTTGGCCTTGCCCGGCGGCATTGGAACCTTTGAAGAGTTCTTTGAAGTGTGGACGTGGCGTCAGCTGGGTTACCACGACAAGCCTATCGGCATACTCAACTCCCAAGGCTATTACAACGGCTTGCTAGAGTTTGCGCACAACAGCGTGCGGCAAGGCTTTCTGAACGATTGGCAAATGGATTTGATTCGCAGCGGCACTGAACCGACAACCTTGCTGCAAGAGTTGGTGCAAGCAGCTGGCTTCTCGCCTGAACCTAAACTAGCCGACCTCTAAGGCGAGATATCCCAACAAAAAAGCCGCAGACCTTCACAGGCTGCGGCTTTGGTATTTGCTTACGACGTTTCGAACTTAGATCGCTGTCTCATCCAACTCGCCTGTACGGATGCGCACCACGCGCTCCACGGCGGTGATAAAAATCTTGCCGTCACCAATTTTGCCCGTGCGAGCTGCGCGCACGATGGCATCCACGCAGTTGTCTACATCGGCAGCTTTCACTGTAACTTCGATTTTCACTTTGGGTAAAAAGTCCACCACGTATTCAGCACCGCGGTACAACTCGGTGTGGCCTTTTTGACGACCAAAGCCTTTGACTTCTGTCACGGTCAAACCCGTCACACCACACTCAGCCAATGCTTCGCGCACTTCTTCGAGTTTGAATGGTTTGATAACGGCTGTGATTTGCTTCATGATTCGAGTCCTTGGGGTTCAATGAAAAGGCCTGTGGTCAGGCACGAAACTTATTGGTTATAGGATAACGCCAATCCTTGCCAAAACTGCGATGTGTCACGCGAATTCCCACCGGAGATTGCCGGCGTTTGTACTCGTTGAGGCGGATCAAACGGGTCACCTTCTCAACATCTGCGCGCTCAAAGCCCGCCGCGATGATGTCTTCTGAGCTTTGGTCGTTCTCCATGAAGCGCGCAACAATTTCGTCCAACACCTCATAGGACGGCAAGCTGTCTTGGTCGGTTTGGTCGGGGCGCAGCTCTGCGCTTGGTGGACGGGTGATGATGCGCTCAGGAATGGGTTCAACACCCGTGCCATACGGGTCGTGTGCATTGCGCCAACGCGCCAGCTTAAACACCAGGGTCTTGGCCACATCTTTGATGACGGCAAAACCACCAGCCATGTCACCGTACAGCGTACAGTAACCCGTGGCCATTTCGCTCTTGTTGCCCGTGGTCAGCACGATAGAGCCAAACTTATTGGACAAGGCCATCAGCAAGGTGCCACGAATACGGGCTTGGATGTTCTCTTCGGTGGTGTCAAGCTGCGTGCCTTCAAAGTCAGCCTTGAGCGAACCCAAGAACGACTCAAACTCCGGCACGATTGACACCTCGTCGTAGCGCACACCCATGCGCTTGGCCATATCGCGGGCATCGACCCAGCTTATCTCGGCGGTGTAAGGCGACGGCATCATCACTGTGCGCACCTTGTCTGCGCCCAAAGCATCTACCGCAATGGCCAGCACCAAGGCCGAGTCAATACCGCCAGACAGCCCCAACAAAGCACCGGGGAAACCGTTTTTACCAATGTAGTCACGCACACCCAACACGAGTGCATGCCACAAGTCGGCTTCAAGCGAGCCGTCTTCGGCTACTTCGCCCGAAAGATGAATCTTTGCAAAGCTGCTACCAACCACGGTCGCAGTCACCTGGTCACGAGTCGCATCCACCGTGAATGTAGCCACCGCAAAACTCGGCGCACGCGCAGCCAACACCCCATCGGCATTGAGTGCAAACGAGCGGCCTTCAAACACCACCTCGTCTTGACCGCCCACCAAATGTGCGTAAATCAAAGGCAAGCCAGTGGCTTGCACGCGGCCACGCATGGCTTGCTCGCGTTCATCGCCCTTACCCACATGGAAGGGCGAAGCGTTGATGACCGCCAACAGCTCAGCACCCGCAGCTTTTGCGTCTGCCGCGGGCGCATCAAACCAAGCGTCTTCACAAATCAGCAGGCCCACCTTCGTGCCGGCCACCTCAAAGACGCAAGGCTTGTCACCCGCCACAAAGTAGCGACGCTCATCAAACACTTGGTAATTGGGCAGCTCGCGTTTGGCGTAAGCGGCCACCACTTGGCCCTCGCACACCACACTGGCCATGTTGAAGCGGCGCTGCACCGACACAGAACGTGTGCGCTCGTCACCACCTGAGGGATGGCCCACCACCACATGCAAGCCCTTTAACCCGCTCAAAGCGGCGGACACCGTTTTCAAGGCATCATCACAGGCCTTGATGAATGAGGGGCGCAGGAACAAATCTTCGGCGGCATAGCCACACAGCGACAGTTCGGGTGTGAGCACCAAACGCACACCGTCTTGATAGGCAGAGGTGGCGCAATCGATGATTTTCTGGGCATTACCAGCCATGTCGCCCACCACGAAATTCAATTGAGCAACACAAATTTTGAGAGTCATGGCAGCAGGCATGTGTCCAAAGTAAAACAGGTCTAAAAAAGCAAATGGATTATGTCATCCGCGTCCACGCGAGCCCACTCGATATCCCCGCTCAAGCGTGGGACGCTTTGCTGGCTCAGCAAGACGCGCCCTCGCCTTTCATGCAGCACGCCTACCTCGCGGCTTTGCACACCAGCGGCAGCGCCACACCCGACACGGGGTGGACACCCCAATTTGTCACGCTTTGGCTGGGCGAGGCTTTAGCCGCAGCCAGCGCGCTCTACATCAAAGACCACTCCTACGGCGAATACGTGTTTGACTGGGCATGGGCCAACGCCTATGCCGACCACGGGCTGAACTACTTCCCAAAAGCCACCTGCGCCGTGCCCTTCACACCCGTACCTGGATCGCGCTTGTTGGCCCTAGATGCGGCATCCCGCCAAGCTCTGCTACAAGCCATGCTCGACGTGGCGAAGCAGCACAAGCTCTCATCTCTGCACCTGCTGTTCACCAGCCCCAACGACCGTGCGGCGTGCAACGCTTTAGGCTTGATGCAACGCCAAACCGTGCAGTTCCATTGGCACAACGCCACACCGCAAGACCAACGCTTTGAGAACTTCGATGCTTTCTTGGTCAGCCTTTCCCAAGAGAAACGCAAAAAAATCAAACAAGAACGCCGCCGCGTGTCCGATGCTGGCGTCACGTTTCGCAGCTATGTGGGAGCCGCAATCAGCAGGGAGGATTGGGATTTTTTCTACCAGTGCTACGAACGCACCTACCTCGAACACGGCAATGCGCCATACCTGAGCCGCGCCTTCTTCAAGCATATGCAACACGACATACCTGAAAACTGGGTGCTTTTTGTTGCCGAGCGTGAAGGCCGCAGCATTGCCAGCAGCCTAGTGGCGGTGCAAGGCCTAGGAACTCCAACTGCCGTGGCCTACGGCCGCTACTGGGGTGCACTAGAGCGTGTGGATTGTCTCCACTTTGAAGCCTGCTACTACCAGCCGCTGAGCTGGTGCATTGCCAACGGCGTGCAGCGCTTTGAAGGCGGCGCGCAAGGCGAGCACAAAATGGCCCGCGCCCTCATGCCCGTGGCCACCTACAGTGCGCATTGGCTGGCACACCCTGCGTTTGCCGACGCGGTAGAACGTTTCCTCGAACGCGAAACAGCGGGTGTTGACAACTACCTTGACCACTTGGCCGAGCGCAGCCCCTTCAAACGTCGCGAGCCTCAATAAAGAACGGACGTAAAAAAGCCCGCGGGCAAGCGGGCTTTCTGATAGAGGCAACTAAGAATTACTTCTTGTAGTTGGCCATGCCATCCAAAATTTCTTTGTGGGCAGACTCGATGCCCTCCCAACCCTTGACCTTGACCCACTTGCCTTTTTCGAGGTCTTTGTAGTGTTCAAAGAAGTGGGCGATTTGTTGCAATTGCAACTCATGGATATCGGTCAATGATTTGATGTTGCTGTAACGAGCCAAGATTTTTTCTGTAGGCACAGCCAACACTTTGCCGTCCACGCCGCCTTCGTCTTCCATCAACAAGATGCCCAACGCACGGCAAGGTACCACCACGCCTGGTGGCAATGGGAAAGGTGTCATCACCAACACGTCCACAGGGTCGCCGTCACCAGCGATGGTTTGAGGCACATAACCGTAGTTGGTTGGGTAATGCATGGCCGTACCCATGAAGCGGTCCACGAACAGAGCGCCAGACTCTTTGTCGACTTCGTACTTCACTGGATCCGAGTTCATCGGAATTTCGATGATCACGTTGAAGGCTTCAGGAACTTTGCTACCGGGGGTGACTTTATTCAGGGACATGGTGTCTGGTTATAAAAGTTAAAAAAGAAACTCTGAGGATTAACCCCGATTTTACTTTCACGGGGCTTGCGTCTCAGCGTTGTCTTTGAAGCTCTTATTCTTTCGTACTTTTGCCTGTTTCGTCCATCAAGCCAGTGAAGACGCGGTAAAAGTAAACACACATACCCAAAATAAACGCAATCACAGCCACACTCATCAGGCCGTAGTCGGTAGAAAAAAGGTCGATCCAAGCTTTCATGGGGTTACTCCTATCAATTGCAATGTCCCTACTTTGCACGCTTTTCTCGTAATAGACACTGATCTACGTCAATTCATATGGGATTCCCTAGCAAACGACACCACTCAGGCAAAATCATGGCCTATGTCTGAACGCGTGATCCCCCTTGTCGACCAACGGCTGCGTGCCCTCGAAGCCACTGTGCCCGCCTTACCCATCGCGGCCACGGGCCTGCTGAGCGATAGCTTGGGCCGCCCTTTGAGCGACTTGCGCATCAGCGTGACCGACCGTTGCAACTTTCGCTGCAACTACTGCATGCCCAAAGAGGTGTTCAACAAAGACTACGCTTACCTGCCGCACAGCGAGTTGCTGAACTTTGAAGAAATCACGCGCCTTGCCAAAGTATTCGTTGCCCATGGCGTTCGCAAGATTCGCCTCACCGGGGGCGAGCCGCTGCTGCGTAAGAACCTTGAAATTTTGATAGACCAGCTGGCCAATATCCAAACGCCAGACGGCACGCCGCTAGACCTCACCCTCACCACCAACGGCTCGCTCTTGGCCCGCAAAGCCAAGTCGCTCAAAGACGCTGGCCTGAACCGCGTGACAGTCAGCCTTGACGGCTTGGACGACGCCGTATTCCGCGCCATGAACGATGTGGACTTCCCTGTGGCCGATGTGCTAGATGGCATTGCCGCCGCCAAAGACGCGGGCTTGGGGCTGGATGCCAATGGCCAGTTAACCGGCCTCAAAGTCAACATGGTGGTCAAGCGCACCACCAACGTTGACCAAATCTTGCCCATGGCCCGCCACTTCAGAGGCAGCGGTATTACCCTGCGATTCATTGAATACATGGATGTGGGCGCAACAAATGGCTGGCGCATGGATGACGTGCTGCCATCTGCAGAAGTCATCCAACATATCCAGCAAGAGTTCCCACTTGTGGCCTTAGAAGCCAGCGCCCCCGGCGAAACGGCTCAGCGCTGGGGCTATGCCAATGCAGCGGGCGTGTTTGACCCCGCCTTGGGCGAGGTGGGCGTCATCAGCAGCGTGACCCAAGCGTTTTGTCGCGACTGCAACCGCGCTCGCCTCTCTACGGAGGGCAAGCTATACCTTTGCTTGTTTGCCACACAGGGCTATGACTTGCGCAGCCTCATGCGCTGTGCTGAGGCTTCGGATGCAGACATCGCCTCAGCCATCGGCCACATTTGGCACAAGCGTGACGACCGCTATTCAGAACTGCGCGCTTCCATGCCGACCGACAGCGCAACCGGCGTGCGCCGCGTCGAAATGAGCTACATCGGCGGCTAAGCCGCAACCACTTAAAGAAAACATGACACACACCATCACCCCCCAAGAAATCACTGGCCTTATCTTGGCCGGCGGCCGTGGCAGCCGCATGGGCGGCGTTGACAAAGGCTTGCAAAACTTCAATGGCATTCCACTGGCCCTGCACACCCTGATGCGCTTAGGCCCGCAAGTCGAAAGCGTGATGGTCAACGCCAACCGCAACCTCTCGGCCTACGAGTCATTTGGAGCCTCTGTCTGGCCCGATGCATCCGCTGACTTCGCTGGCCCTTTGTCGGGCTTTCTGGTGGGCTTAGAGCGTGCTGAAACACCCTATGTACTGACCGTACCCTGTGACACCCCTCGCCTGCCGCTTGATTTGGCAGAACGCTTAGCTGAAGCCTTGGTCCGCGAAGATGCCGACATCGCCATGGCTGCAGCGCCCGAAACCGATGAACACGGTCACACCCAAGTTCGCACACAGCCCGTGTTTTGCCTCATGAAGATTGAGCTGTCTGAAAGCTTGGTCAAGTTCACCCACAGCGGCGGCCGAAAGATTGATGCATGGACCGCACAACATAAAACCGTGGTGGTTCCCTTTGACGCCGTGGGCGATGACCCGCTAGCGTTTGCCAACGTCAACACCCTGACCGAGTTACAAGCCCTCGAAAACGCCGCGCTATGAAAAGCATTGACGACATCGCCGCCGCCCTGCAAGGCTACGACCCACAAGCGTTGAGCGTCGACCAAGTCAACGCGTTTTTGCACGAACTGGTGCAGCCCGTGTCGGCCGATGAATCGCAAGATGTGTTTTTGATGGATGCCTTGGGCCGCGTGCTGGCCGCTGACGTCATCTCACCCATCAGCGTGCCGGCACACAACAACTCTGCCATGGATGGCTTTGCATTCGATGCCGCGCAGCTCCGAGCCGATCAACCGCTCACCCTACGCGTAGTGGGCACTGCACTGGCTGGCAAAGCGTGGCAAGGCAAGGTTAACGCAGGCGAATGCCTGAAGATCATGACGGGCGCCATATTGCCCGATGGACTAGACACCATCGCACCACAAGAGTTTTGCCAAGTCGACAGCGCACACGATGTGACCACTGTCACCATTCCGCCCAACATCTTGAAAGCTGGTGACAACCGCCGCTTGTTGGGTGAAGACTTGATGCAGGGCCAACCAGCTTTGACAGCAGGCCAACACCTCACGCCTGCAGCATTGGGCTTGGTTGCCAGCTTAGGCTTGCCTGATGTCCGCGTGCACCGCCGCTTGCGCGTGGCCTACTTCTCCACCGGCGACGAAGTGATGAGTTTGGGCGAAGCCCCACGCGAGGGCGCGGTGTATGACAGCAACCGCTTCACCGTGTTTGGCCTGCTCACACGCATGGGCTGCGAAGTGATCGACATGGGCGTAGTACGTGATGACCCTGCTTTGCTAGAAGCTGCCTTTGCCAAAGCAGCACTTGAGGCCGACGCCATCATCACCAGCGGTGGTGTGAGCGTGGGCGAAGCCGACTTCACCAAAGCGATGATGAAGAAATTGGGCGATGTAGCGTTTTGGCGAATCGCCATGCGACCAGGCCGTCCCATGGCAGTGGGACGCATTGGCAAGTCGGTGTTGTTTGGTTTGCCCGGCAACCCCGTGGCGGTGATGGTGACCTTCCTTGCTTTTGTGCGCCCTGCACTGCTACGCATGATGGGCAGCACGGCCAAGCCAGCGCCGTTATTGCGCGCCAAAAGCTTAGAGCCCCTGCGTAAAAAAGCAGGTCGCACCGAATACCAGCGTGGTTTTGTCAGCAGCGCCCCCGACGGCACGCTGCATGTGCGCACCACGGGCAACCAAGGTTCAGGCGTTCTAAGCTCAATGGTTCAAGGCAATGGCCTGATCGTGCTGCATCACGCACAAGGCAACGTCGCTGTGGGCGACGAAGTGGATGTGCTGATGTTTGAGGGCGCGATTTAAATCATCAGATTGACGCGAGGCGTCAAGCGTGAATTAGACGGCAGACGTTAAGCGCAGAAGTGAAGTGGGTGTCAGGCACCCACGTCCTCATCTTCATGGCGAATGGTGATCGCCCCCGGCACTTTGTTGCGTGCCAGCAAGGTGTACATGGTGGGCACGACGAAGATGGTGAGCAAGGTGCCCAAGCTCATACCACCCACAATGACCCAGCCAATTTGTTTGCGGCTTTCAGCGCCTGCACCACTGGCCAAAGCCAACGGAATCGCGCCCAGCACCATCGCGCCGGTGGTCATCAAAATCGGGCGCAAACGCAAGGTGGCCGACTGCGTGACTGCAGCAAACAACTCCATGCCTTCTTCGCGCAATTGGTTTGCAAACTCAACAATCAAAATGCCGTGCTTGGTGATGAGGCCAACCAAAGTGATCAAGCCAATTTGACTGAACACATTGAGCGTGCCGCCACTGAGCTGCAAGGCCAGCAACGCGCCCACCATAGACAGAGGCACTGACAACATGATGACCAGTGGGTCCACAAAGCTTTCAAACTGCGCGGCCAACACCAAGAAGATGAACAACAGCGCAAGCACAAACACAACCACCAGAGAGCCAGAAGATTTAACGAATTCACGCGACGTGCCGTTCAGATCAGTCGAGTAACCGGGTTTGAGCACCTTTTGTGCCGTGGCGTTCATGAAGGTGATGGCTTCACCTAACGAATAATTAGGAGCCAAGTTGGCGCTGATCGATGCACTGCGGCGTTGGCTAAAGTGGTTCAGTTCACGCGGCACAACCACCTCTTTGGTCGTGATCAAGGCAGACAACGGAATCATGGCGTCGCCCTTGCCGCGCACAAAAACGCGCTCGATGTCGTCAGGGGTATCACGCCCACTGGCAGCTGTTTGCACAATCACATCGTATTGATCGCCCTCACGCTTGAAGCGCGTGACTTGTCGACCACCCATCATGGTTTCCACCGCGCGGGCAATTTGTTCCACCGATACGCCCATATCAGCGGCGCGTTCACGATCCACTTGCATGCTGATTTCGGGTTTGTTCAAACGCAAATCAGTGTCCACACTCACGATGCCTGGGTTCTTGGCAATTTCTTCTTGAAAGCTGCGGACCACTTGGGCCAAGTTTTGGTAGCTATCCGAGGTCAAGATCACGAAGTTGAGCGGACGCTCACGGAACGGCTGCCCCAGCGAAGGTGGCGTGATGGGGAATGCACTCACGCCCGGCAAGCCTGAAACGGCGGGTGTCATTTCGCGGGCGATTTCGAGCGTGCTTTTCGTGCGCTCTTCCCAAGGTTTGGCGCGATAAAACACGTTGCCTTGCGCCACCGTGGGGTTACCAACCACTGTGAAAATTCGATCGAACTCAGGATACTTTTCGGCCATCTTCTCTAGGGCCAAGGTGTATCGCGTGGTGTAGTCCATGGTCGCGCCATCGGGCCCATTGATCACAGTCAAAATCACACCACGGTCCTCAATGGGGGCCAGTTCGCTCTTGGTGGTTTTGAGCAAAGTCCATGTGCCAATACCTGCCAACACCATGACTGCAACTACCAACCAACGGCGCGACATCTCGCGGCCAAACACAACACCGCGTGACAAGGTCCATTGCAAAAGTCGACCATATGCCGCTGACATACGCACGAGTTGATGCTCCATCGTGCGGTCAAACCAGCTTGGATTGCTGTTGTGCTTGAGCATGATGGAACACATCATGGGTGTGAGCGTCAAGGCGACAAAGCCTGAAACCACCACCGAGCCAGCCAGCGCCAGCGCAAACTCTGTAAACAGCTTGCCTGTGCGGCCTGGCGTAAAAGCCAAGGGTGCGTACACCGCCGCCAAGGTCATGGTCATGGCGACCACTGCAAAGCCCACTTCTTTGGCCCCTTTGATGGCCGCATGGAACGGCGACATGCCATCTTCAATGTGTCGGTAGATGTTTTCTAGCACCACGATCGCATCGTCCACCACCAAGCCAATGGCCAATACCAAAGCCAACATGGTGAGCGTGTTCACGGTAAAACCGAACATGGCCATCAAGGCAAAGGTACCAATCAAACACACAGGGATGGTCACCAGCGGAATGATGGAAGCGCGGAAGGTACGCAAGAACACAAAGATCACCAAGGCCACCAAAACGGCCGCTTCCACAATGGTCTGATACACCGCTTTGATGGAGCGATCAATGAACACCGAGTTGTCGTTGGCAACTTCAATCTCTACACCTGGCGGCAGGTTCTCTTTGATCTTAGGGATCATGCCGCGCACAGCTGCGCTCAGATCAAGCGGGTTGGCAGTGGCGTTACGAATCACGCCCAAAGTAATGGCTTCTTTGCCGTTCAAACGCGTCGCTGTGCGCTCAGCTTGCGGGCCTTGCTCGACACGCGCCACATCGCCAATGCGCACCTGAATGCCGTTGACCGACTTGACCACCACCGCACTGAACTCTTGTGGTGTGCGCAGATCCGTGGAGGTACTCACGTTGAACTCGCGCAGCTTGCTTTCAATGCGGCCAGCAGGAACTTCTACGTTGGAGCGGCGCAATGCATCTTCTACATCTTGCGTCGTCAGCTTATAGGCTGACAAACGATCTGGGTCTAGCCAAATGCGCATGGCGTATTTGCGCTCGCCGTACACCCGCACATCCGATGCGCCAGGTGCTGTCTGCAACATGGGCTTGGCAATGCGGTTGGCATAGTCGGTCAGTTGCAACACATTCAAGGTGTCTGCGCTGAACGACAACCAAATGACTGGGAATGCATCCGCCTCGACCTTGGCGATCACGGGCTCGTCAATGCCTTGCGGCAGACGTTGGCGCACGCGGCTCACTTTGTCGCGCACATCGGCAGCCGCCGAATCTGCATCACGCGAGAGCACAAAGTTCACCGTGATTTGGCTTTGCTCTTGGCGGCTGATCGACGTGATCACATCCACGCCCTCGATACCAGAGAGAGAGTCCTCCAGCACCTTGGTCACTTGCGATTCCACCACCGCGCTAGAAGCGCCGGTGTACTTTGTCTCGACCGTCACCACGGGGTTGTCGATCTTGGGGTACTCACGCACATTCAGGCGAGTGAACGACACCACACCCACCAACACGATGAGCAAGGACAGCACAGTAGCAAACACTGGGCGGCGAATGGAAATCTCAGGCAACTGCATATGGGCTCTTGGATTTCCGTTTAGCGGCTAGCTGCTTGCGACGCAGCAATGGCTGAGCTGCTTGCGCTGGCAGTAGGGCTGGCGCTGTTGCCTGCTGAAGCTGCAGAGGCTGGTGCGGAGGCCGCGTTGGCTGGACCGCGGCCCAACTCAACCACGCGCAATGGCGAGCCGTCTTTTTGTAAGCGCTGCTGACCAGCCACCACGATGGTGTCCCCCTCAACCACGCCTTCCGTGATTTCGACTTGACCACCACGACGCATCCCCAGCTTCACCTCAACCCGCTGAGACACAAGCTTGGTATCTGGCGGCAAAACGGGAGCGCTAGCGGCAGCACTGGCCGAACTGGCGGCAAGTGCAGGCAACTCGCTGGGTGCAACAGCCTTGATCACAAACTGCTTGCCACCCTGCGGGACGATCGCCTCTTCAGGTACGACTAGGGCATTGGGCTTTACGGCAAATACGGCGGTCACACGGGCAAACATGCCGGGTCGCAAGGGGCCGTTTTGCTCTCCACCGGCACTGATGCGTGTACGGTCAAAGGTATTGGCGGGGCAGCCCAAGCTTTGAGGCGAAGGCAACACCACCCCGCGATTGGCTGATGGCGTCGCCGCAACGGGGGCAGTCGATTTACCCGCCGAAGATGCCGAGGTGAAAGTAGATGCAGCAGATGAAGCAGAAGGTGCCGCTGCAGACGCGGGTTGCATCGGTGCGCCTGGTCCTTTATTTGAACCCACAGCCATCGGTTCACCAGCCGTATTGGCTAGCACCGCACGTACACCAATGGATCGACCATTGGCATCGATCAGCGGGTCTACCGCTTCCACTTTGGCTTTAAACATGCGGCCACTGAACGCATCTAACTTGACCTCAATCACCTGCCCAGGCATCACCTTGGTTTGGTAGCGTTCGGGCAAGCGGTAGTCCACATACAGGCTGCCAATGTTTTCGAGGTTGATCAAATCTGCGCCGTCTTTGACATAGTCACCCACGTTCACGTTGCGAATACCGACCACGCCATTGAACGGCGCAATCAAGCGCATGCGCTCTAGGCGTGCGCATGACAAGCCCAGCTGGGCATCGGCCACTTGCAAGGCCGCACTGCTTTCTTCGAGTGAGCGCTGCGACACGAAGTTTTGTGCCACCAATTCTTGGTTGCGCTTGTGGTTAGCCTTGGCAATCGACATCTGCGCAAGCGACTGTTGCACTTCCGCGCGTTGCAAGGTGTCATCCATTTGCACCAGCACTTGGCCCGCACGCACACGCGCACCATCGGCAAAACCTAAGGCCAACACACGGCCAGCCACTTCAGGACGCAACATGATGTTTTGCGAAGACCGCAAAGTGCCCACCGCTTCGGCGTCATCTCGCAAAGCCAGCTTTTTGACTTGTCCGACTTCTACACCCAAGGGTCTAGCCCCAGCAGGGCCACCTGTGTCTGATTTGGGCGACTGCAACCACCAAGCCAAGGTCGAGGCACCCACAATGCCAACGACTGCCACAACGGTATGCATTTTTTTAAAAGCCATGGGTCAAGTTCTTTATGGTTATCTGAAAGTCAAACTGCAATGTACCAGTGCAACAGGCTAAATCAAGGTCACTGACCCGACAGCGCCAGTTCTACGCCTTTATTCGCCAAGCCGTCGGCCCGCTCGTTGTCCACATGGCCAGCATGGCCCTTGACCCAATGCCATGCGATGTCATGGTCACCCTGGTGGGTCAGCTCATCCAGCTGCTGCCAGAGGTCAGCATTCTTGACTGGTTGCTTGGCTGCGGTGCGCCAACCACGGGCTTTCCAGCCATGGATCCACTCGGTGATGCCTTTGCGCACATATTCGCTGTCCAAATACAACGCCACCTTGCAGGGGCGCTTCAAGGCTCGCAATGCCTCGATCACGGCTAGCAGCTCCATTCGGTTGTTGGTCGTGCCCAGCTCGCCGCCAAACAACTCTTTTTCTTGGCCCGAGGGCGAGCGCAGCAATGCACCCCAGCCGCCAGGACCCGGGTTGCCCTTGCAAGCACCGTCTGTGTAAATCTCAACCGTGTTCATTCCATTCCTTTTGATACGGGGCTTGCCACCGAATGCACCGCCGTATTGTTGGCCGCGCTAGAAGCCGAGGTCACGACTGCCGCAGCGCGCGGCGCTGACTTTTTCCATGCGGGCGACATGAGCCGCATGCCTTGCACACGCTTGACCGCCACCATGCCGTAAACCGAGCCCAAGATGGGCCACCAGCGCACACCCGCCTCGTCCATCCAATCCCAACGCTGAAGCCAGCGTTCGGTCTTGACCGCTGGCCGGTAGCAACCAAAGCTGGTCGACTCCACCTCAAAACTCAGCAATTGCAGCCAGTCGCGTAAGCGGCGCTGGCCAATGAAATCGCCCACCTCGTTGAACCCACGTTTGCAGCTTTTGCTGATGCCCCACAGGCTGTTGGGGTTGAAGCCACAAATCACGACGCGACCTTCGGGCACCAACACGCGCTCCACCTCTCGCAAAGTGGCGTGCGGGTCGTAGCTCAGCTCTAGGGTGTGGGGCAACACCAGCAAGTCCAAGCTGGCACTCGGGAAAGGCAAGGCTTCGTAATTGGTCAAAATCACATCACGCCCCAGTGGCCAAGGCTCGGGGTGCGCGTCGCTGGCCAGCCAGCGGTGTGGCATGCGGTTGGCTTGCAAGCCATCGAGTGCAGGGAACCCCAGTTGCAAGGCATGAAAGCCAAACAGGTCGACCACCGCGCGGTCTAAATAGGTTTGCTCCCACGCACACAAATACTGGCCTGCGGGTGAGGCCAGCCAGTCAGGCAAACTATCGTTTTTTAAAGGTGTGGATGACATGAAGCTGATTGCACTGCCCGCGTTCTCTGACAACTACCTGTGGTTGTGGCAACAAGACCTCTTGGCCGTGGTGGTTGACCCCGGTGACGCCGCGCCTGTGTTGCAGGCGCTGGCGCAAAACGGGCTCAAA